>Ga0180301_10001251_pt1 | contig 19966 bp, 18 predicted proteins | sample GuaBasSediGuay16_FD_121797 | JGI IMG/M metagenome (GOLD analysis project Ga0180301, IMG submission 121797) | Subseafloor sediment microbial communities from Guaymas Basin, Gulf of California, Mexico - Guay16, Core 4569-2, 12-15 cm | ecosystem: Environmental > Aquatic > Marine > Hydrothermal...
GTTGCCCGAATCCCTTTTCGCTTGTCTAAAACGTTTTTTGATAAATCTAAGGCTCGCTCCAGGCGATCTCGCACGTCGTGCCTCTGTTTAAGCCGTCAGGTGCAACCTTTGCGCTAAACTCACTCTTCGGGCTCAAACAGTTGAGATCGCTAATCTTCCGCTTCGCCAAGATTTATTAGCAAAAAACCTTTTAATGACCGCTCAAAGGATTTTTTGTTTGGGCAATAGCCTGTGTAGATTCTCGGGTACTGTGACCCTGAACCGTGCACAGAACCCTTCCATTGGATGATAAGATCGTCCGACGACAAATCGCGTATCATAGGTAGGATAACAACGTGTGAGAATTGGCGAACCCGCTTTGTCCCTCTTCTTGCACCCGAAATTCCCCAAGTCGGATATTTATTTGACATGGATGCAAGTGGGTTTATAGAATAGTTCTCCAAGCATTGCTTAACAGTAAAAAAATACCTGAGGACGTGGAAAATTTTCGCCTTACGCCGAAGACACAATGGCTGGAGATGCTCTCACTGTCCGAGATAAAGGCCCGTTTCATGGAAAACTGTGATAAATCCACTGGTCGCAGGAGGGATGCCTCAATCAGGCGCTGACTTGCATTAAAAGACCATCTACTGAGGGGGGCCCGAGGACCACAGGATGTCCCCCTATATTGGTCGTATTACGGGAGAAGTTCATGTATCGCGACAATTATATCAATTCGCTCCGGGCGGAACTCGTGGGAATGGTGGCAGATCACTTGACACCAGTGGCCCTGCGCTACGGATATAGTGAAGTGCCACTGGAAGCCAATATCAAGTGGCGGCCCCAGGTGCTGGTGTTAGGCAATTACTCATCAGGCAAGTCAACGCTGATCAACGAATTTCTCGGGGCACACATCCAGGCTACGGGTCAGGCGCCTACGGACGACTCGTTCACGATTATTACCTATGATGATTCAGCGTCTGATGACAGTACTGTGCGTGTCACCGAGGAACGAGACGGCAAGTTTCTGCTCAACGACCCCGAGTACCCGTTTGAAATTCTGAAAAAACACGGGCAGCGGTTTGCCGCGCACTTTCGCCTTAAAAAAGTGAACTCGCCGTTTTTAAAAAACCTCGCCATCATCGACACACCCGGCATGCTTGATAGCATCACCGAACGGGATCGCGGTTACAACTATCAGGAAGTGATCGGCGACCTGGCACAGATTGCCGATCTTGTGCTTGTCGTCTTTGACCCTCACAAGGCGGGAACGGTGCGTGAATCCTATATAAGCATCAGGGAGACGTTGCCGACCCGCACATTCGAGGACCGGATTCTCTTTGTGTTAAACCGCATCGATGAATGCTCTTCCTTGATCGATCTGCTGCGGGTGTACGGAACCCTTTGCTGGAACCTGTCACAAATTACCGGCCGCAAAGACATCCCGATGATTCACCTGACGTACTCGCCGCACGCGACCGCTGGTTCTACTCATGAATCGGGGCGCGATACAAGCTACTTGCACTACCTCAAAAATCAACGCGAGGAATTGAAAAATGCCGTTTTGCAAGCCCCCCGTCACCGCCTCGATCATCTGGCGACATTCATTGAGACCCACGCAGAGCGCCTGTCTCATTTTCTCGAAGCGTTGATTAGCTATCGCAGGGAGTTTCGCATATTCCGCATCAAGCATGCACTGATCGGGCTCTTTGTCAGCATACTGTGTGGTGGTGCGGCGGCTTTTGCAATGACGACGACCGGGGCGTTTGTGACGGACCCGCTTATATTGTTCAGTGCTGGAGGGGTTGTCGCGCTGGGGGTCCTTTTTTTCTGGATGACATTCCTGCTGAAACACTTTGCGTCCGAATTTCACCGGAATCGTCTGAGCGATCTCGACAGCTTGACGCCATTAGAGAATCAGACCCGGCGCGACAGCTGGCAGGCGATCCGGGACCTTGCATATGTTTACTTGAAAAAAACCGTCGGACGATTTTCGCTCAGGGAGGTTAAGCGGGAATACGCTGCCGTGCGCCGGGTTCGTGACAAGGACTCCCGGGAAATCCGTGAGGCTCTGAACGAACTGTCGACCATCAGTCACGATGAGCCGACGGCGACAGATAACTTGATTTCTATTGAATCGCCCTTGGGAAGGAAAAGATGAGTCAACAGTTACGAGAGGATGACAAGCGGGGAAAGAATCCAGAGAAATGAGGGCAGGTCTTGAAAGGTGAATATTCTTTAACATCAAAAGCCGGTAAGGGGATACATAAAGGCGCAGGTGTTCAATTCATCATGTTATGATCTCCATGATGTGCTTGTTTCAACTGACCATTCGTACTCAGGCCCCATGCAGGATCCTTTTCTTGATGATCTTTATCATCAGTTCGTGGGCCTCTTCTTTTTCCGGACCATCTTCCAAGTGCATCAGATAACTGCCCATGGTCCTGATACTGAGATATATGCCCGTATTGGCAATGACCCCGATAAAAAGTATAATAAACAAGGCGTGTCCTAAGTCAAGATATCCGACAATAGCAGACAAGAGGATACCGATCACCCAGACCCAACTGAACCCTTTCCAAAAATGCACGAGATCCTCGTAATGTCTCAGCCACCACAGGGCTACCTTTGTGCCCCTTGCCGTGTCATGAAACACCTGCGACCCGCTGTTTATTTTTTCTACCCTGTTCACTGTGATCCCCCCTTTCGTACGCCGATCCTTGGCACCTGATTTTCTCTAAAGGCAAGATCCCTCTAAAGGCATTCACAGAGAACCCGACAGATTGTCCTTTATTCTTCTAATCGGCAAAACCACGCAGAACTAAAGACCTTCAAGGGCTCCTCTGACCCACAACTATGAGAGTACTGAAGTAACCTGCACGATATATTATAAAAAAATCGCCACTCATTTCCGTGGCAGATATTTCCTTTTTAACCGGCCTGCTTTCCATCATGCGAAGCGCTGCCGTCAGGCAGAACCTGCGCTCTGTGGGCGGGGAGCTTCACAGAAACGTCCTTGGTTTGAGCCAGGCGGTTTGGAAATCCCTGAAGGTGTTTTTGCAAGAATCAATACCTGAAGATGGTGGGTATCCCAAGACCCCATACTTTATCTGTTGACTATAGACATGAGCAAGAATAGGCTCAGGGCACGGCAAGGATTGCGGGTGATGCGCTTGTGAAGATCTTGCCCTGCCTGGCCCAGAGGGTAAACCAGAAAAGATGAGGAGAAAAGATCATGTTAGTGGTAATGAGTCAACAGGCAACGTCTGAAGAGATTGATGCTGTGGTCGCGGCCATCCAAGCGAAAGGCTACACGGCACGCCTTATCCCAGGAGGAGAAAGGATGGCGATTGGTATTCTACATAATAAAGGGGCTGTTGATGCGTCTCATTTTCTGGGGTTGCCCGGGGTTAAGGACGTTATCCCAGTCACACGTCCCTACAAACTGGTGAGTCGTGAATTCCAGCCTGAAGACACCATTATCCAGGTAGGCGATGTCGCCATCGGCAATGGACACCTGACCCTCATTGCAGGCCCTTGTGCGGTGGAAAGCGAGGCGCAATGCTTGAACATTGCACGAAAAGTACAACGCGCCGGAGCTCACCTTTTCAGAGGCGGGGCCTTCAAGCCTCGCACCTCTCCCTATTCTTTTCAAGGTCTTGGGGAACAAGGGCTAAAAATCCTGACACAGGTTCGAGAAGCCACGGGCATGCCCATTATCACGGAAGCCCTGGACACCGAGACCTTTGGTCTGGTGGAGGCCTACGCTGACGTGATTCAGATTGGTGCGCGGAACATGCAAAATTTCAGCCTGCTTCGGCGGGCGGGTCGATCACAGAGGCCCGTACTTCTCAAGCGGGGGCTGGCGGCCACCATTGAAGAATGGCTCATGGCAGCGGAATACATCCTGGATGGCGGCAACACGCAGGTGATCCTGTGCGAACGAGGCGTTCGCACGTTTGCCCATCACAGTCGGAACACGCTGGACCTTTCGGCGGTTGCCGTGGTGTGCAAAGAAAGCCACCTCCCCGTCATCGTGGATCCCAGCCATGCTGCTGGACGTCGCGATCAGGTGATTCCTTTAAGCCGCGCCGCCATTGCCGTGGGTGCCCATGGACTGATGGTAGAAGTGCATCACGCCCCAGAAGAAGCGCTAAGCGATGGGGCCCAGTCCCTTTACCCCGAACAGTTTGAGGTGCTTTGCCGTCAGATTCAATCCATTTTTGATGTTTTCCACCCCTCTCATTCCGTTAAACCAGAAGAAACGCGAAATGCATAACGGCGTTCTTAAGTGAACAGGACGGGAAAATGCTTGCAATTATTTTTGAAACCCCTAAATTGGCAAAAAGTTCGTTTTGGGAGGTTTTATCATGGTTGAGCACCTGACTAAAGAGACGTTCCAGGAAAAGATTTTTGATTTTGAAAAGCACAGCGAATGGCATTACAAGGGAGATCTCCCCTGCGTCATTGATTTTTATGCAGATTGGTGCGGTCCCTGTAAAATGGTGGCGCCGATTATAGAGGAACTGGCGCAGGAATATGAAGGAAGGGTCTGTTTCTACAAGGTAAATACGCAAATGGAACAGGATTTGGCCGCTATGTTTGGCATCCAGAGCATACCGTCCATCCTGTTCGTCCCGACCAAGGACAGGCCGCAAATGGCGGTGGGGGCGCTCCCGAAAGCAGAGATGGAAAAGGCGATTACCGATGTTCTCAAGGTGGCATGACCCCTGCGTGGAGTCATTTCGCGCCGATTACCAATCATAGAGCACTTCCCAGTAGTTGTGAAAGGACGGATCGTTCTGACTATAACGGTAGGACATGGTTCTCCCCGTCCCAGGACCTTTGCTTGTATCTTCCCGCCAGTACCTTAAATAGATTGCTGGAATCGGACGAGGGGCATCGGAAGCGCCTTTGGCGGCGGCAGGGCTCTCCACCCAGAGTTCTTTTTCCTCAATAATTTTCCAGACCGTTCCGTAACGCTTGCTCTGCACCCTTTCTCCCACACGGGGCAATGCCAGTTTTTCGCGAAGTTCTTTGAACCGGTAGGTGGACCTTTCACCGTGGTCCAGAACGCGTTCCCCAAAGACCATAATACCGATAGCCCCAAGGGGTGCGGTGATAAGGATCGAAAGCACCGCCACCGCCAAAATGACTTCCCCGGAAGCCACGCCAGCTGCAAGGGGGACGGCACCAATGGCTGCTTGAACCGTTGCTTTTGGGATGTAGGCCACCACGCAGAATAGCCTCTCTTGCCAGTCCAGGTCCGTTCCGAGCAGCGAAAAGTAGACACCCACGCTCCGGAAAAGAAGCCCGACCAAAATCACAAAAGTGCCCGCTATCCCTGCCTGCCAGGCCACGTGAATATTCACCTGAGCCCCAACGAGCACAAACAAGAGCAATTCGGCAAAGACCCAAAGTTTTTTGAGCTTTTGAGAAATGATGTGGGCAATCGGTTCGGACTTTTCCAAAATAATGAACCCGATGGCCATCACGCCCAGAAGACTGGCAATAGGCACCCACTTCTCGCATTGCCCCTCGATCCATGTCAGGAGGATGGCGGTTCCAAGAACGATCAGCGTTCTTTTCGGGGGACGCCAGTCGTATTTGCTAAAGAGCCAATAAAGAAAATATCCCGGGATAAGCCCCACCACGATCCCGAGAACGATCGAGAGGGGGATTTCCCCGAGCTTTGCCCAGAAATTGACCTCCCCGCCGCCATACATCCCCAGAAATATCGTGAAGAGAACGATAACGAACACGTCATCCACAGAAGAAGCCCCTAAGACAAGTGTCGGGATGCCTTTTTTGGCGCCTCGGCCCCGGTCCATGAAATCGATCATGAGTGGGACCACAACGGCGGGCGAGACAGCTGCCAGAATGGAACCCAGAAGCGCGGCTTCAAGAAGGCTCATGTGAAGCCACTTTGGCGCCACCAACATGACCCCTATGATTTCAAGGATGGCGGGGACGACACTCATGGTGAGCGCTGCCCGGCCAACGCGGTGAAGGGTATCTCGACGAAGTTCGAATCCGGCGCGAAGCAAGATAACAATCAGCGCAATCTTACGAAAGTCTCCGGATACCTTCATGATTTCCGGCGCCATCAGGTTCCATACGTAGGGTCCAGAAAGAATGCCCACAAGGAGCATGCCCACCAAACCCGGAAGTTTCATCCGCCGGAATAGATAGTCCGACCCCAGTCCCAAGATGATGATAAGCGCCAGACTTGCTGCCATGCTGTCCTCCTCTTCATTCCAAAAAAGCAAAGCCCCGCCCCCGGAACCGGAGCGAGGCTTGAGATCTTGCAGACTCCTATCCCGGTGGAGATAGAAGTCATCAGCCCGATTGCAGGTCAATCGGACATTTCAGGCAGACCTCATTGCCTTCAAGTTTCTTGCCCCTCGTATCATCGCTTTTATTGGATGTCAACGAGAATGCCTCGTTTTAATCTTCTGGAACATACGAATCCTGACCAGTTTTTACATGGCAGCCCTCTCAGGGTTCCTCCCGCTCCACTTTCCGCTCAAGCGACCATCCCATGCTGTATTGCAGGCATAAAATTCATTCGAAAATATCCGGATTTTTTTACCAGGAAAGGCCCCTTTCTGTGCTTGTGTGTAGAATTGTGACACTAAACGGCCTCGCAGATTGCAATATTGTAACGTTTCGTAACAGTGAAGGCACAGACAGATTTCTGCCCCGAAGATTAAGATTGGATTACAGGGGGTTACGGCTCATTTTGAGAATCGTTTTTTGGCATTATGATTGCTATTGTTGATATTTTTGACAAACAATCATTGAACCAAATCATTGCCAGTCGATCTCATAAGATTTCAGATGTCTGATTCCGTAGAAGCCTGTTGAAACAATCGTTAAGGATGCATGGACTGGCTACGTTATCTTCATCCTTTTCCCTTGCATCTTCTTATTTTCCCATTCGGGGGATGGGGGAAAACCCTCGCCTTTAGGCAAAGACTTTAGTCGGTCGTAGTTGACTCTTTTTGCGTTTTTTACCGACCGTAACAGTGAAAATAGATTAGGTGGGAGAATAGCCATGACAGAATCTTATGGTTTTGTAAGGCCCTTTAAGCATAATTTCATATCAAACGTATTTGTTTTCATTCTCGTTACCATCTTCCTTACATCCATTGCACATACCCCCTGGGCAAGTGCGAGCCCAAGGGATCTGAAGCTCTCGGCCATACAGAGGCTTAGCGGTCTTCAGGGTACTGACATACAAAAGGCGATCTCCCACATTCAAAAAAGCCTTGCTGACAACCTTTGGGAGGACCCCTGGCACCTAGCGGCTGACCCCAAAGGGGAAAAGGTATTCCACGAAGAGCACAACGCTGCAAAACACCTTGAAAAGATTGCAAGCTCCAAAACAGTTTCCGATGCCGTAGAAAATGCCGCCATACAGGCCCTGCAAGACCTCACTTGTGCAGACAGCGCCATCGCAGAGATTGCTGTTTCTGAGGCCCGTGCCTATGCCGGCATATCCAAGAAGGTAGACCATTTCATTAAAAAGAGTGAAAAGAACTTACAAAAGGCCGAACGCCTGAGAGACAGAGAAAAATACGCCAGGGCTATCAAATGGTTTGAAAAAGCCTGGCACCATGGGGACTTGGGGACGGGGGGCCAGCCATTGAGGCTGAGCTGCGCTATCCGGGTGGTGTGTCCGTAGATCCTACTGGTAATCTTTACATTGCAGATCGGGCGAACTATCGCGTTCGTAAGGTTGCTACGAGCGGCATCATCACCACCGTGGCCGGTAATGGGAAATCCGGTTACAGCGGTGACGGGGGGCCAGCCATTGAGGCTGAGCTGAACAGTCCGAGGGATGTGGCCGTAGATCCCACTGGCAATCTTTACATCGCAGATTCGTCGGACTGTCGCATCCGCAAGGTGGGACCACCCAGTCCTTATGTTTTTGTAAAGAGTATAAGTGGAAAGGTCTTTGTGGAGGAGAACGGCTTGGGGCATGTCATGTCCGATTCCTGGCACCACATAAAGACCATTGATCTGGATACCGGGGCTCTGTTGTACGGGTTCGGCTATAATGAGAACAACAATCTGATCTCCATCACGGACCGCTTCGGCAACCAGACCACAATCCAAAGAAACGCAAGCGGCGTGCCCACTGCCATCGTCTCTCCTGACGGGATCACGACCGAGCTTGTCATAGACGCAAACAATCACCTAACACGCATCACGTACCCTGACGGAAGCTATTACAGCTTCGAATATGCCCCTGGCGGTCTTATGACGGCCAAGATAGAACCCGAGGGCAACCGGTTTGACCATGGGTTCGATTCTTCGGGAAGGCTGACAGATGCGACAGACCAGGAAGGCGGGCACTGGCAATATGCCAGGTATGTGTATGAAAGCGGTGATGTTCTGACGCAAGTCACAACCGCAGAAGGGAACCTCACCTCCTACCTGGACCAAACCGACTTCACCGGGGCCTATACCTCTCTCATTACAGACCCCACGGGCGGTGAGACAGTTTATACCCGATCGAGGCTTTCCGTGAACAAGTCCCTTGCCTGTGGGATGGAGCTTGAATTTCAATACGGCCTAGATCCGGAATACAAGTTCAAATATGTTCAGGAAATGGGCGAAATCGCTCCTTCCGGGTTAAAAAGGATTACTCTTAGGGATAAGACTTACGAGGATACGGACTCAAACCAAGTTCCTGATCGGATCACCGAGACAGTGACGGTGAACGGCAATACTACTACGCTTGAAAACAGTGTCCTCCAATCACAAAAGACCGTTACCTCTCCTGAAGGAAGGGCCGTGACCACGCTCTATGACCCTGCTACTCTGCTGACCACAAGCCTCACCATCCCGGGCTTGTATGATACAACCTACGGGTATGACACAAGAGGAAGGCTGGCCTCCATCAGCACAAATACCAGAGAGACCTCCTTTAGCTACAATGCACAAGGGTTCCTTGAATCCATCACCGATCCTAAAGGCTATACCACAAGCTACACTTATGACCCTGTGGGACGGATGACAGGGATCAGCAGACCGGACGGAAGCTCAGTGGGCTTTACCTATAATAGAAACGGCAACATGACCGTGCTGACCAACCCATCTGGCATAAACCATGGTTTTGGCTACAACAAGGTCAACCTGAACAGCTCCTATTTGACACCCATAAGCGGAAGTTACAGCTATGTGTATGACAAAGATCTGCGTCTTGTGCAAACCAACTTTCCCTCAGGAAATCAGATCAACAACGTCTATGACAAGACGAGGCTAACACAGATCCAGACCCCGGAAGGAAATATTGATCTCACATATCTTTGCAGTACAAAGGTGGAATCAATCACCAATGGCACCGGTACAATAACCTATGGATACGACGGCAATCTGGTCACATCAGAAACCTTAAGCGGCGATTTGAATCAATCCCTTTCCTATACCTACAACAACGACTTCAACCTCAGCAGCTTCACCTATGCCGGGAATACCAACAATTATTCTTACGACAATGATGGTCTTTTGACCGGGGCCGGCAGTTTTACCATCACCCGCAATGCCCAAAACGGCCTGCCCGAGGCCGTGACCGGCGGGGCCTTGAGCCTGAGCCGCACCTTTAACGGCTATGGCGAGGTGGAGGCACAAGACTTTACTGTCAGCGGGAGCAGCCTCACCTCCTGGAACCTGACTCGTGACAATGCGGGCAGGATCACGGTCAAGACCGAGACGGTTGACGGTACTCCTTCCAGTTACTCTTACAGCTATGATGCAATGGGCCGGCTCCTCACGGTGACCAAAGACAGCGTTCTGGTTGAGCAATACCAATACAGCGCCAACGGAACCAGAACCTATGAGATGAATGCGCTGAGGGGGATTGCCGGAAGGGACCTTGCCTATTCTGAAGAAGACCATCTTCTGACCGCAGGTGATACCACCTACCAGTACGACGTTGATGGTTTTCTTACCACCAGGACGCAAGGCGCAGACGTCACCACCTATGACTATTCAACCCGTGGTGAGCTTTTAAGTGTGCAGCTGCCTGATGGCAGGCTCATCGAGTATGTCCATGATCCTTTGGGAAGAAGAATCGCGAAAAAGCTAGATGGTGTCATGGTTGAGAAGTATCTCTGGCAGGGATTAACCCGGCTGCTGGCTGTCTATGATGGCAGCGACAACCTGGTCATGAGGTTCGAATATGCAGATGGCAGGACGCCAGTGGCGATGACCAAAGGTGGCTCCACTTATTATTTGACTTACGACCAAGTAGGTTCTTTAAGAGTGCTTGCAGATGCTGCTGGGAATGTGGTAAAGAGGGTTGACTACGATTCATTTGGGAATATCATCACCGATACACATCCGGCATTTGACGTGCCCTTCGGATTTGCCGGCGGCCTGCATGACAGAGATACCGGCCTTGTCAGATTCGGCTACAGAGACTATGATCCCGATACAGGAAGATGGACCGCAAAGGATCCTATAGGATTTGCCGGTGGGGATACCGACCTATACGGTTATTGCCTGAATAATCCAATAAATCTCATTGATCCCTATGGGCTGTCTGATAGGTATTTCCCTGGTGATGTGTATAGAGCTTATGAAAAGCTTCATGGTTATGACATAGAGCATCACCCGACAGGGGAAATACCACCACAGTTGAAGAGGCTGGGACAGCTTGGTTTTGAGATTTTGTACCAACTTACTGTTCGAGGACCGACTCCAGGTATAGTAAGTCCCCCCGGAGGCATTGATCAACTTAATCCCTTTTTGCCCTCGCCCGCGGAGGCCTTCGAACAGCCTCAGCCATGTAAATAGGCGTCTGAGAGCGAGTGATTATGTACACTCAGATACCATGGCCAATTCGGGTTGCACTCATCCTGTCGCCCATCCTGTTGACATGTCTTGTGTCGATTGAGAAAGATAAGTATGAGCCTCCAAGTACATTTTTTTTGAGTCAAACATGGAATTGTTACGATATCATATGGCTATTAGTATTGTTCTTATTGATTGGATGCATCAGTTGGGTGCTTGTTTGGAAAGGAGTTATTAGCTTATCTCAGCTCAATAGTTATGGCACGTTTGTTTTATTGGTTCTGGCAGCAATTTTGCTTTATACTATTCTTCGCTCTAAATACGGACTTAAGATCTCGACATTAGGCCTTAGCTTTGAAAACAGCATTCCAAATGTCATCTTAGGCCTGAGAATATCGTTCGTGCTTGGATTTATCTGGTTCTTCGGAGCCTTGCTAATTGGCGAAGATCAACTCTTACTTGATAGGTCACGATGGTTCTATAATACTCGAGGCCTAGAGATGGCTTCGGGTCACCAGTTGTTTGTTTTTTTCTTTACAGCGCTGGTTGCCGCACCTATTGTTGAAGAAAGTGTCTTTAGAGGGTTTATGTATTCGCCTTTTAGGAGAAAGATCGGACACAAAGGGAGTGTGTTCGTAACTTCGCTGGTCTGGGCAATATGGCATAGCGACATGAGATCGGCCGTTAGTCTAATTATTACGGGAATCATCCTCGTTTACTTCTACGTCAAAACTCAATCACTAATACCAAGCATGATAATCCATAGTATGACCAACCTTACGTGGTTTATAACTTTACTGTATTTATGGCTATTCCAAAACGACATACTACCCCTTAACAGCAATAAATTCATAATGTTTATGGCCTTATTCTTTCTTTTTGGGTTTATAATTCTGTCTATAATATCGAGAAGGATGTCACCAAAACGTCGGGCTGGAGGATGACGAGATGATTGCATGCCAGAGAGGGTGAGTCTACACTCTTGACAAAATAGAAGGCGGTTGAAGATTTTTTCTCTAACCGCCTTTTCTTTTTTCAAGGGCGGGCGGCGGGGGGGATTCGGGCTCAGGCTGTCTGATAATCAGTCAATGTTATGTAAGAGGCTGCAAAAGCCGTGACAGTCCCGCCTATAATTGTGTCATATGGCAATGGAATCTGATATAAGCTGGAGTATGGATTTGATAGCAAAAGCATTGAACTAGAATCTATATTTGCGGAGGCCATATGATCAACAATACCAATTATCTTAGGTGGGATCGGCTCAATGCTAAAAACCTGGACCAACAGCTTATTGACATTGGCCCAGCAAAACAATTTTTCAACAATACTGATTTCCCACGGCAGAGGGCAAACAGTTTGAGCAGTTTTCCATCTCAGGAAATCTGCTCAAAATCCTTGTGTCCCCGCGGGCTCTGCGAGAAACAACAAGAGTTTGTAGCCATATTGGCGACCAATCCGGGCTAGTCCATGAGCACCGGCTCCCTGAGGATGATGGCAATAGCCTCAGCAGCACTTTTGGCAATGTCCGGATAGACTTTTGTCAAGGAGGCGATCTGTCTCAGGTTGTCTGCCGTCCTTGTCACCAGCATGGCAAGGTCCCCTTCTGCCATGCCCGCAATCTCCAGAACTTTTTCCCACGGCTGCCCATTGGCCCACGCATAAATCGTGGCAGCGGGCCACAGGGTGAGGGGCCTCACCTCAAATCCCTGCACCGCCTTTCGCTCTATCAGGGGGTTGAGGGCCTTTTTCATCCTGTCATAGGCCTTTAAAAGTTGCTTGGGAATCTTTGATTCGTCAAGCCTGACCTCTATGTCCCGGTCATGGACAAAGGGAGCCACCAGGGCTGCCAGCAAGCTCGGGTCCGAATCCGGCAAGACGCCCATGCGCAGCCCTTCGGCGATCATCAGGGGCTGGTCGAGCCTGAGCTGAGACGCCCAGATCCCATCATCGGTCAGTTTATTGTCCTCGGTGACAAAGCCCTCCTCTTTCAGAAACGATAGGTGTTTTACAAAATCATTCCATAAACGCATGCGCACAGCATTGGCAGCATCCCACATAAAGGCGAAATCCTCCAGCACCGGCCTGAAAGGGGCCTTGGGCTTGCCGTGGCATACCCTGAAGTGGCTGCATTGTTTGCAGACCAGGCGATCAAGCGCCTCTTCAACAAAAAGGATGCGGCCCTGCAAAGGTCTGAGGGCCGAGGCCTCATCTTCTCCCAGGGGTAAATGATCCAAAACGGGTGGCGGTTCCATTTGTGATGCTTGGGTCAGCAATGCAACGAACCCGGACAGGTCTTCCGGTGCAGGCAATTTCAGCACCCTGTCGAGGATTCGTGAGACCTTTTCAGGTCGAAACCATCTCATCTTCACGTGCCTGCTCCGTGTGGGAAGACCCGGTTTCACGCGGCAAGCCAGCACACCTTCCTCATCCCGTCTCACTTGCGGTTTGATCGCACAGTACATCCGGCCGCGGCGGTCCAAAAAGAGCCGTCCCGGTACCAGGTTTGCCGCTTTAGAGAGTCTGGACTCAAGTCCCTTGAGCGTGCGTTTAAGATCCTTGATTTCCTGGGTCAAGGCGGCCCGCTTCCTGGTCAAATCGACCACGAATTCAGGCCCGGCACACAGGGCCTCTGGAAGCAGTGCCATCAGGGTGCGACCGGCCTTTTTGAGCCTGCGATCAAGCCCTTGCTGCTGGTTGGCCAGGTTCAGGTAGGTGGCAAACGATCTTTGAAAGATCGCCTTGATCTCCTCAGGGGTGTGAGACAAAAGCAGGTTCAAGACCATGGAAAAATCGACCTTGATCTGGCTGGTCACATCTTCGGGCGGCATGGTGCAAAGGTCTGCAATGAGCCGCAGGTCCATGAATTTTCCGGGAATGGCCACGGCAAAACCAATATGGTCTTTGCCCCGCCTGCCGGCCCTGCCCGTCATTTGATGAAACTCGGTTGCATTCAGCGGCAAAAACTCGCGGCCATTGTATTGGTCCGAGTTCAGGAACACGACGCTTCGAGCCGGGAAATTGACGCCAGCAGCCACCGTAGAGGTCGCAAAGACCGCATCCAGTAGGCCCTCGGTCATTAGGTGCTCAATGATGAGTTTCCATGCAGGAAGCTGCCCGCTGTGATGGGCTGCCACACCTGCATGCCTCAGATGCCACATCTGGCGGTGCCCAGCCAAACGTGGATGTCCTTGAGTCAACTCATCAATCCTTTCATTCAATTTGGCTCGCCCTGCCTTATCTCGGACTGAACCATCGATGCAACGATCAAGGGCCGCATCACAGTCTGCCCGGGACTTCAGAAAGAATATGGCGGGAAGCAGATCGTATTTTCTCAAGACCCTGATGATCTCCCCAAAAGGGGGAAGGCTTCGCGGCGGGGCAAGGACCGGCGGGTTCCGGCTGTTCAGATAGGCGCTGACCTTTTTGTCGATCCCCTGGGGACCTATCAAGGGTAGAAGCCTGCCAGAAGGGTGAAAAAACAAAGGAAATAGGGGGACCGGCCGGCCGGTTTCTTCCACGACAACACATTCTTTGGACCGTATTGATTCCAACCACCCGGCAATCTGTTTGGCATTTCTGATGGTTGCCGAAAGGAGCAGGAGATGGACCCGAACAGGCAGGTAGATCATGATCTCTTCCCACACCACGCCCCGATCCTCGTCCCCTAAGAAATGCGCCTCATCCAAGATGACAAGGTCTACAGGGAGATCCACACCCGCGTGCATGGCATCATAGAGCTGATTGCGCAGGATTTCAGTGGTCCCGGCGATAATAGGGGCATCGGCGTTCTCCTTGCGGTCGCCTGTCAATATGCCCACCTGTTCAGGGCCGAATCGTTCGCTGAACTCAAGGTGTTTTGAATTGGTCAGGGCCTTAAGCGGGGAGGCATACCAAGCCTTTCCGCCCTTCTTTCGGATTCGGGCAATCGCCTCTTCCGCAATCCAGGTCTTCCCGGAACCGGTTGGGGCAGAAACCAGGCAATCCGTCCGCCGAATCGCGGCAAGTGACTTGAGTTGAAAGGAATCCGGCTTGAAGGGCTGGCTGCGAGGGACACCAATCCTGGCAAATACCTTCTTCAACCTGGCATCGGCACTCGGTCTTATCCTGATAACCCTTGGATAACGGCTTCCCTGCCGCCCACGACTGGCAATACCTTTGCCCCGATCCCTTCCAAGACCCGTTCTGTGACCCCTGGATAATGCCGACATCTTAAAAACAATCCATAGCTATGTGTTGTTTTTCAGACATAAGGGGGTAAGGGGTAATGTCAGTGGTCCGTCGTTAGTCGTCCATTGTATCTATATTTTTAAATGGTTAAGTCAGATATCTCATTGCCGAATCTTTTTTGCTATGCAGCTAAGTTAACTGGTTTTGCGATTTCTCAACAGACAACGGACACTCCCAGGTAAGTATGACATCCTTGCATCTAATTTACAAGGATCGCCGTGACAGGACAAAAATGAAGTCCAAAAAGAAGATTGACAGCAGGGTTCCACCTTGTTATGATATTTTATTTAGATGGGGCTGTAGCTCAGACGGGAGAGCGCATGACTGGCAGTCATGAGGTCAGGGGTTCGATCCCCCTCAGCTCCACCAGCAAGAAAGACATGACTTAAGGGGCTGTAAAAAGCCCCTTTTGTTTTGCGAGACCTGCGGGAATTCAGCTCCTTATTCGTCCGCCTGTTCGATAATCACTTTGTGATCGACGAGTGAGAGATGGGTGATTTTTCCTTCTATAAATTTCTCCTCACCGTATATGCTGGTGAGTCGGAGCCTCCCATCGTCAGGCTCTACAGTGTCTAAAGCCTCCAACAAGAGCTCTTCCTTGCCGTCCTTTAGCAGATATGCATTGGCTTCACACATAATGTCTATTTCTGTTGAGGGTCTTTATTTACCGCTGGGGGTACGTTGCAATACACTCCCATGTTCTTTGTGGCGATTCAGGTGGTAGCGGGTACAGGTTACGCTGTTTACTCTGCTACCTGGCCTTTGATCATCCAAAAAATATAAGCGCCTGGTCAAGATCCTGTCAAGGCTTTTTGGGCTCGTTTGCTAAAACACCGATCCAGCAGGAATCTTTAAGGCATAACTTCAGGGTCCTCTCTGCTCGAATGGATTGCTTGACAGTATGCACACGATCTGACAGACTGACTTTGTGCTTGATGAACTCATCATAGAGGAGACACCAGAGGTCGGGCATCCGGTCCTCATCCTTGGGTTTGAAGGTTGGGCCAACGGTGGTAATGTGGCCGTGGGCATGATCGACTACCTGACAAAAAAGCTTGGGGCGACTCGCTTTGCAAAGATTAATCCCAATAATTTCTATCGATTCGATGATGCACGTCCCATTGTCAGGATAGAAGACGGCCAGCTAAACGAGGTCTTGCTTCCAGAAGCCGCATTTTATGCCGCACACCAGTCAGAAACAGATGTAGACCTAATTCTGTTTAAAGCCAGCGAACCCCACCTTCGTTGGCTCTCGTTTACTGAGCTGATATTGTCCCTTTGCAAGCAATTGGGAGTTGATCTCATCATCAGCCTCGGGGGACTTCAGGACAATGTGGTGCACACGGATGCCATGATTTCAGGTTTTGCCTCAAGCCAACAGCTTTTGGAACGTTTAAAGCAAGCCCAGGTCATTCCCACAGTGTATAAAGGCCCCGGGGCCATTCACTCTTTGATCTTGCACCAGGCAAAGGAGATGGGTATTGAGGGGATCAGCCTCTGGGGGCATTGCCCATTTTATCTTCAGGGCACCCATCTCCGGCTCCTTTCTCGAATGGCGAATATATTGGCAGAACTTGCAGGCTTCCCTATAGATACCGATGAACTGGAAAAGGGATGGGTGCAGCTGGCAAGACAGATTCAGCACTTTATAGATGACAACCCTGAACTCCAGAAGGCGATCAAAGACATCATGAAGTCGAAGACTGCAAGTGAGCTGTCTCGTCCTGAGAGAAAAGATGAAAAGGTTATCTACCTGGATGATTTCTTTAAACCAAAAGGCTAAGGTTGATCTACCGTAAATGTTCAGGGGGGGAAGCTTTTTGTTTCACTTTGGTGGCTGCGGTTTCCCCCTTTTCTAAGTCACGAAAAACTGAGAGTTCCTGCCAAGTCGTTTCAAGAAAAACCCGCCCCCTGGTGAATTACTAGCTACTTGGAGGTGAATTATCATGATGTCCACAGATGATACTACAACCCGGCTTTTACAAGCACTTTCAGATGCCAAAACCTGGCCGGCCCGGTTCAAACGGGAGCTCGACAACGGATCAAAAGTGAGTGATGGTCTCAGAGAGGCTGATAAGAAAATAGAGGCGCTTGAGAAACGGGCAAAGGAGGCCATGAAAAGACTCGGATGCGTGAATCCGCAAACCCGCTCGATTTATCACGGCATGGTTGACATGCTGATTAACTGGTATGCCTTCAAGGATAGCTTGAAATAAGATAAGCTGAAATAAAGGGCGAAAGGCGATCGTCTTTGCTCTTTGATAACTGAACAGTGGTGTTCTTCTGAAATCTTTTCTAGAACCATCTAATAACGACTACAGCAGAAACAGCAAGGAACAAGATGGAAAATGCCCTGGCAAGGCGACTAAGCCAGCGACCGAACTCTTCGACAAGCTCTTCGTCCCAACGTCGCCATTGGTCGGCACCGTAGCTTGTTTCCTGGTGCCCCATTAACTCTTCTGGCGCTCCGCAGTATGGGCTCATGCTGGTTTCCTCCTTTTTAAGGATCGGCCTGGTGGGGCGACCTCATTGAGGCATTTCTGCATTTTCAGGGATCTTGCCCATAGAAGGACCTGAAAGCCGAAATTCCTATGCCTTTCACGTATCTCCAAACGAGTGCTGTCTTTTTTGTGTTTTGGTTGACCAGGACCTGTCTATCTTATCGACATATTGAGCAAAAGACTTAAGAGGGAAACAAGGAGAATAGGTCGGCTACGATGGGTAGTACGTTGCGCAGGAGGTTTCAGACTCCCAGGCGGTGACCCGACTCACCTTGATGGTCGGGCCGTTGAGCACAAGGGCCAATTGCTCGGCCATATATCGTGCGATATTTTCAGAAGATGGATTCTGGTCCTTGAAGGGATCCAGATTGTTCAAGAATTTATGGTCCAAACCTGCCACGACGGCATTCACATGTTTTTTCAAGGCCCTAAAATCGATGACAACACCTGTTTCGTTTAGGGTATCTGAGGTCACACAGACCTCAATCTTCCAATTGTGTCCGTGTAAACTCTCACATGGGCCCTGGAAGTCCTTGAGCTGGTGGGCAGCAGAAAAGTTTGTAATGACCTTCAGTTCATACATACTTTGAAGTGCCTAAAGTGTACTAAAGTGAGCTAAAGTGCCTAAAATGCCTAAAATGCCTAAAATGAAAATGCATTATTCCTTAAATCCGAAATCCGAGATCCGCAATCCGAAATGGTATTGCTACCCGGCCTCTCCTGTGTAAGGTTTCCCACACTCATTGCAAAAGCCGTCTTCGTTGATGACACCAATGCAGGTACCGTCACTGCATAGTATCCGCTTTGAAAAATCGACTTCACCCTCACCGGATTCTTCACCGGGGTCCAGTAGGCCAAGCTCTACCCCGCAGTAGGAGCAAAAGCGCCCCTCAAGCGGGATTTTTTCATGGCATTCAGGGCACTTGCGCGATGGGAGATCACCGTTGCAATGAGGACACTTCATAAGACTTTCTAACCTCCGATGGTGGACATGGGGCGAAGGCATCCACCTTTTCTCAGGATTTCGGCACGATGTCGTCTCGGTTTCCTGGCAATGGCCTCTTCAAACAGCCCCTTTAGATCTCCCTCGCTGCACCCCTTTCTAAGCGGCGACTTAATGTCTACCTCATCGTCAGCAAAAAGGCATGGGCGAAGCTTGCCGTCCGCCGTGAGCCTGAGGCGGTTGCACGAAGGGCAGAAGTGATGACTCAGGGCACTGATAAAGCCAATTTCCCCCTTGGCCGATTCAAAGCGATATCGTTCGGCAGGCCCATCATGGATTGCATGAGGAATCTTGTGAAGAGGCCCAAAGGTCTCGAGTTCGGCCTTTATCTCGTCCGAGGAGATATATTTTTCAGGTGTCCAGTGACTATCCTGCCCAATTGGCATATACTCGATGAATCGAATGTGATACGGCTTTCGTACAGACAGGTCCGCAAACTTAAGGAGTTCATCATCATTGATACCTTTGATGACCACGACATTCACCTTGATGGGTGAAAAACCAACCGCCTCAGCGACTCGAAGCCCTTCCCAGACAGCATCAAAGCGTTCCCTCCGCGTGATCTTCGTATACTTCAGGGGGTTCAGAGTATCAAGGCTTACGTTGATCCGATGGACACCAGCCTCAAAGAGCGGCCGGGCCATCTCCTTTAAGAGCACACCATTCGTGGTAATGCTGACATCCTCGATACGTGCGATCCGACATACAGATTCAACCAGGTGCACGAAGTCTCTGCGGATCAGGGGTTCGCCCCCTGTCAGGCGGACTTTTTTTATGCCCACCCCTGTTGCTACTCGGATTAATTTAAGGATCTCTTCGTAGGTCAAGATATCAGCATGATCCAAGAGCGTCAAATCCTTCACCGGCATGCAGTAGATACAACGCAGGTTGCAGCGGTCTGTCACAGAGAGCCTTAAGTAGGTGATCTTGCGGTTGTAAGGATCTACATTTGGAGCCATAGCGGGATGCCACTCTCAAGGCCTTGCTCTTGGGCCAGCATGTCGAGATGTAAAGTAGAAACCTGCTCCACAAAAGGATATACAGGGCGCTTCATTCGCCTTGTATCCACAGTCTTAAGGTACTTCTTGCACTTGTCACACACATTGACACGGTAGTTATCTTCTTCTTCGCTATAGAAATAGTGAAGTGATTTCTGATCCATGTTCTCGCAAAAGGGACAGTATATCCTTTGAATTGGCCACTCGTGGCCGCAAAAGCTGCAAAGCAAAGATCGTTGACCTTCGTCTCTAAGGATAGAAAGAGCCGGGGGGCTGCCGCAAACAGGGCAGTATCCCTTTCCCCATTGCGCATCGTTGTCCAGATAAGAGGCCAACTGCTCAGCAGAAAGAGAAAGAGATGGCTTTATGCTGCTGTACGCCACAAAGGCAAGAAGCTTCTTGTCAATCTCCAGGTCTTTTGCCAGTTTCTCAAAATAGGTGTCGTCTTCGGCTGA
>Ga0180301_10001252_pt1 | contig 19963 bp, 29 predicted proteins | sample GuaBasSediGuay16_FD_121797 | JGI IMG/M metagenome (GOLD analysis project Ga0180301, IMG submission 121797) | Subseafloor sediment microbial communities from Guaymas Basin, Gulf of California, Mexico - Guay16, Core 4569-2, 12-15 cm | ecosystem: Environmental > Aquatic > Marine > Hydrothermal...
TTAACCCCACGGGGCGTTAAGAAAAAAGTCTTAAACACATGAACATAAAGTCTCAAAACAAAAAATGAAGAATGACACAGTTAAAATAACCAAACAAAACAAATAAATAAAATAAAATACAAAAGAGGGGTTTATGATTGGAATGATCTTACTTCTCCAATCAATAGGAGCATTGCTATGTATGGTGTTAACGACAATAATATGTCGAACGTCATTATGAATACGAAAATTGTTAGTATTATTGTTAAAAATGTTATTACATTCCATACCGTTAATTCGTCGCAACCCTTGATTGATAGGAAAAAGAAGGTTATATTGTCTATGATAAAGAAGTTTAATGTTAATAAGATGAATAGTGTAATATCCATGTAAAATCACCTACGTATTATAACTATTTTCAGAACTCAGAAAAAAATCTTTTTGTCTAAACTCTGAATTCTGAGACGTGAGAAAATGAGAAAGAGAAGTAAGGTCTACATCAATGTAACGTACGACACTAAGTCATGATCATTCTTAACATACCTCTTAAAGTGTAATGACATAGTCTCAAGTCTATTCAATATCAAGGAAAAATTAAAATCTTGCAGACTTTCAAGGAAAAAACATGTTCAAGCTTGTAAAAGACCAAAACCTCATTAAAATAGCTCAAGAACTAGATGAATTCTTTAGCTCGATAGCAATTGTAAGAGGATTTTATGAAGATGTATTTCACAACAAGGAAGAAATACTTCTAAGCTATGAACTTAACCATGACGTTCATGAGATAGACATTGAATTTATAAAACAAATGCTCACGATAACAGTATGGTTTAAGAACATGGTAAGAACTGGTCTTACAATTGATTTGAAAGACAAGATCGATATTTTCGCAATCTATGGAAAAAGAATGATCTATGTAGAAAACAAAGAAACAAATTCCGTAATATTGCGATCATTAAAGAACATAAGAGTATTGTCTATCGAATTGAAGAAACATAAAGAGGAAAAAAATGGGAAAGTTATTTGGAGATCGATCCTCGAAATCTCAATTCCATAACCTTTTTATTGCTTTACCTTACTCTCAAGATCCTCTTTTAGTGATGATGGATCGACAATTCTATGTTCTAAATACCAAATGATTTCTTCTAAAACTGTTTTTATCATTGGATTTGAAACATTTTCTGATGTTCTTTTTAATGCGCTTAAAAGCAATATAAAGTCAGTTCTCTCTGCTTTCTTTCCCAAGAGTCTTCCAATAATGAAAAGTATAATTGCTATAATTGTTAATATAATGTCTAATAGTGTATGGATTTCGTTCATGTTTTTTCACCATTTTTTACGTCATTATCTAAAATTTGATTTTGGATTTGTTCTATAAGTTTTATTATCCATTTAATGTCTTCCTCAATTTTCGAGACCTTACTATCGAGTTTCCAAATCCTCTCAAACAAAAACGTAATCAAGAAAATTGCTATTCCGCTTAGTATTTCTGCAATGTCTATGTTCAATGTCATTTCATTACCCCTATGAAGCTTTTCACTACTACATTGATATAAGCTTTATGTTAGTTTTCATGCCATACATTGTATGCGTTACTAAAAAGAGAAACGCGTAGAACCATACACCATAAAAACAATGTAGGTCGATAGTATGATGTCTCAAAACTACTGTCGCTACTGACTCAGATAATTTAAGCTACCACTACCAAAACACGGCTTTAATGCTAGAGTAACGAAACTTCAAGGAAAGTTTCGAGAGGTTTTACTGATGTAGATGGTCTATAATCCATCTATATACGTCTATGGTCTTTCTAGGTAATTCTCTTGTGTTTGAAACTACAAGACCATCTCTAACATGAACATGTTGTTTAACACCATGAGCAATAACTTCCTCGAAATCACTTGAAAATCCATGATCTGACAATACAATCCAGTACTTAGGCTTTGAAAGAGTTATGAGTTCTCTAGCAAATTTAAAGGCCTTGTTATACCAGTAAAAGGCCTTTCTAAGACATTCCTCATTATGTAGTGTTTGAAAGAAATGGTGATGTGCTTGATCAGGGATTGGATACCATACAATGAACAAATCCCATTCTTTCACTATATTCCTAATGACAATCTCATGAAATCTATCTACAATACTTTCAAAATTGTCTTTAAGAGGTAACCATGCATCTACCCAATTCATTCCATAGAGATCAACATTGATATTAACAGTAGGTATTTTTACTGGAACGTTCAAGATCTTAACCTTAAAACCATGTTCAATAGCAATATCCCAAACATACTTACCCTTGTAATCGCCTAAGATAGAGCATGGTTTGTCAAGTGTTTTAAATCCAAAAACACCATGTTCATTACTGTACTTTCCAGTGAAAAAATTATGTAGTATCGTCGGTGTTATTGGTATATCATCGATGTAAAGCATATTCCTATGAAAGTTATGGAAAAACCATTTTACATTATCCATATACCAGAGAAATAAATTACAGAAAACAAATGACGCACCATCTAGGATAATTACAAGAACTTTATGACTCATACAAAAAACCCTAGGGTAAACATGTTTTTCATGGATACAATCTTACGATATTAAGAAAATGATCGATCATTTCCTCTATATTCAATATTAACTTCATTATCAAGGAGATACACCATAATGCAAAGATGATAGTAATGATAAATGTGATAGTTATTAAAAGTAGTGAAGCGACAAGATTTTCCATGAAAATTACCACTCAAACCTAAAGATGTAGGTTATCGTAACAGTTTGACCAGTAGTTACATGAACAGGACTTGGTAGTACATCTCTAGCTAGTAGGAAATACCTCAAGTAGCCACTGTTATTTTGAGCTCTTATTGTTAATCCAATTTCGTTAATATCCATTTCTGTATTTACTGTTATAGATCCTGAAATGGCAACTTCGATATAATTATCACCGTAGATAATGTTTATTGTTTTTACATATTCCCTTTTTACAAGATTTTCTAATTTATAATCAGTTGGTTTGGGAGGTGAAGTTCCAGTCCCAATTTCAATATACCCCTCGTAACATTCTTCATAACAAAAGTTATAACCTGAATATCCTATGATTAAAGTTTCGCTAGACCCTCCATATTCGATGAAATTAGCGTAATTTTTTGTATTTAACTCTTCTGTTCCTACGAGAATCATTGCGAGAAGTTTTGCGAAGTTTAACGTTAATGCATCACCTTGCTTTTCTATTCTTTTCAAGACCTTTCCATCTCTATCCTTCGTCTCAATGACAACTCTATAACATGACTTTGATTTAACTTTCATGGTCTATCCCTAACTCACTGTTATTTGATAGCTTACCTTACATATATTTTTACTTGTAGCTACCGACTTTGGAGGTTCTGTAACAGTGTAACTTATTTTACATGTCTTTACCTCATATGCAAGTGTTATTATCTTGATAATCTCAAAGACTTGTTTTAAAACATCGATGATATCCCTAATTGTTTTTGTTGAATCTACAAGTAAGTTATGATCATCTGTTATAACATAGTCTCCATATTCTACATATCTTAGCTTACTTATTATATTGTCAAGTGTCTTCAATAGATCATCAAGTTTTGAATCGATGGAAACCCCCCATTCCCTTGCTTTCTCTCTAATACAGTTTAATATATTCCTTATTGTTTTTATACAATCAACAAGCAGGTTGTGGTCTTCTGGTAAGATGTAGTCTTCCTTGGTAACATACCTTAGCTTTGCCATGATGTTGTTCAACGTTTTAATTAGATCTTCGAGATTTGACATGTTACTTCACCTTTTTGAATAAGATCCAAAATGTAGCGTTTATAAGACCATTTGCAACATGTTCTAGGCCTATCAACCTACACAATCTCTTTAAACAATTTGGGTGTAATGTGTGATAGTGAGATTCATCTCCATTGTATGCGCAACGATCATAGCAAATAACAGATTGTATGAATAACAATCCGTTTTTCCTCAATACTCGATGACACTCCTTCAGACAACGTACGTAATCTAGTATATGCTCTAATGTCTCAAGCATGACAATGAGATCAAAGTAATTGTCTCGAAATGGGAGTTGATCACCAGATCCTAGAACGTCAGGATTTACATCATACTTCACAACATCAAGTCCAACATAAAGTCCCTTGAAATTCCATTCTCTCAATGTTCTTTCCAAAAGCCTATTATGACAACCAATTTCCAAGATCTTAAATGGTTTATATTGATCGATGATTTGTTTTAATTCGTTTCGAGCTATCAAGATAAGTCCCCAACCGTGTTTCTTAGATTCCTCATGTAACATCTTGGAAAGTTCATGATACTTCATGATATACCCTCGAGAAAACCGTACTTGTCAAGTATATCAACAAGTTTTTCAACGATTTTAGACCAGTGGTAATTCTCGATAATGTACTTTCTTATTCTTGCAAATCTTTCCTTGTACTCTTTTATATGGTCGATCACATGTATTAACTTTTCAATCGCATCATTAACATCGATTTCAAATCCATAACCTACATGTACTGGATTGTCATTGTAAACCTTGACTTTCCTAGCAACCTTAATTAAAACACTATCTTTTGCATAGTCAATCCAAGATCCTTGCTCTGGAACTAGAACTACAAGGCCCCTCGCTAATGCTTCTAAGACATTAAGTTCAAAACCACCGCCTCTCGAGAAGCAAAGTAAAATATCACATGAATCGTAAAGATCTACAAGATCTTTCTCACTTAAAAAACCATTGACTTCAATATGTCTTAACCTTTTGAGTAGCATGTAGTGATACCCACATGGATTCCATGTTTTTAAGACAAGTATAGTGTCTGGTCTTTTCCTTTGTACATACCTCATAACTTCAAAGACAAGATCCGCTCCTTTTCTTTCCCCTGAATGCCATAGGAAGAAAAGGACTTTAACACCATTTGCAAGTCTTACCCTCATGATATCTGGATTTGTTGGAAAGTTCTTAGGCCTAACAAATTCATCATCTATACCATGAGGTAAAACCTCGATATTGGTTTTAACACCAGATTCTTGAAATACCTTTTTAGCAAATGTCGATGGGACTATAACAAGATCGAACATGTTGATAATATTTACTGCATATTCAGATATTCGATCACTATCTGCAACCTCAAAACCCCCCAGCTTGTTTGAGCATTTCCTCAATCTTTCAGGATCTATGAACTTTGAAATGATGGGATACATTATTGGGTGAATCAAAAAATTGTGTTTTACAGACCATAAGATCCTAGACCATTCTTTTTCATCAATGTCATACACATTCACATAGCGTCTCAAGTACTTGAGATGCTTCTCCGCTATTACTGTAAATGAAACAACATGCCACTTAGGATATACATAAAACAATGCCATGACTATGCTTCAAAGATATTGTAAATAGCAACTGTTACTTTTGTTGATGGTGAAACTCTTACATTTACTTTGTCATTCTTCATAACTGTAAAGTCAAATTCCTTCCATGCATTTCTTGGAATTAACCTTCCCTCATTGAGTAATGATATTACTTCTTGCGTCAATCCTGCAGGAATCCACTTGAGGTAACCATAGAAATCACGATCACCAGTAATTTTGATCCTAACCTTACCATCACCTTGAACTACAAGATCACTCTCGAATATATCGATAAACTCTGGAGCGTAGTAATCAACCATTAGGCCTAGCAACTTAGGTTTTTTTTCATCTATTAGTGTCTCTAGCCTTGTCTCTATATCACTAAGTCTTGAGTAAATATCTGCAAGACTATACCCTGCATATATCGATTCGATCTTTTCACTAACTTCAACTATCCTACCTTCTATTTGAGACAATGGAATATCGAATAACGTTAATCTTGATGTGTATTGTGTAATGTATGCATAGTCAATAGCCTCTGTAATCCTTACCCTAGCTTCATGATATAGATCTGCAATGTAAATTGGATCTCCATCTTTCAAAACTCTCTTTCCAGAGATGAAACAATCATACGTGAAGTAACCATAGCCTGAATGAACTTCCTTAATCCTAGCATTTGGATTTCCTACCAAATATGCAATGTCTTTGTCAGGGATTATATCTCCAACAAGGTAACCATATGAAAAGACAGTTTGTATTCCAGATACTCTATTATGAAGATCATCGAGAGCATCAACTACCAACTGGCCCCATCTTGTTTTTATCACTTCTCCAGATCGAGGCTTCCATAGGCCGTAGTACGACATTTTATCACCTTATCTCCTCCTTACTCTATACTCTCTAATACGTTTTCTTTCTTTTCTAGCAAGGATGTACTGCATTTTCTCCATAATCATTTCATCAGTCATTCCCATTTCCTTTAGAGCCTCCTTGTATTCTTCTGGTGTAATGAGGTTGTACTCAAGCAATAGATCGAGAGTTCTCTCTCTCAAGTATCTAACGTATGATTCACGTCTAAACTTTGCATGCAACATTCTAAGTTCAACCTCGACTGGTGTATAACCTAGTTTTGTCAATATGTCTTTCAATGTTTGATCTGTTAAGTAGCCTTTCGCGTAAGCATCAACTAGATCGTAGAAGATCCTCTCTCTTTCGTCTCGAATAGGCCTTACCTTGAAGACCTGCTTTACAATCTTCTTTTCATCTTCTGGTAGACCTAGCTGCTCAAGTTTCTTCTGTATGAATTCTTCAGGAATTGGAACGTAATCTGCATAGCTTAACAATGTTCCTAACGTCAAGGTGTAGGCCTTACCTTCAGCCTCAAGCAGCATTTTTGCAATATCTTCTGGAACTCCTATTTTCTTCATTCCCTCGATAAACTCACGGTCTGTAATCTTTCCTCTACGATACATTCTAATCAATGCTCTATAGATGATGTCTCTCAAGTACAGTGTTCTCGATATCTTAGCGAACGTTATTAGCAATTCAATTTCTTCTGGTCTCAATGCAAGGCCTTCTAAAGCCTTCTTGATTTCGTCATCAGTCAAAATTCCTTTCTCGTAGGCTTCAAGTAATGCTCCAATGATTCTCCTTCTTTCGTCTCTAAGAGGCTTGATCTTAAATACTTTCAAAACAATCGCTATTTCATCTTCTGGAAGTCCCAATTGTCTCAATTTCTTAAGTAGGAATTCCTCAGGTATTGCTATGTAATCTGCATAGTGTAACAATGCGGATAATGACAATGTATATGTCTTAGCTTCTGCATCAAGTATTTTCTTTGCAAGATCCTCTGGAATTCCAATTCGTCTCATTTCATTTATGAACTGTTCATCAGTTATCTTACCTCTCTGGTATAGCCTAATCAATGTTCTATATGTTAGATCTCTTAGGTATAATGTTCTTGATAATTTAGCAAATGACATTAGCAATTCAATTTCTCCTGGTCTCAATGCTAATGCATTTAATTCAGACTTCAATTCTTCATCTCCCAAAAGACCTTTCTCATAAGCTTCAATTAAGGCCCAAATTGTCTTTCTCCTTTCGTCTCTCAAAGGCTTGATCTTGAATACCTGCAAGACAATTTGCTTTTCATCATCTGGTAGGCCTAGTTGATCAAGCTTTTTAACTATGAATTCCTCTGGTATTGCCACATAGTCTGCATAATGCAACAATGCGCTTAACGATAAGGTGTATGTCTTAGCTTCTGCATCAAGCAATAACTTAGCGAGATTCTCTGGAATTCCTATTTCCCTCATTTTATCGATAAATTCCTGATCAGTAATCTTACCTCTTTGATACAATCTAATCAATGCTCTATAGGTAATCCTACGTAGATACAATGTTCTTTTTATCCTAGCAAATTCCTTAATGAGCTTTATTTCTTCTTGTCTTAAATCAAGAGCCTTAAGTTGATCTTCAAGATCTCTCTCTGTTATAAGTCCTTGCTCATACATTTCAATCAAGGCCCAAACCATTCTCCTTCTTTCATCTCTAAGAGGCTTGATCTTCAATACCTCTTTGATTATTTTCTTGTCTTCCTCAGGAACTCCTAAGAATGTCAATTTAGCTTCAATGTAATCCTCTGGAAGTTCAATGTAATCTGCAAAAGATAGTATGTAACCTATCGATAGCTCATAATGGGGAGCATTTGCTTCACACACGAATTTTGCAAGTTCCTCTGGATATCCAAGCTTTTTCATTTCTTCTATGAATTGTTCTTTCGTTATTGCTCCGCGTCTTAGAGCAACAACTAAGGCCCTAACCTTTTCCCTTGCTATATACCTTTCACGTCTAATCTTTACATACTCCTTAATTGCATTAAGTTCGTAATCAGAAAGATAGATGATCGAGTCTTTAAACGTGTGCTCTCTAATTCCCTCGAACAAATGCTCTCTATACTTTACTTCAACCATCGATGCTTCACTTATCTTCTTGAAGTAATCTGGTATATGTTCTGGATCGATAAGGCCCATCTCTGCAAGCTCAATAAGACCATAAACGATACGTCTAGTTTCATCTCGCAATGGCCTTCTAAGTATTGAGAATATTGTTTGCTTTGCATCCTCGCTTGTAAATCCCCATATCTGTAATTTCGAACTTAGCCATTGAGGATCTGGAAATACTGTATCATAGATCCTGTATAGATCGAATAGTCTCAAATCGAAGTAAAGATGTTGCGTGATTTTCTTTACAAAGTCATCACTATATCCCTGTGCTTTAAACCATTTAATATATTCATTGAGATCGATAATGTCTTTACAGTACATTATGAACAAGTCTTTATACGATGGTATTGGTCTTGAAGCTTCAATTATCAGTTCATACTGTTCTTTCCCAAATCCGTGAAATCCAAAGTATCGATCGAGATCTTCCGCTTTGATCAATCCTCTCCAGTAAGCATTGATTACAGTTGATGTGTCGATTATTCTTGGTCTGTATTGGTAGTTTATGACATACTGCATTGGTGTTAATATTGCTGCTGTAATGAATGCGCTTGAGATTCCGCTTACTATTGCGTCAAATTGAAAGACCTTGCTCACAAATGATTTTACACCGTCAAGTCTAACTCCAGTTCCTGCTATAGTTATTGAAGCTAAATCTAGCATCATGTAAGTATTTAATGCAACAAATCCAAACCTTATGAGAATGTCAAATACTGCAGTCAATATTTCCTCGATTGATGTTCCCCTCATTTTCTCATGTATTGACTTTGCAATACCTGAAAATGCTTCCAACATTGTCTTGAAAATTGTCTTGACAAGGTTAGTAATTTGTTCTACAATCCATATAAATGCTTGGTATATCATTGAAGTAAATGTTTGAAGTCCTGTGAAAAACCACTTTCCAATGTTCATAAAGAAGTCATAAACTTGCTTTCCCAATGCTAAGAACGATTCAACAATCATTCTCGGAAGATTACTTACCATTCTAGGTAAGTCCTGTGTAAGCCACTTCCATGTATTTTGCAGTGTTTCCCAAATTTTTAACAATGGATTGATGAATCCTTCCAAGAACTTACCTATGACTTGCAATTGCTGGTATACACCTTCAATTGACTTTTTAATGAACTCACCAAGCCCTATAATAGAATCGATAATCCATCTTCCAAACTCACTTATCATTGTTGGAAATTGAGCTATCGTTCTTGCTAAATTCTCGAAAAACCTCTTTATCGTTTCAAATCCTGCAGTTATTGTTTGTGCTATTTGTGTAAAGAATGCTTGTATTCCTTGGAATGCAGATGTTATAGCATTGATAATACTTTGAAATGCAGATGACAAGGCTTGATGTAACTGAGCAAATAATGTAGATAATGTTCTACCAATATTTTCAAAGAACGTTACAACTTGACTAAAGAATCCTTGTATGGAAGCTACAACATTTTGAAATGCAGTACTAATAAATTGCTGGATTTGAGTAAAGAATGTCGATAATGTTCTTGCTATATTCTCAAAGAAAGTCATTACTTGACTAAAGAAACCTTGAAGTCCAGTCCAAAGTTGTTGAAATGCAGATGTTATGAACTGACTAATTTGTGTAAACAATGTAGATATTGTAGTTGCTATGTTTTGGAAGAAAGTCATTATTTGACTTACAATACCTTGGAAGAAATTCATCACGTTTTGAAATGCAGATGTAATGAATTGTTGAATTTGTGTAAAGAATGACGCTAGATTTCGACCTATCTGTTCAAAGAATGACACTACCTGAGCAAATGCATTTTGTATTGAAGCTACAATACCTTGTAGAAAGCTCATTATCCTATTCGCGATCTCACTAAACAATGTTTGTAGTCCTTGAATTCCCTTTACTATCCAGTCAATGAATGTTCTTACGCCTGAAATTACACTATTGACTATTGTCTGAGCTGTTTGTGTAAGGTAATTGTAAACCGTTTGAAATGCAGATACTACGGCTTCCTGAATTACAGTACCAATTTGTGCTAAGGCCCTACCTATTTCCTCGAAAAACTTTGGGACTTGTTGTAATACATTCCAAATTTGATCTAGAAATCCTGTTATTCCTCGATATACACCATCGATAATAGTTCTAAACGTTGAAACTAGTGAATCCCAACCAGATTTTAGGAAGTCATAAATTTGATTTCTTACAGTTGTTATGAAACTCCAAATTTGGTCCCACAACCATGAAAAAGCTTTACTGATCTGTTCCCACAACCATCTAATTAGTTGGCCTAATGGATCTGTAATACCTCCTATTTCCCATTGCTTTAGAGTATCAGGAATGAGTTCGAGCTTGAATTCCTCAAGTTTAAACTCAAGGTCTAATACCTTAATCGTTATTTGAGACATTATCTTCTACCTAGAATAGACGATTTAACTTGATTGTAAAAATCAACCACTCTTTTGAACTCCTTTTTAAGATCAGTATCAGAGCTTACAAACAAATGAGCGACTGGACTAACGTAATCACCATCTATGATACGATAAGCTATCATGTAGGCCTTACCAGATGGGAACTGAGGGACTTCCGCAACTTCTACAATTTCTATCGTTATACTTCCCTCATAATGCTTGTATCCTGCATTTATTTCTCTAGGATATAATGGTCTTTCACTTCTAGATGAACTTCTAGATGACATGATCCCACTCTTTTGCTCACGTACTCAGAAGTTTTTATGTTCTTCTCTTTCCTTGAAAAACCCCTTAGTGTCCATGCTAGAGCTTGAGACACTAAATAAGCGAGAACAAAAGAAATAGCAAGACATGAAGCTTATGGTAATCGTCAAAAAACGTAAAATAACTGAAAAGAGAATAGACCTGGTGTATTTACCAGGAACTACAGTTAAAATAAAAATGTACAATCGTCGAATATATTTAACAGGACCTATTCATTACAATCAACCTCACAATTTAAAATAGAAAGAAATACTTTCTATAATATTTAATAGGTATTAATACTAGTTTACATTAAGAGAAAGACCGTACTTTCCAGAGTCCCAAGCACTTTCTGTAAAATAAATTCAGAAAAACAATGGAAAAAATTGAGATTAAAAAGACTTTTTATTTTAAAACCTAAAGAGCCCTTGTCTCAATAACTTCCTAACTTCTTTAGCAAGTTCTCTCGCGTATTGATAAAAGACACAATTACAATTATGATCAAGAACTTCAAGACTCATTGAAATTACAATCCTCATAATATTGTTCATGATGTTACTTAGTTCTTGTTGTGTCATTGTTGGTTCTTGAGGTTTTTGTTCTGGTTTTATTTGTACCTCACTCATTTAATCACCATGTACTTTATCATTTCTACGATCTTTAAGAGGATTTCTCTATTTAGGCCTAGTCGCTCATACTTCATGACAATATCATCAACCTCAAGCTTACCCTTGTACCTTGCTCTATACGATAACTCTAGAGCAAATGCTATGTACGATTGAACTTGTATTGATGGAACGCCATATTGATTAACAATCTTCTTTACTTGTCTAATTATGTTAGCCTGATGAAGTTGGTGTTTAGTTCCTTGGTAATGCAATTGCTCTGATCGTGAAAGTAAGAGATATCCAGTGTACAACGGTTCTACATGCTTCCAAAAGTCCTTGATTGTATTGTCTAGAAAGTCCTCAAGCTCTGGTTTTATCTCAGCATCAACGTCAATCCATCGTGAGTAGTCCCACGACGTTACTTCCCACCACGACTCTCCAACGAATATAGACTCAAGTTTCGATACTGTCTTCCAATCTTCTATCGATCTAGCATCAAATACTGAATATTGTTCGATTTCTTCAGTCCATGCTGAAACATCCCAACACGCTACCCCCCAGTAACCAGACTTCAAAACTTTCCCTTCAGTTAAAGAGATGATCGACTCGATCGTATTGAGGTAATGCTCTGCAAATTCATGTCTTCTCAATTGCTCTCTCACAAGAAAGATGTATTGTTTCAAAGTACTTGCATGGTGTCTATACTCTAGAGCATCATGTTTTGTAGTGTGGTATGTCAAATCCCAAATCAATTGCTCGAGATCCGTAGGTGTTATTGTCGGGGGGTCGTATATTGAAGTGTCATACCTTGACATTCCATACCTTGCTTTTTCAATCTTTTCGAATGGAATAGTAAATTGATCTCTAAAATCGATTTTAAAGAATGTAAATTCTATCGATGGTAAGTGTGCTAGTAAGTTCAAGTTAAGATCAAGTACAAACCTAAAAAGTACATTATATGATATCAACCATTGAATTAATTCCTGCAATGCAGTAAATCTATAGTATGTCGATAAGATACCTCTAAATGTCGTACACTTTTCAAGGTAAATTAGCTTTCTCCAAATTAGCTCTTTAAATGGTAGGTATGACATATTACCATCTACATTTTTCTATGAATTTCTTATAGACTTTCTTGTAATCAAAGTTAAGCGCAGTATTGTATGCCTCGATACACATGTTCATGTAAAGATCCTTATTGTTCTTTCTAATATCGATTGCTCTTAACATTGCATTTGCAAGTTCCTCAGGATCGTATAAATGCATGACAAAGTACTGTTCTGCAGTTGTCTTCCAATACTCGATATGATCATATTCAAAGTAAATAGCGCATTTTTCATTTGTAAACTCGATTAGAGGTTTCATTTTACAACATACTACTGGTCTTCCCATTGCTAAAGTCTCGAGAACTGGAAGTCCAAAGCCCTCGCATGCAGATGGAAAGACGAGGTAATCACATGCTCCTAATAGTCCAAGAACTTCCTCATGACTTCTTGATCCAAAGTCTCCAACGATGTAAACATTAGGTCTTTTGAATAGTTCTTGTCTTCTCAATTCAGTATGTAGGAGCAAGACAAAATCATTAGGGGCTTTTTCATTCAAGATGTCAATAGCTTGCATTAGACGATCAAGTTGTTTTCGATGATCATCACGACCAACATAAACGAAAATAACACGATCCTTGAAGTCTTGTCTTAACTTTTTCTGGTATTTCTCTGCAAGTTTCTTTGCTCTTTCAACTTCCTCAAAATCGATAGCATGGTGTATAACATCGATTACCCTGAGATTTGCTTTTTCAAGACATTCTTTTGTAAAGTATGAATTTGCGATAAAGTCGATGTACTTTGTTGCATGCCATCTTGCTAAATGAGGATATGGAATACCCTCGATGGTCGCATAAACAAAAGCTCGATTTCTAGTAGATTGTTTAGCCTCGATAAAAACTGGAGCTATGTCGATCAACCATGTTGGATTAGCAATTACAAACCATAGATATGCATTACCTAGTTTTTGAATTACATCAAATAATGAGATGTATGGTTTTACCAGAACTTCATGACCATGATTTATAAAACATTTTTCAATCAACTTAGCTTGTTCATAAAGTGAAACGGCCCTAAAGTATGTCAAGACAAGTCTCATGATAAAACACCTCAATCAAGTATGACTTCGATATACAGTTTTGGATTTTTAGCGTGAGGATCTATTTCAATTCGATATTTGTATCCTTGCAATCTAAATTGAGCATAACGAGAAATGGCTTGTAATTGTCTTACTACATCTTGTTTCGCAATTTCTTTATCAGTTAATACCTCAATTTCAGTCCCATTAGATAACCTAATTATGTTTCCTTTCACTTCAACGACTTTTAATCCTTCTTTTTCCTCATGTTTTTCTTCCTCTTTCATTTCTTCAACATTATTTTCAGATCTTATTTCGATATCCGAATACGTCATGGAAAGTCCCCTCACAAAAAATGAGATATAGTGAGTTACTATATATGTCATATTGTCTCTATATTTCACATGTTTATATACATTGTTCTTTTTCATGTTATTCTCGGGTCTAGCGTATGCCATATAGATCCTACACAATAAGAATCAAGAAATGGAGTTCAAAGTTCGATCCTGATACAGTACGTAACAGATTTGCTCAAGTAAAAGACATTGCAAATGATCAAGCTCAAGAACAATTTGCAAGACTAGTAGACTTTGAACAGGCCGTTAAGCATAGACTTAATGAACTTGGAGTTCCAGTAATTCAAATGCCATTTTACCTAAACGTTGCTCGACAAATCTATAGAGCAATGACAAGACACACAGGAAAGACATTAGAAACTGAAGTCAAGGTTATTAAAGCAACATGGACTGCAAGAGGACTAGACCCTGCAATCATCGATGAAATCATCAAGTTAATGATCGGTTACGTCCCAACATATTAAAGGGCCTAACATAGCTTGACGTAAAGCCCAATTAAACTCATTCCTTTTTTCTTTTTCAAACCCATGAACTTACACTAATACATATTATATTCTATATTATTTTTTCAGGATTGAATTCTCTTTTCACTTATTTTAAAATTTGTATTTTACATTTAAAATAACTTCATCACCTCACGAAACACTAGCATGAACGCTACAGTTTGCGAAAGGTAACTTAAATTAACTGTGTCAGTAATGACAGTGGCGATGGTAGGTAATGGAGAAAAGTTTATAAATTTGGTAACGCGTATCTCTTTTGGGGAACGCGCCCATGAGAAAGAAAGTAAACCTAAATTCCTCCTATGAAATGACACCTAGAAAAGCCCGATTACTTATTTTAACTCACACAGTTAAAATAACTAGTCAAGATAATGTTAAGTCTTCTACGAAAAGAAAAAGAAAATGGGTTTTAGTTCAAGAAACTTTAGAGGAAGCTCAAGAATTGTTTAAAGTTCAATTTGAAAAGATTGCAGATGGAGTTTACATAACAAAACAAAGACATTATGTTGGAAAATTAAGACAATTAGCTAATTTCTTACAAACAAAATTACCAAATGTAACAATATTCTTTGTAAAACAAGTAAAACCAACTACTGTTGGATTCTTTGAAGAAAAGGAAGAAAGACAAATAACAAGGAAGTTAATGTTTGAAGGTAAAGAAATTGATGAGAGTGTCATTAAGCAATGGATTAGAGAAATTTACAATGATTTTGACTTTGCTTTAAAGAAATATGGAAAGGAAAGAGGATTATGGAAATCTGTAGGATCTGGTAGAGCCGAAAAGATCTACTTAATCATGAAATGGTTAATTGAGTACATGGGCTTATAGCGATTCCATAGGTGATGGATATTCCAAGGTTTAAACGTCAAGCTAAGTACAAGGTAATAAGTGATGACAATTTCTGGTTAGAGGATTTAAAGACCATGAACGAAAAGACCATTAAGATTGTAACATTAGCTAAAGTTCCCATCGAGTTTGAAGCTAAGGTGATTGCAGTCGGGATTTGTGATTTTGGGTCGATGTTCATTTACTTTATGATGAAGAAAGACAATGAAATCATTATGTTCAAATGCTACTACCCAAGAAATGTTGTCGAACAAGTCATGAAAGACTTAAACTATGATTCAATAGAGCGTTTTTACGAATGGATAGGAAAGACTATGAAATTCAGAAGAAGACCATATGTTGGATCTCAAGGTTGTAGGTATTACCCAATCCCAATTTCAAGCTAGCATTTTTCTTAGGTCTTTTATAAACTTCATTCTATCCCTTGTAATCCTTATTATTTCCCTTGCTTGATTCATCATTTCTTTTGCAAAGACAATATCATCACTTTCAAGTCTTTTAATTGCAACATCGATTAGTGATATTGCTCTGTCTAGGTTCATGATCAATTCATCTATCATTGTATGACGTTTTATCGTCATTATCTTTTTTGCTTTCCATAGGGCCTTGTATATTGTCGATCTTGAACATTTCAATTCTTGCATTATAAGAGCAATGGAATAACCCTTCTGGTAAAGTTCAACGATTTTTTGCTCTAACTCCGTAAGTCTTACCTCTCTCATGTTTTTTCACCATTTCTAAACAATATTTATAGAATACACACTTTTCATTGCAAAGACCATTCTTCCTAAGCTCACAAACATCGTATAGAAGCTTGAGGATATCAAAAAGTCTCTTTCTAGCCCATGCTTTTTCCCTCTTTAAATCTCTAAACTTGTCTTCATACAACTTATGAGCTAGAGGTCTCAAATCCTCTCTTACCCTCGATATATAATCTTGAAACTCGATGTGTAATTGTCTTTCCTTTTCCTTCAATTCCTGAAGTAACTTCAATTCTTTCAAGGCCTCTCTAAAGTAGTACTCAAATGGGTTTTTCAAAATGTCATATATCCTACTTTCCATAGACATATTTTATCTGTAGAAAGACCGTTCATTACCTTGTATTTAAGTGTAATGTCTTGTTTACGTAAACACACAATGAAAGATCGCTTTTTCCATACAATCATCGTTTAGTGTCGCAGCCTATAAACCAGACACTAAATAGTAAAAAATGGGAGTATGAACTCACAAAAAAGTGATTACCTAACCGAGATAATTCAGAAGTTCTTAAAATTTAGAGAAATGAGAAGATCAGGATTAACACTTGAAATTCCATTGAGCGACAGACGTTACTGGATCGATTGGACTTATGTTCCTGCAGATACGAAAGATGGTAAGAAGTATTACGGGCCTTACTATCGTCTACGATGGATTGAAAGTGGTAAGAAAAAGTGTAAGTATTTAGGAAAGGCCCCGAAAGAACATGTTCATTTGATAAACGAATTATCATCAACATTTCAGGATCTGGAAGAAACTTTCGAGAACATTCTAAAACTTCTCATGAAATTCAATTACCTTTACAACAAGTTCATGAACTTGTACGAAACATACAAGGAATTGATGAAAGAATACATTGAGAAGATCCAGAAGTAAAAAACATTGGTTTTTTTATTTCTCTTTTTTCTTTTAATGAAACTCACATTTCACAATTTGATGTAGTCTGTGTGCTAGAAAGTCAAAGAGCATTATCAATTCTGAAATCGAAAGTGAGTCAATATCAATCGAGAGATTAAGACTGAAGTATGACATTAAAAGTTGAATAGTTTCAATCAACTTTTCCCGAATGTAATGTGGCGATATCTTCCCAAATTGATACTGAACGATTAATTCATACATTTTAGAGCATTTTTCTATAATTTCATTAACTTCTTTTAGTTTCAACATACTCTTTTACCCTCATTCTGAGTGTCTCTGAAAACTTATAAATTTTATAATAGGTAATATAGTGGGAGAGTATGTCTCAAGAAAGTCATTTCCACAACATCAACTACTACAACAAGACGATAGGCTTAACACTACCGAAAAACGTCGTGGAAACGATAAATCATCTTATTACAGAAGGGAGGTTTGCTTCCAGAAAAGAGTTTATTATAAAGGCCATAGAGTATTGGATAGAAACTTACATGAAGACAAGCGATGATAAAGAAAGGTTTGCTCAAATTAGGGCTGGTATTCCATCTTTTATCTTTGAAAAAATATCTAAGTTGAATGTTCAAGACATACACAATTTCGTCTATGATGCAGTAATTTCGTTTCTCGTAAAGTGTCTTAACGACATTATCGATGAACAAAGTAGGATCGTTGAATTGAAAACAAGACCGAAGATCAGGTATAAACAAGGTGAAAAAAGAGAGATGCAGTTAATAACAGTGCACATGCCAAAATACATTGTTCACATACTTGATGAACTGGTGAAAGAAGGTCTCTCACCTTCCAGAGCAGAGCTCATTAGAGAAGCAGTGAGGAAATACATTAATGAACGAATTTTCTCAGAAGTTGAAGACATGATCATGCTAGGCCCTTAAATTCATGATTTTCTTTTTCCCTTTTTATTTTTATTTTATCTGTTTGTTTTAAATACTCTTAATTCTGAGTTTTAAACTCAGAGATTATGGTCGATCGAAAAACCCAATTCCTACATGCGTTATTCGAAATAGCTCAAATATCGAAGAATCTTCAAACATCAATTCAAATATACCTAAGGAAAAAAGATATTGACATTGTAAACGAGTTGATAGCTCTTAAAATTCCTGTTAAGCTTACAAGGAACAAGTCATTATACATCTCATGGAAAAACGCGGATGATATTGTCAAGAAACTAAAACATATCTTAAAGTGAGATCATGAAACTTAATGTAAAAGACATTGAGTTTCAACTTCTAAAGCTCATGGAGACATGCGCTAAACATAAGATCTCACTTGAAATTGTTACTAGTCCTGCAAAACATAAAGTGTTGATCGAGATAGCAAGTAAGTTAGGCCTTACAATTGAAAAGCGAAAGTTTATCTACGTCTCATGGAGAAAATGTCTTGATATTCTTACCAGATACAATAATCATGAGGTTGGTAAACCATGAGTAGATCATCAGGTTGTGAATATCGTTACAAGGTTAGGATAAGGGATAAGAACAATCCTGAACTTTTCTATGAGGTCTTCTTGTGTAGATTGACGAATAAAGAATGTACTTACAAACCATCGAAATGTCCATTACTTAAAAAGAAACGGTTAGGCCTTAGCGAAATAACAAGTTTCTTTGAGTAATTTAAAAGGCCCATACATCACAAATATACTTCATTTATTTACACCATCACTTTTTGATCAATTCATCATATTTTTTCCTTAGATCGACAAATCTTTTTACTTGATCTTCATCAACATATCTCGAGTATTTAATGATATACTTCTCAATCTTTTCAATGGTCTTTCTTATTTTATTGCTCATGTCAATCAACGTTTTGTTCCATACCTTTCCTGAAGCATTCCATTCACTTTCAAATTTTGTTATAAGATCATCAAGATCGTCAATCATTTGATCAATAATAATCTTGATAGAGGCTTTTGCTTCCGACTTATGCTTTATCTCCTTAATCTCATGTAGATGTACAATAACTGGAGATCCTATTGTTGTTAATGCAGATAATAATTGTGATTGTTCGAATGTTCCTTTCATAATTTCTTCATGGAATAACATGTTGATAGCAATGATATGTCTCAAATATGCAGAAACTGAAATTCCCTTTTCTTTCGCTATCTTCCTTATCCTATCGTAAAGTTCCTTACTAACTGAAAGTCTAATGCAAGTATGTACTTTTGGAACTCTTACAAGTCTATAGTATTCCAAGAACTTTTCTCGCAACTTTTCAGTTAAGTTTTTATCCTGAGAATATATTGTATTCTCTCGATCCTGCATTAAGGCCCCCCGCTCGCGCGTTTTTTCTTTTCCTTTCATACAAACATTATTAAAACTATTTTTTCATAAGCTTATAATTTAGACAATGTATGTTCGAGTAAAAAGCATATAAATACCACATAATACTGTCATGTAGGGAAATGTAATGATAGCTCTAAAAACACAAATCTTGATTCTATACTTTTCATTGATTGCAATATTCTTTTATCACCTTATAAAAATGCTTGATACTGTTAATGACTTTTATTACATTATGACAATGATTTTAGGATATGTAGGATTAGCATTTTCACCACTGCTTGTTTTTGTTCTTGACCTTGTTGGTCTATTAGAATATGCTAGAAATTACATGTTAGCGTTTTCGACATTTACACTAACTGTCACATTAATCTATGAAGTAAAAAAGAAAAGAAAAAGCAACGACTTCAAATGAAATTCAATTTGTATTTTATTTTATTTATTTGTTTTGTTTGGTTATTTTAACTGTGTCATTCTTCATTTTTTGTTTTGAGACTTTATGTTCATGTGTTTAAGACTTTTTTCTTAACGCCCCGTGGGGTTAA
>Ga0180301_10001253_pt1 | contig 19956 bp, 17 predicted proteins | sample GuaBasSediGuay16_FD_121797 | JGI IMG/M metagenome (GOLD analysis project Ga0180301, IMG submission 121797) | Subseafloor sediment microbial communities from Guaymas Basin, Gulf of California, Mexico - Guay16, Core 4569-2, 12-15 cm | ecosystem: Environmental > Aquatic > Marine > Hydrothermal...
CCAAGACCCCACGTAAAACGCGGGGCTAAATAATTGGCCTTTACTTACGGTCGCGGCTCTGGTCTCGCACGGCCAAACAAGTTTGACCGTGGCACCCCTGTAGCTATTGGTTTGTTTTTTCTTTGGCCGGCCGCTTTTGGAGCCTTAGCCGCTCAATTCTTCTTGCCTCGGCGGCGGTAATAGTAAACTTGACATCTTCATACTCGAAGGTCTCACCGGTCTTTGGTATAGAACCTAAGTGTGAGAATACAAAGCCGCCCAACGTATCGTAGTCCTCATCCTCGGGCAGATTCATCTCGAACTGGTCGTTAAGGTCGTCGATGTAGGTGCGGGCATCGGCCTCAATAGTCGTTTCATTCAGTTTCTTTATGGGTTCGGGCGGCCTCTCTTCGTATTCATCCACAATCTCACCGACAAGCTCCTCGAGGATATCCTCTATCGTTACAATGCCCGCGGTACCGCCGTATTCATCCAATACGACGGCTAAATGAAGTTTTTGATTCTGGAACTCATGCAGTAGCGACTTGAGCGGCTTGGACTCGGGAACGAAGTAAGCCCGTCTCATTTTCCGGCGGATGTTGAAATCGCCGGCGCTTTTACCGATCCGGTCAAGGAGGTCCTTTGCATAGATAAGGCCGACGATTTTATCGATATTTTCCTCGTAAACCGGTATGCGCGAATGGCCGGCCTGAATTATGGTTTCGAGAACGCTCTGCAGGTCATCGTCAACGTTGACAGCGACCACATCCGTTCGGGGGGTCATGATTTCCTCGGCGGTTGTATCACCTAATTCGAGGACCCCTTCAATCATCTCCATTTCTTCTTCATCAACGACTCCTTCTATTCGGCCCTGCTCGACAACGCTGAGAATCTCTTCCTGCTTTTGGTCCTGCGTCGCTTCGGCAGTTGTCTCAGTTACCCCTGCCAGCCGACGGACGAGCCCGTCGTGGATTCTGAAAACAACCAGAACCGGAGTAGCCACATACGCAAACACTTCCAGCAGTTTATACGTTCGGGGCAGGACTTTCTCGCCGCTGTGTTTCGCCCATGAATGCGGTATCGCTAAGGTAAAGACCGCCAATATCAGCAGAGCAATAACAAAGGTGAGGATATAGCTCTTTTCGGCCAACAGGGCAAAAAGCCCTAAGACTATGCCGATGTTTGCAATAACACGAAATAAAGAGCTGGTCAAAATCAGCTTTTCAACATTTCCAATGAAATCATCGACGACAGCCTCTTTGTTTGCAGCCTTGAATGCCTCCTGTAACTTGACGCGGGAAAATGTCCTGAGCGCCAGGTTGTTCAGTGAAAAAAATAGAGCCCCGCCTGCACAGATGCAAATCAACAACACCAACCATCCAACTTCTTCCAATTGCTTTCACCCCTTTAATTTATTGACCTTTATATTACTAATGGAGCTCCGGTGCCACGGCCAAACTTGTTTGGCCGTGCACAAAACGCCTTATTCAGGCTTCTTAAGTAACAACTTGTTTCATTTATTATCAAAAAATCAATAGTTCGTAGTTCATACACAGCTACTTTCCATATATTATACCAAAGCCGGCCTGCTGTAAAATCTCGTCTTCGGTACTGTGCATTTTTTCACCTGAGGTCTCATCGGCGTCGTCAAACCCCAGGTTGTGCAGCAATCCGTGTGTTATGTAAAGTGCCAATTCCGCCTCGGTCGAATGGCCTCTTTGTGTGGCCTGTCTTGCAGCCTCTTCGGCGTTTATTATCACCTCAAAACTCTTTGTGCCTGTTTCCTCCGACAAATCGAAGCTGATTACGTCGGTCGGCTCAGGGGTGTCCAAGAAATCGGCATTGACTTTCTTTATCTCCTCATCACCGACAATCGCAATATTAATCGTTGCTCTTTCGAATGCAAACCGGCTGCAAATACTTCGCCCAAGTCTTCTGAGTCTATCGAAATCAACATCAAGCCCCCGCCGCCCACAGGTAATCTCGACAACAATATCGGTTTGCTCGGTGCCCATTTCGCTCAGCTTTTTTCCGCCTGCTGTGGCTCGCGCACGTCCGTTTCGACAGGTTCATCCGGTGAGGTAGGATACGCAATTCTGCCGTGGTGGTGTGCCGCCAGGGACTTGGATATACTTGCCTCAATCTGGCTTAGCTCTCTGAGCGTCAGGTCACATTCGTCAAACTGGCCGTCCCGCAGCCGTTTCATGGCCATATTGTGCACGACTGCCTCTATCCTGGACGGTGTCAGCTCGGTCAGCGACCGCGTGGCACTTTCCACACTGTCAACGAGCATGACTATTGCAGCTTCTTTTGTCCTCGGCTTTGGGCCCGGATACCTGAACTCGGCTTCGGAAACGGCGGCCTGCTTGTCGTCCTGATGTTTTTTGGCCTCGTTGTAAAAATATTCTATAAGTGTCGTTCCGTGGTGTGTTTCAATGAATTGCCGAAGTACGGTCGGAAGGCCGAACTCCCTTGCTATCTCGATACCGTCTTTTACGTGCCCGACTATCACTAATTGACTCATTGCCGGCGACAGTTGATCGTGGCGACTGGCCGAACCCATCGTGTTTTCGACAAAGTAAGAAGGCTTGTTAATTTTTCCAACGTCATGGTAGTAAGAGCCGACTCTACACAAAAGGCCGTTGGCACCGATGGCCTCAGCCGCGGATTCGGCAATCGTCCCTATCAGCAGACTGTGGCTGTAAGTGCCGGGTGCCTCCATAGCAAGTTTTCTGAGTAGCGGCTGATTCGCGTCGCTGTAGTCCATCAGAGTCATGCTGGTTGCGATTCCAAAGACCCTTTCAATCAACGGTAAAAAGCCCTGAATGACCAGTCCAACGAAAACGGTAATAATTGCCGCACTTCCCGACCTGTATGAGATAACCCCGATTGCCTCTTTCTGGATAATTCCCAGAGCGGTAGAAGTTATGAAAACCGCCACTGAAGCAAGGATTGTTACCTCTATCAATTTCATCCGTGTTCGGATTTCCTTCAGCGCAAAACAGCACGTGATAACACCGGCCATCATTGTCAGGAACAATTCAACCTGAGGCACTCTGCCCACGGCAAAGCACGCCAGAATACAATAAAACAACGTCGTGCCGATAGCGAATCTTTGGTTGTAGGCTATGGTCAGGATTATGGCGCTTGTTACCGCCGAGCCTGTTGCCATATAAACAGACTCAGGATAAAGAGAGCCGACCCTCGTCAGCCCAAGCAGCACGAGGAACAAGCCGGCTAAGGCAATACTGCGAGTAGGTCTTTCCATTACCCTCCGCTTGTAGTGATGGATATACAAGGCAGCGCCCGCACAAACCAATACCACAATAGTAGCTAAGGCAAGGATTTCCTTGTATGGTTTCCACTTGAAGAAACCGACTCCACCGGACGTATCTATACCAAGTATAGCCGTGGTTGCTATAACAAAGAGAACCAATACCATCACAGCTACCGGCAAAGTGCTGTTGGCAAGCCGGCTGAGGTGTGCAAACCGCTCGGCGGATATGTTGTCACGAACACGCTGACGTCGGGCGCTTATTTTCTTTTTCTTCAGAACCACTTATCAACCTTTATATTACTAATGGAACACTTCCATTTATTATTAAAAATCAATAAAATCCAGTCAAGTTGAGTTTTTTGTTTTATCGTACGCCTGGACGATGTCCTGAACCAGTTTATGCCTCACAATGTCGATTTCCTCAAGCTCAACAAAGCCGATCCCGGCTATGCCCTTTAGTCTCCGGCAGGCATCTATCATCCCACTGGTCTGGCCTTTTTCCAAATCGATCTGTGTGATGTCGCCGGTGATAATCATTTTGGAGCGGCGCCCTAATCGTGTCAGCACCATCAACATCTGTGAGGAGGAGGTATTCTGAGCCTCGTCACAAATAATCACGACTTCGTTGAGCGTTCTTCCCCGCATAAACGCAAGCGGTATAACTTCGATAATGTCCATCTCTATGAACTTTCGCATCTGGGCAAAGTCCATCATATCTTCGAGGCTGTCGAAAAGGGGTCTCAGATACGGGTTGACTTTGGCCTGTAAATTACCGGGCAGGAATCCTAATTTTTCTCCGGCTTCGACTGCCGGCCTTGCGAGAACAATCTTTCTGATTTGTCTTTTCTTTAGCATGGAAACCGCCATGGCGACGGCTAAGTATGTTTTTCCGGTACCGGCCGGCCCGGTGCAAAAGGTCAGGTCGTTGGCGAACATTGTTTCGACATATTTCAACTGGCCCTTTGTTACAGGTTCAATTATGCCCTTACCGGAATAAACTACGACAGCTTCACTTTCAGCGGTATCGAGGCTGTTCTGTGCCTGGGTCATCAATTCGTCCACATCCGATTCACTGAGTGAGCCTCGGCGGACCAGGCGTTTTTGCATTCTGTCGATAATATCTGCGGTGCGCTCGACGTTTGGCTTGTTGCCGGTGATTGCTATATTACCGTCCCGGGCGCAGATTCGAACATCCATAGCCGCACGCAGGGCTTTTAGGTGGGCATCGGCGGGACCGAAAAGCTCGGTTCGCTGCGCGTCAGAATCTAACTGCATCTTGAACTCCACTGATTATCCCTCTTCGAACTATTTTTTTCTTTTCAAAGGGTACATCTGTAGTTCGTAGTTAACACACCACAATCCCTATTTAGCCCCTTCAGCAAGCATAAAAAACAGATACGCCACCGGAGCCGTTGCAAGCGGCGAATCTATTATATCCAATATCCCGCCATATCCGGGAACGGTTTGGGACGAATCCTTTTGCTCGGCGTCACGTTTTATCATCGACTCGGCCAAATCCGCAAATTGACCAAAAATCGCAAAGCCCGCTCCGAAAATTGCCGCGGAACACAAATTCATTATACCACAAAAATGAGAAAACGAGACAGCCACAATCGAGGCAAAAACGACAGCTCCCGCCAGGCCCTCCCAGCTTTTACCGGGACTGATTTTGGGCGAACATTTATGGCTGCCAAACAGAGACCCGATTGTATAAGCACCTATATCAGAAGACTTTACAGTAAATACAAACATAAGTAATTGCCACAACCCAAAGTCGATTCGAATGCCGAGGACAAAGCTGCTGAGAAAGCCAAGATAAAAAATAGCAAAAAACCCGGCCGCACAGTTTGCCATCGCACCGCTCGGCCCGAAATGGACCCCCTGGTAAAGAAGCAATGCAAACAATGAAAATGTGCAAACAAAAAGCATATAATAAAGATGAAATTCCAGTGGTTTATCGAAGAACTGCCGCCAGTACCAGGCGGTAGCAAGAAGAATTGAAGCGGTAACGACAACCGGCCTAAAAACCACCGCACCGGTCTTACCTATCAGAGAAGCCAGCTCCAATTGAGCGCCGATTGCCATCAGAATTATTATAAGGCAAAGGATGGTTGCCTGTATCGGCCGGGTAGTGGTAGCCAAAGTGAGTGAGCCGTCTAAGTAGCCGTCAAGAAGCATCAATCCCGCAAAGGCCGCTACCATTAACGTTCCGAAAAGTAATCTGTGTTTAAGCATAGTCGGCTCTGTGTCAATCAGCCTGCCGGGATTTGATGTCACCAAATCGCCTGGAGCGCCCGCTGTATACTTTTATCGCCTCGTCCAGGTCATCGGCACCAAAATCGGGCCAGAGGGTTTCGGTAACGTAAAACTCCGCATAGGAAACCTGCCACAGCAGAAAATTGCTGATTCTCATCTCGCCGGACGTCCTTATGAGCAAATCCGGTTCGGCCCAGCCAGCGGTATAAAGATGATTGCTAACACAGTCTTGGTCAATTTCATCGAGTTGGAGCTGTCCGTTTTTGTATTCCTGCGCGATACTTTTTACTGCATTGACTATCTCACTCCTTGCTCCATAGTTCAGCGCCAAACCTAAAACCATGCCCGTATTGGTACTGGTTAATCTTACCGTTTCTGCCAGCGCATCTGTAACCATCTTCGGCAGTTTTTCTGTTTGGCCCAGATGAACAAGTTTTGCATTGTTGCGCATCAGATTCGGTCGAATCTCCTCAAGATACCTCGAGTATAAGTGCATGAGGAAATCAACCTCTTGGGCCGGTCTTTTCCAGTTTTGCATACTGAATGAATACAGCGTCAGATATTCGACGCCCATATCCACACAACACTGTGCAATCGTCTCGACGGCCTTTGCGCCCTGGAGGTGGCCCTCGAACCTGGAAAGGCCCGCATTTGTGGCCCATCTGCCGTTACCGTCCATAATGATTGCGATATGCCGCGGAATACCGTGCGGTTCCAATCCCAGGCGCTTGGCCGCCTGTCGTCGTTTCTGCTCAAAGCCTGAACTCAATATCTCACTTCCTGAAAATAGTTTGACTGCGTTTTGGTCCGACACCAACAATTGAAACCGGCACTTTAATTATTGCTTCAACAAGACCGACATAATCACGTACCTGCTGCGGCAAATCATCATAACTCTTCACTTCCGACAGGTCTGTATCCCAGCCGGCGGTTGTTTCATAGACACACTCGGCCTTTTCCAATTGAGCAACATCCGAAGGGAAAAAAGTCGTTTCACTGCCGTTGATTTTGTATGCCCTGCAAACCTTTAACTCTTCCAGCCCGGCAAGGGTATCAAGGTGCATCATTGCAACTTCATTGATTCCGCAGAACGCGGCGCTGTAAGCGGCCGCCACGGCGTCGAACCAGCCGCATCTTCGCGGCCTTCCCGTGGTCGTACCGTACTCGTTGCCTCTGTCGCGAATGTACTGGCCGGTTTCGTTATCCTGTTCGGACGGAAAGGGCCCGGCTCCGACCCTTGTCGTGTATGCCTTCACAACACCGATGAATTTGTCAACCAACCGGGCAGGAACGCCACAACCTGAAGCCATGCCAAGGGCGCTGGCATTGGAGCTTGTAACATACGGAAACGTACCGTGGTCTAAATCCAGCAAGGCCCCCTGAGCTCCTTCAAAGAGTATGCTTTTACCCTCCAAAACCAATTCGTGCAACAGCCGCGTTGTGTTGCCGACAAACGGCACCAGTCTTTCGGCATATCCGGTGCATTGGGCGAAAATCCCGTCGGTTGTGAGCGGCTCAGCATTATATAATGCAGAAAAGATTTTATTCTTATAATCCAAAACCTTTTTGAGCTTTTGCTTCAGAGCGGCCATATCCCGAAAATCGGCCATTCGAATCGCGTAGCTCCTTCCCACCTTATCGGAATAACGCGGGCCTATGCCGCGAATTGTAGTACCCAACTTGGCCTTGCCGAGGGACTCTTCACGAAGACGGTCCTCCTGCTTATGGTAACCGAGCACAACATGTGCGTTTTCACTAATGAACAGTCTGCCATCGATACTGATACCTTTTTCGGCCAAACGGTCGATTTCGTCTATCAATACAGCAGGGTCAACAGCAACACCGTTGCCTATCACACAATAGGTTCCGGGGCGAACGGCGCCGGAGGGCATAAGATGAAGAGCAAATCTTTCCTCTCCGACAACAACTGTATGGCCTGCATTTGCACCGCCGTTGAAACGCACAACAACGTTACTATCTGCCGCAAGGATATCAACAACCTTTCCTTTGCCTTCGTCACCCCACTGCAATCCGACAACGCAGTAATTCATCGTAACACCTGCCTTTGAAATTAATGACACATCATAATGACAAATAATTCAACTGATTTTAGCAACCAGCAAATCCAGAACAGCACCCAAATTATCGTAGGTCCTGTCGCTGATCTTCAAATCGGTATCCACCCCCTGATAATCCTTGTAGGTGATGACAAAGTACCCTTTTGAGTCGAAACGCGTCTTGTCTATTTTTTGAATTGAATCATAGGCAATTTCGCGCTTGGGCGTGATAAAACTGTTCTCGCCGGCGACGAGCTTTTTGTCCTTTATTACATACCATCTTATTCCAAGCAAAATCGCTATAACAAGAAGAATTGGCGGCACTTTCCGGTTGAAGTTCATAGTGCCGTCAGGTTTGCCGTCGTTTTCGACAACATGTCTTATATAAAAATTGTGGCGTTTTGACCATTCATACTTACTCAGATAGCCGTCATAAGCCAACACCCCCCCGGCTATGAGGCACACGGCGATGTAAAGCTTAAAGCCATTTATTTTGAATTTACTTAACGGTGCTTCGATAGCCATTTTTAGCCTTTCCTTATCCTGATACAACTATAACTTTATCTTCTTTGAGCAATGGCATTTGTCAGCGGGCCGACAAAATTTGGCACTATTTTTTCGTCCATTATCCGCTGAGCTATCACACATTGGGCGTCAAACGATCCTATCGCATCAAATTTCTCATCCGGCTTGGGATAACGCCGCACAGCAAAATACAGGCTTATCGGTTCGGCCTCTTTATATTTTTTATTTCTGACCTCGTAAACACTGGTTCTCGACTCAACGCTGACCCTTACCTGGGTGCGACAATCCTCATCTAAAGCAATTGCCACCGTCGGCGCAAAGCCTATCGGCCTGGCGCCGGGAACATCAAGAAGGCCGGCAAACGCGGTCGAAGCAAACAACGCCTCGGCTATAACCTCATCATGATTGCCCCGATAATCGAAATCCATGACGAAAATCACATCTAAGGAGTCGATATCGAGCCGGCTGACACCAAGCATATACTCGGACAAATCAAGCACCAGCCTGTGCAGACTATATGCATCTTCCACATCCACGGGATTGGCACAGCCGCTGCAAATCCTGTCAACCTCAAGCGTAACCCAGCGGTGTTTTTGGCCGTGGAGGTCTTCTTCCAGACAGAAGTCCCCGTTGTCCCTGCGGTAGAAATTGCCCATCGTCGGAAACTGTTTGCCGATACGTTCAAAAAAAGCCAAAATAGTATCCCGCTGCGTCGGCAGGTCGAGTTCCGTATTAACGTGCATATCGACGTAAAAGTCGTCGCAAAGCGAACCGTAACTGCTAAACATTTTCAAAAACTCCCAGAGAGTAACTCACCTACAGACGGCATTATCCCATAAACCTCGGCGCCTGACAAGAGACAACTTTTAGAAAGTTACCGAAAAAACCTACCTCTGCCGGCTAATCACCTCAATTCCGGGTCCGGCCGAGATAATTCCGCCCCTAACGCTCCAATCGTTGAAAAAACAGCGAAAACAAGCACACGCCATCTGCCCTGGCTTACAATATCACCGGCAGCGACCTGGCCGCCGCTAATTATCATGGAAACGACCGTATAAAGCAAAGCTAACGCAACACCGCAGGCCGTCGCTGCGAGAACACGTCTCCACAGCGCCGCTCCACCACAGCCCAAAGCTACTGCAGCTCCACAGCCCAGGGGTATTATGCCGGCAAGCCACCAAATCTGGCCCAGGCGGGGCAGGTTTCCGGTGTTGGTCAACCAGTGAGCATCCACGATGGCGAATAAAACGGTGGCCCCAATAATGCACAAGGCCCCGTGCCAATATCGCGGGCGCATAGTACCGCGCACTTGAGCTACCTTCCGCATTCTGCGCCTGATTGTCAGCGGCCAGTTATAAAACACACGAAATACCCAATGCTCCAAAAGCGCCCCACGCTCACCAAACACGGGAAAAATATGGGTAGCTTCAGTTGCAAAGTGAGCGGCCATAAACCGGGAAATGGCCGGATAATGGTAGTTCATCTGAATAGGAAAGGCCAGGTAGCCTATGTATTTGACGTAACTGAGAAATATGGCAATGTTATAGTCCTTGAAGTTACGGTCGTATAAAGCCAGGATTGTAGTATAAATGCCCCGAACGATAGACCCGGGCGAGATAGGTGTGATTTGGAATCCAATCAAAATACCCGTTACCGCTGCCGAAGCTTGCGCTCCAGACAGTTCGGGATGCGCTTTTACATAGATCCAGCTTACCGCTATAGAGACAACTTGTGTAATCGGAGCTGTCAGAAAGTGCACTACAAGACTTACAAGATATCGCTGGATGTATCGCTCCTTCAGTTGTGAAAGGATAGTGTTACCGTCTTCTTCGGTGATAATATGTTTTTTCTTTCCGTCAATGACCATCTGCCGCATCCATTCTTCCCTCAAATGGACATTGAAATACAGTCTCACCGGCCGGACAAATATATATACCAGTTTTTCCCTTCTAAAATCCCCGTCCGTCAGGAATCTGTGCAGCCCGGCGGGCAATATTGATAAAGGTAAATGACACAAGAACAACAAAAGCGATTCAGACACCTTCACGGCACACTGCTCGTCCACCCTGCCTGCTCTGTGCCAGTCGATGACTTTCTCAGCAATTCTGGCATCTAACGCACGCTTGAAATAATCCCAACTTGTTAGCATCGCCGTATAATGGGCGCGCCAGCCGGCATGTGCCCAGACGCGACGAATCACCTTACCTAAAAACGGTATCAACCCAATCACGAAAAACAGCATTATGCTAATTTTACACGAGCGGAACTTGTCTTCGTGTTTCTCGTCAATGATGTTGCGTACCTTCCAGCCGGACACCGCACTTGAAAACATCGTCCGCCAAAGGTCCCCGTCGTAAAGCAATCGAACGTGATTGTGTGTAATATCCGGCACCGAGTCCCGATATATTCTTTCGCAGCTCTTTAGCTCCTCTAACATCTGCTGCATATCCGCAAATTCGCCGGCGTACGCCTCAACAAAACGCTCTAAGGTGCTGATACTGCCACGGTCAAATTGCACCAAACTGCCGCGTTTAAGTCCGGCAAAGATGAGCTTAAAGTCGCCCGGACTCATCGGCAAAAACGGCAAAAGTGCAAGCCCTGCCCGGAAATCAACCGCCACCAAACCTGCCTGCGGGTCATCGTCGGTGCCTACCCGCTTCAGGCAGTTCGGTTGACTCTTGCAGGTTGACCACTCGTACTGCCTTGCAAATTCGTGTGCCCCCATATCGTGCAGCAGTTTCACAAACTCGGCCATGAATCGGCGCTTCGCCCGATATTCCGCAGAACCAAGCTGCTGCTCGTCAACTTCCCTGCCTTTGTACCAGGCTCTCAACAGGTCCAGGTGGTCGTCAACTTCCAGCCGCCATGTGCGTCCATCGACCCATTCGCTCAACTCTCCACAACTGCCGAGATTGCCGTCAATAAACGTTGCGTGAATATCTACTACACTGCTTTCATCACCGAACCGAATCTTAGCTGCCCGACGGATAAACTTTTGCCAGATGGCGCCGGCGCGGGCTGCTGCCGGATTACACTGAAGCTGAAAAGGCCCCTGAAAACCAACCCAGTAGAGCACATTGCGAAAGAGTCTTGAAAAGGCCGAAGGTGGAATAAGAATCTTCATTGCATAAATACCACCAACCTCGATACCACCGACAGGCCCTTGCGAGCCAATCTCCAGCACCTTCACCCGATACACCTGCCCGGCAAAGCCGCCGCCGATAAACTTTTCAACGATTAGGCGGACTTCGGCTTTATTCGCCCCCGAAACCTCGGTTATCTCATAGACTAATTCGGCCCCGGCGTCGTATCGAGTTACCCGCGGCCGGCGATGCAATCCGGCGGCGCGAAATCTCTCGGAAAGCTTGTTGCAAATATCAACAGAATACTCCGCTGCCATTATCTATCCTTAAACCAAATTGCCAATCCATAGCTTGGTACATATCTGCAATATGCAGGCTGCATAAACCGCGGCCATCACGTCGTCCGCTAAAATCCCCCAGCCGCCGGGCAGTTTTTCAAGCAGCCTGCACGGCCAGGGCTTGACTATGTCGAACAACCGAAACCCCAGAAATCCGACCGCCATCGTAACGAGAATTTCCCACCCACCTGCCGCGTATGCTCCTATAAAAACCAGCGCCTGACCGGCTACCTCATCGGCCACGACCTCGCGCGGGTCATTGTCGCCCAATTCCTCAATCACAGCCGGAGAAAACCACACACATACTGTAGCGGCATCAAGCGCAAGAAGGCATAAAATAATCCACACAACAAACCTCGGCACCCCAAAGTAACACAATAGACCGAACACTACCGCAGGGGCCAGCGACCCCCACGTCCCCGGGGCCACCGGCAACCACCCCAACCCAAGATAAGATGTAAACAACCTCTTATTCATAACAACTCCCATTTAGCCCCGGCACCTGTGGCCGGGGTTTATTTACCCCCGCGTTTCACGCGGGGTTCTAAACGTCCTTTATTACCACGAAAAAACCACTAAATTTTCTCTAACATCTTCAGGCAGTACCAGTCGGTCATACCCGCGATATAATCACATACCGTCCGCTCCAGTCCCTCGGTTGACACCAGTTGCTGAAAATAACGGGGCATCAGCTCCGGCGCGGCACAAAACTTTTCAAATACCTCTGTAAGCCATTTAGCCACATCTTTATTTATCGACTGTAACAATTCGTGCATATACATTTTCTCAAAGAGAAAGTCTTCGAGCCGACCAAGCTCGGCCCCTGCGGTATCACCAAGTGCTATCAGACTGCCCCCAGACTGATAAACATCGGACGGCGACTTGACACCCGCCGAAATGATTGCAGCTTCGCTTGTATGTAAACAGTCGCTCACGAGCATATCAATAATTGTTTTCGCGGTTCTTGTATTGCGGACGGCACTATCGTCAATGGCGGCAGCGTTGATTTTGGCCTGGGCATCGGCGAACAGCTTTATATCTTTGAGTTGAGCTTCCATGATAAGCCCCGACCGCAAGCCGTCTTCAAGGTCGTGGCAGTTATATGCAATGCGGTCGGAGATGTCGGCGACCTGCCCTTCGAGCGAGCAATTCGGCTCGCCGAAGTCATCAATTCGAGATTCATCGTAGGGGCTGTGATGCCGCCCAATACCGAGCCGGGTCTCGTACATTAAATTCAACCCTGCAAAATCCGGGTAAGGGTGCTCTAACAAATCGACTATCCGAAGCGCCTGTCGGTTATGCTCGAAACCGCCGACCGATACCATCAAATCGTCTAACGTTTTTTCGCCGGCGTGTCCGAATGGGCTGTGACCAAGGTCATGGGCCAGGCATATCGCCTCGGTGAGACTTTCATTCAGGTTCAACACCCGGGCGATAGTCCTGCCAATCTGCGCAACTTCGATACTGTGTGTCAGCCTTGTTCGATAATGGTCATTGACGCCTGGCATAAAAACCTGCGTCTTACCCTCAAGCCTCCTGAATGCCGAACAGTGCATTATACGGTCGCGGTCTCTTTCAAAAGCCGTCCTGTAGGGGTGCGGCTTTTCCTTGAAACCCCTTTGGCGACTCCGGCCTTCACTAACAGCATAACAGGCAAGCTCACCACTCATTTCTCACCGTAGGGCATACTTCGCATACTATTTCTCTTGTGTGCCACCCTTTTCTCTGAAAAGGGTGCGGCCTATTTAGCCCTGACACCTGTGGTCAGGGTTTATTTAGCCCCACGTTTTACGTGGGGTTCTGCCCAACAAATCCAAATTTGACAGACTACCCGCGCATGGCAAAACACTTCTTGCAGAGAGCTTTTACAGGTTTGGCAGCTTCTTTTCAAGACTTATTTGTTTGAGCAGTTCATACAGTTCGGTCATACTCTGACTGATAACATCGGTCCCGCTGCAGACATGCATGAAACTCGTATCCCCGTCCCATCGCGGTACAACATGAATGTGCATGTGCCCCGGCAGTCCCGCCCCGGCGCGTCTGCCGAAATTCATACCGACATTGAAACCATGCGGCGAAATAGCGGCGCCCAGAGCCGTTTGACAATCTCTGCACAGTTTTACAAGCTCCAAAAGTTCTTCGTCGGTTGCCTCATCGAGCCTTTCAATATGCCGCATCGGCGCAATGAGCAGATGACCGTTGTTATAGGGAAACCTGTTAAACACCACCACGCTCTTAGACGTCCGCCAAAGTACAAAGTTGCTTTTGTCACGCTCAGGTTCTGCGATATAATTGCATATAAAGCAACCCTCCGCCTCGCTCAAGGCCTCAATATATTCCATTCGCCACGGAGCCCATAGGTTTTTGCGTTCCAAAGAGTCAAACCCCCACCGATTATTGGCTAAGCAGTTTGATACTTATGTTTTGGTCAACACTTACGGTCGGAACCGTATCTCCTAATGGCATCATAAAACCTGCCTCAATGTGGACCTTGTAATGTTGCTCCTCGCTCTCCAGCGTTCCGGTATCAATGTTAAAAATCTGCTCACCGGCCCCTTCAAGCGAATGTAACTTGAATTTCCGCAGGAAACCGAACATACCCCTCATATTGAATGAACCCTTATACGGTCTCGGCCAGTTCTTCACCCGTGAATCACTGAGCTTATAGGAGCTGACAATCACCGCCTTCCGGCCGGAGTCCGTTTCCTCCACACGGTCAAGAGTATAAGTAGTTTCTCTTGCGGCAGGTATTGGCATCGGCAAAGCTATAAACTGCGTCGCTTTCCAGCTTTGTCCCGGCTCAACACCGGCAGCAGCGTCTTCAATGCTCGCAATCGAATCCCAAAAATGCCACTGAAAAGCAGAAAAGTCGGTTATCATGTCCGGATTCTTTATTCGCCCCTGTCGGCCCGTGTTCGATGCAAAGGCCTTGTCACCGCACCGCCTTACCAGCGCCTTAAGGTCGGTGTAATCTTTGATACGACCGGTAGGAGTTATCCGGAACCGGAAACTCTGTCCCGCAAGACTTTCGGCCCCGTCACGCTCAGAAGCCTTGCGCACAACAGAAGTGCGAGTAACTCTGGCAGATTCACATCTGCCCTCTATCGTGCTCAGCCCGTAGGGATCAAGTTCAACAGCCTTGTATGCGATTACCATCTCCAGTTTTTCGCTCATCTTCTGTGCTTTGCTTTTACCGCCTTTGGTGGATGAGCCAGTCGAGTCAAGGTTGACCTCGATATCTCTGGACGAAACCAGCTTATACCGCAGCACAGTGCCCTCACTGAAATCCACGGAAAGCAAATTCTGCGTGCTAAGTTGCCCCTGCCGGCATCCCGCAAGGGACAAGACTATAATACTCGTAAACGTCAGACTAAAAATGGTACGCACAATCAGAGCCTTTCAATAAAAACGGGTGCATCCGTAATTTGTAGGTAACCTATCATAATCCCTATTTAGCCACGCCTGTCCCAACACATCGGGGCGTTTTACGCGGGGTTTTCACCAAGCCCCGAAGGGGCGACAGAAAACAACCTTTACCGCCTCAGTCAACCATTTCCAACGCGGTTGAATAGGTAAGCTTTATCGTTAATACATCCGGCCCCTTATCCGGTTTTTGCTTAGCCGATGGCTCGGCAGCGGTATAGGTTGTAACGAACTTTTCATTGTACTTAGCCACTTTCCCCGTTGCCAGGCCTAAAACCATTTGGCCGGTGTAAGTCTCGTCCGTGTCAAACATGTTTGCAAAAAGTCCCATCCCATCGGCCATCCTTTCAGCACCTGCCGGAGCCTCTGGACTTTCCTCAGCGGTCATATTTACAACAGCAATCTTATTCTCACCCTGGCCCGTCACCTTCTCGATTATATAAGTCTTCTCGAAAGCCTTCGGTACCATCAGACGCTTCTGAGGGGTCACAGTCCTGGTCCAACTATCACCCGTACGAAGCACCCTCTTGTCGGCATCCGGCAAAGACTGGATCTCGTGGCGATTTTGGATACTGTTATCGCTCAAAAGGGCCTGTGCCACTTTGCCGGCCTGGCCTCCGGTCACCGCTTTTCGGATATTCTCGGCATCGAGTACCTCCACACCGCCATCCGAAGCCAGTTTGATTTTGTAGCTCTTGCCAAGCAGGCTTGCCAGAGGCTTTTTCTTGTCAGCTTTTCTGCTGCTGTCGAAGTCAAACTTGACCTCGTCTTTATCCTTTGCGAAGTACTTTAGGCCTTTTATCGTAATCTTGGCAACTGCCGCCCCTGCCTCATCCACACTCTCTATCTCCTGCAGGAACCTGATTTCGCTGGTAGTGCTTCTCGGCTCATACCGGACCTTACCCAGTGACGGCTGCTCAAACTTGAAATCCTTGGAATCCTCTTCCGTTATTGTGTAGCTCGTCTTGCCACCGACATCAAATTTCAGAGCTAATTCCACTTGGGGTGCGCATCCGCCAATAACAACCAAAAGGCAAACAGACCCTGCCAGAGCAAATAAAATTAACTTGCCGGTCATCTATCATCTCCTTTATTTGTAACCACATCGCTCTTAACATACGCAACACCCGACAACTATATTGTTATCGGCTGCAATAGCAACTCTTTTTATATATAATTTACTCAAACTGACCGACCCGCTGCGACGTGGCGCAGACGCGGCGAGTGGCCGGTTTGAGAATGCAAAAATCAAACTGCAAAATGCGGCTCGACTGAGCTCGCCGAAGTCAAAATTGCCGAATCCCGATAAACCGGGATGGCTGATTTTATTGATTTTTTTATGTTATACAACATCTTGTTAAATAAAAAGTTACGTCAATTTTTAACCATAAATCGGTCAGTTTGAGTTATTTAGCAACCTGCACCACCGGGGCTTTTATTATCACACCCCCCGGTTGGCGTTGATTTTGTTAATTTGGTCCACTTTTGGAAGCTTGGTCTTGTTCTTGGGCAAAATCCAACAATTTCTCTCTGCGATGCTTTTCCTTAATGAACAGCAGAAAGACTCCCGGCCCGAAAGCCCACAGCAGCACCGTTGCCCCAAAAACCAGACCGGTATATGAACCCCTGACACAGTAGCAGTCCTCCTGACGGGTAACATAAATTGGGACTGACACAAAAAACTCTAAGATTGTTCCCCCAATCAACGCCCTCAGGACCTTACCTACCCACGTGTAATGGTCGCCTTGCCGCCAATAGATACAAAAGATGACCGACCAGAGGCACCATAGAGCGAGGGGGATTAATATCAGGACGTAATGATAAGAAAAGTACACACAGGAGAAATATGGCGGTCCATCTTCAAATGCAGCCCCCGGTAGCAGGTCCAGTAGTGAGAAAAAAAGGCCGACTGATAAAAGTGCTACTGCAAAAGCGGCGGATATCGCTGACCGTTTCATGGGTCGGCCTTGGGGCTGGACTTTGATTTTCCATATCCTGCCCGGGCAAAGAAAAAACCACTGGCTCAGAAAAAAAAACGCTAAATAAATAGCCACGAACAGAAAATAGCCCAACTTACCCATCTCCTTTATGACAGGAAACAGCGGCACTGGAAAAGCAACTTCAGGGGTTCCCATAATACCCGCCCCCTCATCCCAAAGTGCCGCTAATGCCCACCAGATACCAAGCCCAAGACACGATACCCACCCGGCCAGAAGAAGCCACCGAAACAAAGACGCTGTTTTTTTGGCCCTAATCATAATATTCCCTTTCATTTTCAACTAACCGCCTGTCGCACATTATAACCGATTTTTCATCAAAGAATCTTCTTTATTTTTTTTCACACTATTTACTATTTTTGTGTAAGTGCAAAACTTGACAGGGGACACAAAATACCTGATTTTAATTTCATCCCGGTTCAGGGCAACGGCAGGCGAACGCCCCCGGCTTTGCGCATTATTAGCGTCTTTTTTTGCTTGAATCCGGTGTTAAAATATGGTAAAATGCAGTTTTATGATTCTGTCCCTCGAAGTTCTGCAGCACCCGGCGGAGGTTAAAAAATGAAGGCGAAATGCCCACACTGCAAGAATAGATGGTCCGTGTCGCGTAAATACTCCGGCACCACCATTACATGCCCATCGTGTCGGGAGCCGGTGGGGCTGGCACCATCTGCGCCGATTGGAGCAATGATGCTTACTGCCGTTATATCAACCAGCCTGGCCGTCGCCGTCAACTACTGGATGCTGTCAAAAGAAACCGACGTTGGTAAGGTCAACGCCGCCGTTACCGAATTGCAGGCGGAAATAGACGCAACAACGGCACAATTCGATAAACTCAACGAGGAATTTGCTCGGATTCAAAGCCAAATCGAGCGTCTCGCCATCCAACCAACAACAACTTCCCAGTTCGCCGGGGCCGACAGACCTTCAGCTATACAAATCGCCGCCCCCCGAAAAAAATATGATTATGACGAAACGGCTGGCGCCGACTCCGAAACAGGAGACCAGACAAACGGCACAACTGAATCGAAGGATGCTCAGGACCAGCCTCAAAAGGCCAACCAGGGGCTGGACGACCCCGAATCGCTGCTAATCTTTACGGGCGTTATCAAACAAACTCTCGGCCCACAACTGTTTGTGGGAAGCTCTACAAAGAAAGCCAATCAGTTCACCTACAGCAACTTCAAATACGTACCACCTTTCGTACTTGATGAATCAGCCGTTATTGAGGTGGCCCCGGGTGTGGTACTTTCGGAAGACATGGCGGAGTCAAATGTGACGCTCTATGTGGTAAAGGACGGAAAGTACGAGTATAAAGAGACGATAGGCACAATAAAAATTCCCAAACTGGTAAATAAGTACCGGGAAACAAACCTGATTGATGTTCCCGAGCAAAAATTGGTTGAATTTCAAGGCGACCAGCCAATAGTAAGGAGAGGCGCAAGGCCTCTGCCCAAGCAAAAAAACCGTAAAGTAGCTCGACAAGAAATGTGGAGGGATATAATTAATCGAAAAAGACAACAGAAAAAACAACTGTCGAAGTAAATGCGAAATATCGGATAATACTTTCGGGGATAAAAAGATGCTTATGAAACGACGTGATTTTTTGAGATTTTCGGGTTTAACAGTTGCCGCTTTTACATTGCAGGGATGTACTGGATACCAAAACAAGCGTTATTACGTCAAAAGGCCCAACATTCTTTTTTGTATCGCAGATGATTGGAGCTGGCCACATGCCGGAGTGTATGGCGATCCGGTAGTTCTAACTCCGACGTTTGACCGATTAGCCGCAGAAGGTGTCTTGTTCGAACATGCTTATGTCTCCAGCCCATCATGCACACCCAGCCGGGGGGCAATCCTGACCGGTCAGTATCACTGGCGCCTGGCCGAAGGTGCCAACCTGCATTCAACTCTTGATATCAGTTATCCGGTCTACCCCTTACTCCTCCAGGAGGCAGGTTATCACGTAGGCTACTGGCGAAAATCCTGGGGGCCCGGTGACCTGAAAGCCGGCGGCTATGTTGATGCGCACCCATGCGGAACACACTATCGCAAAGGTTTCAGGCAGTTTCTTGATGACCGCCCCAAGGACCGCCCCTTCTGCTTCTGGCTGGGTTCAAAGGACCCACACAGACCCTATAAAAAGGGCAGTGGTCGAGATTCCGGCATTTCTGTTGATGAAATCCCCGTTCCCGGTTTCTATCCTGACGTCAAAGAAATTCGCTCGGATATTGCCGATTATTACTTCGAAGTGCAGCGTTTCGACCGCGACTGCGGCAACGCCATCCGGCTGCTCGAAGAGATTGGCGAACTTGATAATACGCTCATTGTCATGACCAGCGATAACGGCATGCCCTTTCCGCGGTGCAAATCCAACATCTATGAGATGGGTGTACGTATGCCGATGGCAATTCGCTGGGGGGCCGAGGTTCGCGGCGGACGGCGGGTAACGGACTTTATGTCATTGACTGATCTGGCGCCAACGTTTCTGGAGGCAGCGGATGTTCCGGTACCGCAGCAGATGACCGGGCGGTCGCTGCTGGGCGTGTTACTGTCCGAAAAGCAGGGGCGGATCGAGCCTGAACGGGACCATATTGTATTTGGCAAGGAACGACATGTGCCGGCACAGGCAGCGCCTTCAATGGTGGGCTATCCATGTCGTGGCATAAGAACAGACCGTTATTTGTATATTCGCAACTTCAAACCCGACCGCTGGCCGGCAGGTGTGCCTTCCGGCGCAACGCATCCTATGAGCGTTTATCCTGATTGCGATAACGGCCCGACCAAACAGTACCTCATCGAGCATTTACATGACCCTGAGAGCAAACGGTATTATGACTGGTCATTTGCCAAACGACCCGCAGAAGAATTGTATGATATATCCAAAGATCCGCATCAGCTTACGAATCTTGCCGAAAAGAAATCGTATGCCGGGCTTCGGAAAAAGCTTTCAAAAATGCTTACGGCAGAACTGAAAGAAACCGCCGATCCACGCGTAATTGGTGATGGCGAAAAATTTGA
>Ga0180301_10001254_pt1 | contig 19953 bp, 22 predicted proteins | sample GuaBasSediGuay16_FD_121797 | JGI IMG/M metagenome (GOLD analysis project Ga0180301, IMG submission 121797) | Subseafloor sediment microbial communities from Guaymas Basin, Gulf of California, Mexico - Guay16, Core 4569-2, 12-15 cm | ecosystem: Environmental > Aquatic > Marine > Hydrothermal...
GTTGAAATACTAACTAAGTATCTTAAAGAACTTAACCTAAAAGTCTTAGATTGTGGATATTATGATGGTTTACTAAAAAATATTGTTTTGAGTTTGCCAGGTATGAGCGGGTATAAGACCCACAACTTAAGAAATTTAAGCACCATCGGAAAGTTAAATATGATTTTTTGGTTTATTGCCGAGAAGATTGAGAAAAAATTTAGGTATTTACCAGTAGCAGCAAACTTATATGTTATTGCAGAGAAAAACTTTTAGATTTTAAGCTAAAGCAATACCCATATGGTAAAGCTGAATCGTAGAGTCTAAAAGTATCTTCAAATTGTTATTTACCGCCCTAAAGCAAAAGTCACAATCTTCACCTCTACTAAGGAAAGGATTAAAAAGCCCTATCTTTTTAAAAACCTCCCTTTTAATCATCGTACAACCCATACCAACATGTTTTACGTATCTTACGCTACAATCAGGATCTTTCCAGCCATAATCACCATAAAATATGCTTGCAATATTACATACTTTCATGTGATTAAGCAAACGTTTCAGACATTCTCTAGTAAGTAAAACATCACTATCGACAAAAAATATATACCTGCCATGACTTCTTAAGACACAAAGGTTTCTGGCTTCAGATATATTTGTTTTACGCTTAATTATTTTTATACCCCAATACTTCCCTAGGTTTTCTTCCCTAAATTTTTTGAGAATATCTAAAGTTTCATCAGTACTTCCACCATCAACAAAAACAACTTCCAATTTACTCTTATCATAATCTAAGCTTTTAATTGTATCAAGTACAAGTTTAACTGTTAACCCGCAATTTAAAGTCGGCATACATATACTTACGGTTGGTTTTTTAACCATAAAAAACCCCAGAATAAGGGGGAATTAGGAAACCATAAAAGTTGGGTTATCGTCTGTGACGATTTCTTCCTCTTCCTCAAGCTTTTTTCTTAAATGTTTAGGTAAACTAAAAATAGATTGATGTGTTTTTCCATCATAAAACTTTAAGTCTTTAATACCTCTTAACTCAAGCTTCTTATCAATTTCATCCACTGTTAAAAATTCAGGACTAAACTTTTTTGAACCTAAAACAAATCCCCAAGGAGATGAATAAGATGCAACTTCAACTCTATATGCACTAGTTAAAGGAAAAACTACGCTTACAGTTTTATATATTCTTGAAAAACAGCTTAGGCTGTGAAAAATAGAGGTTGCTTGGGTAACCATTAAACCTTCACTACCTAGTTTCTCATTAACTACAGTATAAAACTCCTTTGTGTAAAGAAGATAGGAGGGGCCCCCCTCTAGAGGATCTGTTACATCAATAATGATTACATCATAAGTATTGTTAGGTTGATTTGTAAGAAAACTTCTACCATCCCCAAAAATAAGCTTAACTCTTTTATCCTCAAACGAATCTCCACATATTTCTCTTAAGTATTTTTTTGATACTTCTATAACATCTTTATCAAGGTCAACCATTACTACGGAGGAAACAGTGTTATGTTTTAAAACTTCCCTTAAGATACCCCCTTCACCACCACCAATAATAAGTATATTTGAGGGGTTTGGGTGGGTTAGTAATGCAGGGTGGACAATAGCTTCATGGTAAACCCATTCATCCATAAGTGAAGATTGAAGCTTACCATCAAGAATTAAACATTTACCGTAATCATAAGTATCAATAACTTCAACCTTCTGATAAGGAGTTTCACCTGAAAAAATTAACTTTCTAATTTTATATTGAAGAAGAGCTGTTTCCGTTAAATTTTCGGAGTACCAAACACCACCACTTTTCAACTAAGAACCTCCTCAACAATTTTTGGTTTATGGAAAGCTCCTCTTTTAAGTTCTAAAACTCTAACTCTTTTAGGCTTAATTTCTTCAACAATTCTTTTATAAGCCTTCCACGGATCCATTTTAGATCCGCAGGTAAAAATATCGATTGCAACATAACCTTTTTCAGGCCATGTATGAATTGATAGGTGAGATTCGGCAATTAAGATAACTCCAGTTACACCATAAGGATGAAACTTGTAAAAGAATTTCCATATTATTCTTCCTCCAGCTTCGTTTAAACCCTTAACTAAAACACTTTCCAAAAATTTTTCATCATTAATAACATCGAAATCACAATTAAAAAATTCGACAATTAAATGTCTACCCACGTAGCCTATTTTACTCTCACCTCCATAAATTTTTGATCTTACACTAAGAAAAATATTATCTGAAGTCTTTGCTTTAAAATTTTCTCAAAAATTGGTGGGCCGGGCAGGACTCGAACCTGCGACCCTCCGCGCTTCCTGAAAAATTTGTCAGGCGGAGATCCTAACCATCTAGACGACCGGCCCACACTATTCAAGATTTTTAACTATGAAGGTTCTTATAACCTTTTGTTTAGGTTAGGTAAGGTAAAACCCAGAAAATTAATGTTAAGATGTAGCATACAACTAAGGATATAGCTACAAAGGGTATACTATAACTGAAAAATGTTTTTAATGGAATTTTGCCTTCCTCCTTTTCACAAATGTTTAAAGCAACATATAGAGCAGGTGCGCCTGCAATAGTTGCATTACTTCCAAGCGTTCCAGCCCAAACTAAAGCCCAATAATAAGGCCATGGTTCAATTCCATGGTGAAATGTCAAATCCTTTATGATGTAGAGAAATGTTAAAATATATGCATCATGTTCAACAATGCTACAAACTGCAGCAGTAAACCAGTATAACACCGTAACACCTACCAGTACATTTTTACCAAGCCAAGGAAAAAGAAAATCAGCAAACATCTTAATTATACCAACATGTTTAATTCCACCAACCATAGAAAAAAGCAGAATATAGAAAAATATTGCTCTCCAATCAAGCTCAGCAAGTATTTTCTCAAAGCTTGGCTTATTAATTCTTCCAGCTAAGATTTCAAGAATTAAAGACAAGATCACAGCACCAGAAATTGCAATAAAACCAAGAGCTACATTCAGAACCTGCCTAAGAGACATAGCAAAAACTGTAACAATAAACATTAAACATACAATAGATGCAAAACGTTTATCCTTAATATTAGCACTTTCATCTTCAAATTTTGAAAAAACAAATTTGCCTGAAAACATCCTTTTAAATCTTAACCAAAAAAATAAAATAACTGCAATAAGGGTAATTAGAAGTAAAGGAAAAGATGAAGGCCTACCAAATTGCCATATGAACTCTAAAAATTCTATTCCACTTACACTATGTAACATTTGAGGTGGAAGATCTCCTAAAAGCAAAGCAGTACCCATAAAATTTGCACATAATGCAATAAACAGAATAAAAGGTACAGGATTTAGGTTCAATCTTCTTGTTACATGCAAAATAAGAGGAGACATCATTAAAACAACAACAACATTATCAACAAACATAGAGATAAGAGCTGAAAAAACTCCAAGCATAACTATAAATGTTGCAGGATTTCCACCGGAAATTTTTAAAGATTTTATAGCAAGCATCTCCGGTATACCTGACTTGCTAAAATATCCTGCAATAATCCATATACCAATAAGAATACAGATAACATTCCAATCAACAAACATAAAAGCTTGAACCTCATTCATAACCCCAAAAATAATCATTAAAATAACGCCAAAAAAAGCTACTACAGTTCTGTCAATAATACCTGAAATAATGATAGCTATTGTTACAAAAAATATTATGACAGCATATATCTGAGTAGCGTCAAGCCCAACCATCACAGCATCAACCTAAAAATTGGATAGGAAAAATCTTATAGAAATCCGTAAGGGTAAATTAAAGAGATAAATTTTTCTAACCGCTAGCTTTCTCGTTTTAGAAAGTTACTGATAAACCACTTTTTAGTAATAGAAATCTTTTTCCAAATGTTTCAGCAAAAAGCTTCATAGCCTCAAACCCTGTACAATGACATGGTGCAACAACTTCAGGGTTAAACTTTTTAAACTCATTTAAGGTCTGTTCTAACCTTTCTTTTGATGCTCCCTCAAGATGAAAACCACCAATAACTCCATAAACCTTGCTAATTCCAGTGATTTTTTGTGCATACTTAACTGTATTTACTATTCCAGCATGAGCACAACCAGAAATTATAAGTAATCCTTTATCATCAAGCTTTAAAATTAAAGCTTGATCATCAGGTACAATATCCTCCTTGAGTATTCCATCTTTTATGGTCCAGAATCCCTTAACATCCTCAAAACCTGTAGTTCTTTCAATTTCGCCAGTGACAACAACATCATCAGTTATCCATACAGGATTTTTTGCTAAAATAAGCCTACCACCAGCTTCCTCAATTTCCGAGGGCTTAAAAGGTATACCTATATACCTGAATCTAAAAGCAAACTTTAAGTTAAAAGATTCTGGATGAGCTATAATAGGAACATTTTTTTTCCCTATTCTTTTTAAAGCTGCTATAAGCCCGCCAGTGTGATCATAATGGCCATGAGATAAAACTATAGTTTCAACCTTTCCCATATCCAACTTTAAAACATCAAGGTTATAAGAAAAAACATCAGGTGAAGGCCCTGTATCCATCAGTAAATTAAGCTTATCATGTTCCCGCTCAATCTCTAAAAGTAATGAAAGCCCATGCTTACCTAAAAGTTCTATGTAGGGTATCCCTGTCAAATTTTCAACAATACATGTTAATTTAACACTTTTAACCAAGAAAATACACCTCTAAATCCTGAAAGTTTGACCATACTTTTTAAACCAATTATAATATAGCTTAGTAGCTATATTAATCTGATTAGGATACTTTCTTAACCACCTATCTAAAATTTCGTTATAACTCCTAGCTTCACCTAGATCTTTTAAAAGTTCTAAAACTGTTTCTTCTGCTTCAGCAGAAAATTTGCAGCAAACTTCTAGAACTAAACTAAGCTTAAAATGGTAGATGGAAAGAAGATGCGGAGATATAGATCCTATCAAAACTCCATTTTTAATTTCAACTAATGGGGGGACATTTTTCTTAGCAAGTCTTTGCGGATCTGTGAGAACATTGTAAGCAGATTTCCTATAACAATGTAACTCGACGTAGATATCAGGGTTATATTTTTGAATTAACTTTAAAAGACGCTTACCTTCTAAGGTTTTATAATAGGCTTCTTTAAGCGTACTTATGTACTTACTTCTATTGCTATGAGTAATTTTTGGGATAATAATGATTTTACCATAGGCGTTCGTCATACCATTCATAATAAACTTTTTAAGTATAGGCTTAGTAACCTTCCATTCTTTTCCATGTAAACCTCCCACAAAAAGTTTAGTTAAATCAGGATACCTTGACCGGAGAACATAAATCTCCATTTTTTATCTCACAAAGAAATTAAAGAAAAAAGAAAAATTAAGATTTTAGGATTAAAACGTACAGCAAACTAAATTTCAGATAAACTATTAGCGCTAAATCTTCTTTTAATTTTTGAACGCCTTTTTAATGCAAGCTTTTTGATTCTATTAGAAATTAAGTCATAAATTGAGGGGAGGTCCCAGCCAGATTCTGAGAATTTAAAAAACTTTTTTGGTGTTCTTATTGTTACATTAACTTCGTATCTCCTTCTTTCTCCACCAATTCTTGTTGTTTTAATTACTGATGAAGCTTCTTCAATATAAGGGAAGACTTTTTTAATCATATTTATAGCTCTAACAAATTTTGCTTTTGCAGCTTCAGCTTCAAATGCATTATCAGGTAAACCGATAATATACACTGGAACTTCTGGTTCTCCAGCTTTGGTAATTAAACTTAAGACATTATGAAAACTTATTATCCCTTGAACCTCATCCCAGAGAGTTATAATAGCGTAATCTTTTTCCTGAGTTAACATTGCATTTACTATGGGGCGAAGTTCATCATTAACATTAAACATCAAAACATTTGTTTCAGCTAAGTCTTTTACAGGGAAATTCATCTTTTTTAAACCCTCAAACCCTCTTGCACCTAACTTAGGACCCTCAGAAGGAATAACTGTAGAAGCTAAGTTTATCGATGTTAATACCCCGTGAAAGGCTTTATTAACTGATGAAATTACAGGTAAGTAATCAACTTCATTTTTAATTATTAAATTCTTAGCTTTAGCCGCTGAATCATTTTCATAAATTACTGGAAGATTTCGACTCATAACATCATCAGCATTATAATCTAGAATAGTTTTTTTAAGATTCATAACCTGTGAAACAACTGTTGAAACATTCACAACACCAATAAGTTTTTCATCTTCAAAAACAGGTAAACTATGAAGCCTATGTTTTAACATTAATTCAATAGCATTGTAAATTTTTGTTTCAGAAGTAACTGTTGGCATTAATATAGCAGTTGACAACACTTTTGCTTCAGGATTTAAAGTTGATAAAACATTTTTAGCAGTTACACCATAAACTTTCCCATTAATAACCGTGAAAACTTCATAAACATTATAAGTTCTGAAAAGGCTTACCACTTTAGAAATGAGTGTAGATGGTGAAACTGTAATAGGATTCGTTTGGATTCTACCAACCTCAGAATTTAAGAAGCTTTCCAAAAAGAAAAAACACCCCAAATTATAGATGGAAGGTTGAATTAGAGCCCTAACAATGGAATATGCTTACTAAAATAAAAACATAAGCCTTAACTTTTAACGCACCCTTCATCTCTGCAATGGTTCATCAGTTTTCAGACCGTCCATCGCTAATCATCAGGGTTTTACGTAAGTTAAGGCTTCTAAAATTTTAGAAGCTTAAGATAATAGATAAGTTTTGATGTTAAAGAGCCTAAAGATAATTATTCCAGCAGATAAGATAAAAGGCTCATTAAATCTTGAACTTACAATGGAAAGTAAACAGTTCACAAATTCAAATTGGAAAAAAGTAGGTAAGAGTTATAGGAAAGCTCTTAAAGTTGATAATAAATCAATTGTAGGTTTAGAAGTTAAACAGCATGGTTCTACTGATGAACCCCAACTACATGTTAACGTATTTTATGTAGATAAAAAGCCAGAAAATCTTGATGATTTTATTATGAAGAAAATTTTTTATGAGTTTGGTTTAAGCTACAATTTAGATGATGTTTATAATGAGCTTAAAGATGATCCTGTAGCAAAAAATCTTATAACTGAGTATAAGGGGCTTAGACTTATAAGATATTTTGATGTTGAAGAATGTTTAATAACATACCAGCTTTCGGCAAATACCTTAATAAGTAGGCTTGAACAGATGCTTGAAGCCTTAAAGCAAAAACTTGGATTAAGCTTTAAATTTAAAGATGGCTTAATCCTAAACAGTTTTCCAACCTTAGAGCAGATTTTAGGTTTAAGTTTGAAAAAACTTTATAGTTGTAAGCTAGGGTATAAAGCTAAATTCCTCCTAGAACTTGCAAAAAAGTATAGTAGAGAAAAAATTGACTGGAAAATGTTGGAGAAATTAAACATTAGGGAAGCCAGAAGAAGACTTATGATGTTTCCAGGTGTTGGTTTAAAAGTTGCTGATGCTGTTTTGCTTTATGGCTTGGGTAGAACTGAAACATTTCCAATAGATATTTGGGTTAGGCGAGCAATTGTGAACCTTTATGGGTTAAGCAAGGAGCTAAGCTATATTAAGCTACAAAACTTTATTTTAGAAAAATTTGGGAAATATTCAGGATACCTTACACCCTACTTTTTTTATCACTCAAGAAGGATGTTTAAACATCAATAAGATTTTACTTTAGATTAACTCTTCAGGAATTTTATTTGGCTTATAAGCTATTTTAGGTTTAATTCCAGATTTCCTCAACCTTTCAACAACATGGGGATATAGAAACACGTATTCTTCTTCAACTTCTTCTACAAGTTTTTTATCTATATCCATAAGAATCTCCAATAAATTTTGAAACTCTCTTTTAGAGCTAAAGGATAACATTACCGCAGGATGACATGAAACACCGTAGTCAAGTAGATTTTTTAATGCTTTAAGTTGAAGATTAAATGCCTCAGGTTTAGCCCCGGTTAACATGGAAAATTGTTGGTCATTTACACCTTTAAGGGAAACCCTAACATGAATGCAGCTAAATTTTGAAAGCTCTTTAGCGTAACTTAGATCGTAACCTATAAGTATTCCATTTGTTTCAAGGATGAAACTATAGTTTGATTGTTCAACAAGTTCAAGTAACTTAAGTAAATGCTCTTTTCCTATTGTAGGTTCATTACCACTAATTCTTAAAAGACTATAGTTAAACTTTTTAGCACAAGCATCAAGTTTGCTAAAGATGTACTCAGCACTGTAAAAATTCCCTACTTTACCTGGATTATCCCTAGGATAATTACTCCAGCAAAAAACACATTTTAGGCAGCATCCGCAACAATGCCGACCAGTTAATGGTTATCGGCTGTTGCGATGCCACCATACCACCTACCACCACGAGCAACCCGATAATACTTTCTTTCTAAACCTTTACACACAATTTTCTCAAGATCTTTAGCACGTTTTACAGGGTCATACAGCTTTTTAAACACCTCCAAAAAAAACACTAAGTTAGAAGTTAGAACATAAAATTTAATATATGTTGCTATATCTTGCTAGAAGTAAGAATAAATTAACTAAGTCTTTTCTTTTAATAAACCTAAACGCTTTAACGTTTTTACTGCATCTGAAAGCTGATAATTTTCTGCAACAATCCAACCATTATATCCCATTACTTCAAGCTTCTTTAAGAAAATACTCCAGTTTATACTTCCATCATAAGCTGCGAGATGTTCATCCTTCTCCCCATGATTATCATGAACATGTATATGTTTAATCCTTGGAAGTTTATCTAAGAACTCTTCAAGATTTCCCGTAATATGTGCATGACCAGTATCAAGGCAAATACCAACATTATCAACATTCCCTACAATTTTAACACCATCATTTATGGTAAGAAAAAGCGCAAAGCCTCCAACCATGTTTTCTACAACCATCTGAATACCAAGATTATTAGCTTCTTTTGCAAGTAAGTTGAGAGATCTTAAATGTGCTTTCCAACCTTCCTCTGGAAAGTAGTAACTAAAAGGTGTAAATCTTCCGGGATGAACAACCCATATGGAAGCCTCAATTTTGTAAGCCTTTCTGAGGGAGTTTAACATGAACCTTATAAAACGGTTACAAAGGTTTTGGTCAACTTCTGCAAGATTTATGCTTGAAAAGGGAGCATGTACAGCATACCTAATTCTTCTTGTTGATGAAAGCTCAATAAGGCTTTTTATCAACTTATTATCAAGCTTATGGAAACCTTCATCAATTATTTCCCAGTTTTTAATATGTTCACAGTTTTCTATCACTTTAACAATGTTTTTATCCTTATCCTTGTAAGATACTAATGTTGAAATTGCAGGTTTTAGAGTCAGTTTGACATCACCCTACTTTTTTAAGTGAATTTCTACAATATCACCATCTATTAAAACATGACTTGAGCCCACTTTTTCTCCATCATACTTAGCTGATAAACCCCAAACCTTAGCATAACTAAATTTTTCGTAAAGTTCACTATGAATTTCTCTTGCCACGTCAAGAACTGTTGAACCTTTTCTTACAATTATAGGTTTATCGCTTTTTTCTTTTTTACCGGGGGGCTTAGTATAAACTCTTATTATTTCAAGAGTTCTAAAAATTTTAGAACCAAGCATATCCAAGCCTTCTCCTGTTACACAGGAGGTGGGAAGAATCTTATTTACATCCTTAATTAATACCTTTAAATTCTCTAATTTTTCCTTTGAACCCTCAACATCAATCTTGTTTGCTAATACCAGTGTCGGTTTATAAACTACTTCACCAAAAATAGCCTCTTCAACATCATCAATTGAAGCTTCACCGTAAATCTTTACAACAGCATTGTAAATACCATAACTGTTAAGTAACTTTTTAATCTCATCATAAGTTGAATCTATAACACGCCCAACAATTTGGATTCCAATATTTACAGGCTTTTTCTCAATAGTAACATAAGCTTTAGGTTTCTCTATACTTACATTTAGGTTATCAAGCATATGGATAATAAACTCATATTGCCAACAAGCATCCTCCTCAAGATTTAAAACAAAAATTAATCCATCAGCATTCCTAGCAAGGCTTGCAACACGTCTATTCCAGCTTTCAGCTTCAAAAGGCTTAAAGCTTGGAGCTTCAACAAGCTGAAAACTTATATCTTTAAATGGAAGCATACCAGCTACAGGTTCTGTTGTAGTGTAAGGATATGGTGAGATAGCTGGTTTAGCATTTGTAACCTTTGAAATTATACTGCTCTTTCCAGATTTGGTTAAGCCTAAAAGAAGTAATTGAGCAGCACCGTGTTTTTCAACAAACCATCCCAAGCTAGCCCTACTAATCTTTTTATGCTTTTTCTCCTCCTCAATTTGAGCTTTAAGCTTAGCAATTTGCTTTTTAATATTCATGCAAAGTTTTTCTGTTCCCTTATGCTTAGGAATCATAGAGTAAAATACCTGTAAATTCTCTAACTTCTCCTGAAGACTTCTAGATTGTAAAACTTTCTTATATTGAGCTAAACAATTTGGCGGTAAATTTGCAGGGATAAAAAATCCCCCCAAAATGTTTAAACTGTTAACTTTGATGAGTATTCTCCAACAAGATTTAGAAGCATAATCTCCTTAACTTCATCAGGATTTTTTGTTTGTCCAAAAGCCCACATCATTTTTACTAAAGCTGTTTCAGGAAGCATATCTCCAAGTGGAATAACACCTAAACTAAGTAAGTCTCTCCCAGTATCGTAAACCGTCATTCTTACATTACCCCAAATACATTGAGAAGTCATACCTACAACCATACCAGCTTCAACGGCTTTTCTAATACTTTCAAAACAGCTTTTACTTACATGCCCTAACCCTGTACCTTCGAAAACTATTCCAAAATACTTTCTCTCAACAAGCCACTCTACAATTTGAGGGTTAAACCCAGGATGAAACTTTAGTAATGCAACCTTTTCCTCAAAATTTGGTTTAAGTTTAAGATTTTTATCTAAGCTTCTTACTATGTAATCATCAGTAAGCATCCGAATTTCTCCGTTAGAAACCCTAGCTAAAGGTTTTGCATTTATTGATTTAAAGGCATCCCTCCGGCTTGTATGACACTTCCTAACTTTAACACCTCTATGAATAAGAATTGAATCATCTGATATTGATTCATGCATAGCAACAACAACTTCAGCAAAAGGTGCGTAAGCTGCAACTCTAACTGCACCTATAAGATTTAAAGCTGCATCTGAACTTGGACGATCAGAAGACCTTTGAGAACCAACAAGAACAACGGGTACTGGAAGATTTTGAAGAGCAAAACTTAAAGCTGCAGCTGTATAACCCATAGTATCTGTTCCATGAGCAATAACAATGCCATCAACATTTTCCTCTAAAATTGTTTTACCAATAGCTTTTGCAATTTCACACCAATGTCTGGGCTCCATATTTTCACTAAAAATGCTAAGTAAAACATCAGTTCTTATTTCAGCTATACTTGAAAGTTCAGGTACAGCTCTGTAGAGGTCTTCTGTGGTAAGAGATGGATAAACAGCTCCTGTCCTATACTCAACTTTACTAGCAATAGTTCCACCTGTCCCAATAATTAAAACTGATGGTAAACCTTCCTTCTTTAAAACTTCAACACTAACAGTTTTATCTTGAGGCTTTCTTTCAACCTCAATTTTTTCAACTTCAACATTACCTTTAACCTTAATTCCAATATTGTATCCATTTGAAAGTTTTAAAATTATGTGACTAGGATTCCCAAGCCCAATTCTAGGCATAAGCATTCCTTCAAAAATTTCACCATCTCTTATAACCCGAATATTATCCCCAATTTTTACATCAGCCTTCTTTAAGACTTCTAAAGCTAAACCAGTATACCCATGAAGATTCTCCATACCTCTTCCACCATAAACCTATTTTTCCTACTAACTTTTAAGAATACTGTAAAATTTAAAATAAAAACATATTAGAGTATAAGCTTTGTAGCATCAACTTTAACTTTCAAAAAACCAAGTTCTTCTAAACCCTTAATTGCAGCCCCAAGCACATCCATAAGCTGAGGTTCTCTTGGTACTAAAACCTTCGTATCTAATTTTTCTTCAAGTGCACACATAACCCCCTAGATTTTTTGCCACCCCACCGCAAACTACTATTGGTGTTTTTAATCCTATTTGACCAACAAGTTTAGTTGTTTCAAGCCTGTTTAAACGGTATTCTTTACTATTCATCCTATCTACCTTCTCCTTAAAGATTCTGTAAATGCTCGAAGTTTAATCTTACTGTTTCAAGGGTTACCTACACCATCAGCTTTAACCTTTTTAACCATATCTACAATATATTTACCCCAGCCTATTTCCCAATCACTTTTAGTTAAGGTTGGAGGTATTCGCGAAAAATATCTTTCAACAAGTGAGATAATAGGATCTTCATTTAGCTTTACATCATTGTAAATGTATCTTGAGCCAACATAAATATCATCAACAACCATACCTAAATCTTCTATTATTCTCAAGATATCGCTACATGGAACATGGCACATACAACCGACAAGGATAACTTTTAATCTATCACCAACTAAAACTTCTCTACCCATAAGTTCTTCAGGAACTTCCATAGGGAAACAACCAATAACCCTTTTATCTGCATGTTTTTTAAAATTCTGCAACAGTTTGATAGGGATCTTCAACAAGCTGGACAATTTTACCGATTGTTATAGAAGACATAATAGAAGAACCTCCAACTTAAGGTTAAGACGAACCTATTTATTTAGCTTTTAAGTATAAAAGTCTAGGTTTCAGCATCATTATCCCTAAGTTTTAATTGACCATAAAACATAAATAAAAAGAAAAGTTTAAGTGGAAATTACTAGCGGTGTTAAACAATGCCTATAAGAGCTTTTGTCTTAATTACAACTAAACCTGGAACATCTGAAGAAGTTGTTAAAGCTAGAAAAATCAGAGGGGTTAAATTAGCAAATTCTACTTTTGGCAGATTTGATGCTGTAGTTGTAGTTGAAGCTAAAAATTTTGAGGAACTTAAAGAAATTGTTTATAAAATGATAGAACAACTTCCAAACGTTGTTCATACAGAAACTTTAATTTCTCTGTTTTATCCCCCAGAATAAAGGTTTTTAGGAGTACATATTAAGGTGTTAAACTTATTAAGGTTTCAGTATGAGTTACATTTGGAAGCTTCTCAATTATCTTATAAGTTAACCTTGTAAGTTCCTCCAAGTTTTCAACTTCAACCACAACTACAGCATCAAAACGACCATAAACAGAGTCTATGAGTTTAACACCCTTCAAATTTTTAGTACCTTTTATAGCAGCAACAACTTCTTCAGATGTTCCAGGTTTAGTTGTAATTAAGATGTAGGCCCTCAAAAAATCCACCACACAAGTTTTAAGCTAGCTAGAAAATAAAAATTTTACGCTCTTAGGTTCTGCCTAGTTATAGTTATAAATTAGGTGTTGTAAATTTCCAGTACCTAAACTGGGCAGAACCGCTCTTAGATGTATTTGCTGAGTAAAGTAAGTATTTCAAAATTATTATTAGGGGAGATTTGATAATCGTTAAGAACAGCTTAAGATTGAACTTGTTTTTAGAGTAATTGTTAATTGGGGATAAGTTAAACTTGGTATGTAGGAAAAATGGTTACGGAAGTTGTTTACGAGGAAATTATCAAGGATATCCTTCAGCTTGAAAGTATAACTGAGAAGGATATAAACAATATAAAGATTAGGGTATCCAAAAAATACGGGCTTTCAGTTTTACCGCCAAATTCAGAAATAATTAAAAGATTGCCGCCTGAAAAATCTCAACAGTTAATTAGTTTCCTTAGGAGAAAAAAAGTCCGATCTATTTCCGGTGTTTTGGTAGTAACTGTAATGGTTAAGCCTTATCAATGTCCGCATACTCCCCGCTGTATTTATTGTCCTGGTGGGGTAGGCTATGGAACACCTTCAGCTTACACTGGACGAGAACCTGCATGCTTACGTGCAATCCAAAACAATTATGACCCGTACATGCAAGTTAAAAGTCGTATAAATCAGCTTGAAGCTATCGGTCATACCGTTGATAAAGTTGAACTAATAATTTTAGGTGGAAACTTTACTTACTTACCTAAAGATTACCAGGAGTGGTTTATAAAAGAATGCTTAGATGCAATAACAAATATTAGGTCTTCGAACATTGAGGAAGCCAAAATTTATGCTGAAACATCAAAAATTAAAAATTCCGGTATAACTGTTGAAACAAGACCAGATATATGTAAGGAGGACCAAGTAAACTTCCTTTTAAAGCTTGGTCTTACAAGAATTGAACTCGGGGTTCAAACAGTTTATGATGATGTTTACAATTTTATTCAAAGAGGCCATACAATTGAGGATGTTGTAGAATCATTTAGAGTTTGTAAGGATGCAGGTTTTGCTATAATAGCTCATTTAATGTTAAACCTTCCAGGCTCAGATTTTCAAAGAGACCTTGAAATGTTTAAGATTATTTTTTCTGATGAAAGATTTAAGCCTGACAATATTAAGATTTATCCTACTCTTGTTCTTAAGGGTACAAAGCTTTATGAACTTTGGGAAAAAGGTGAATATCAGCCATACTCAGATGAGGATATCATTAAGCTTATAATTGAGGCTAAAAAAATGCTTCCAAGATGGGTTAGAATTCAAAGAATTCAAAGAGATATTCCTGCAAATCTTATCATTGCAGGTGTTAAAAAAAGTAACCTGAGGGAAATTGTACTTAAAAAAATGTGGGAAGAAGGTTTAAAATGCCCATGTATTCGTTGCAGAGAAGTAGGACATGTTAAGGCTAAATTTGGTTTAGAACCTAAACCTGAAAATATAAAGTTGAAAGTTGAAAAATACTATGCATCTGAAGGTGAAGAAATCTTCTTATCTTATGAAGATGTTAAGCAGGATATACTTATCGGACACTTAAGGTTAAGATACCCATCAGAGAAAGTTTTTAGACCAGAAATTGAGAAAGGCAAATCTCTAATTGTTAGAGAACTCCATGTTTATGGGTCTCTTATACCTGTTGGAGCTAAAAATATTGAAGGATGGCAACATCGGGGTTATGGTAGACTTCTACTTGAAGAAGCTGAAAAAATTGCTATTGAAGAATATGATGCAAAAAAAATTCTTATTCTTTCAGCATTAGGTGTTAAAAGTTATTATGCAAAATTCGGCTATAAAAAGGATGGAGTCTATGTATCTAAAATCTTAAAGCATTAAAAAGTAGACTTCTATTACTCTAACTTTCCATTAAAATGGGAATTTTTGGTAGATTTAGTTATAGTTGTTATCTATCAAAGTAAAGGTGGAATTCATATGGATGCGGCCTTAGATTTACTTCCTTATACTCATTAATTTCAAGCTCAACTATTTTATCAATTAAATCCTGAGAAAATATCGGTTTTAAGTATTCTTGGTCACTTTGTAACGATTCAGCAGCTTCTTTTAAGCTTCCAGGTAGCTCCTTAATTCCTAGCTGTCTCCTTCTTTCAGGTGTAAGTTTGTAGATATCTTCATCTACAGGGTCACCCATATCGATTTTCTTTTTAACACCATCAAGTCCAGCTGCAAGTATAGCTGCAAAACATAAGTAGGGATTAGATGAGGGGTCAGGAGGTCTAAATTCAAGCCTTTTTTGCTTTGCAGCTTTAATACCTTTATGGTAAACTGGAATTCTTAAACATGCGGACCTATTGCTGCGACTCCAAGCAACATAAACTGGAGCCTCAAATCCTGGAACAAGCCTCCGGTAGGAGCTTGTTGTTGGTGCAACAATAGCAGCTAGGGAGCATGCATGTTCAAGTAAACCTCCACCAAAATATCTAGCTAGCTGGCTTAATTCAGCATACTCATCATCTGGATCATAAAAAAGGTTTTTTTCATTTTTCCAGATACTTACATGAACATGCATACCAGAAGCATTATCTATGAAAATTGGTTTAGGCATAAAAGTTGCAACCATACCATATTTAGAAGCAACATTCCTGATTACGTACTTAAGAGTCATTACATTATCTCCAGTATTTGTTAGGCTATCTCGGTAAAAGTTTATCTCACTTTGACCAGCAGAGGCTACTTCATGATGGTGAACATCACAAATTATACCAAAAAATTCTGTTAAAATTCTAACACATTCGCATCTAAATTCCATAAGAGAATCTTGAGGTGGTACAGAAAAATATCCTTCCTTAAACCTAATTGGGTAACCTGTTCCACCATTATTCCAAGCAGCCTCTCTTGATTCTATTTGATAACTTTGCCCCCTGTAAGCATTCAAAATATCCCAGCTTACTTTATCAAAAACAAAAAATTCAACTTCAGGACCCCAATAAGATACATCGTAACCCATTTCCCTTAATACCTGCTCAGCTCTTTGGGCAACTCCTCTTGGATCCCTAGAAAATCTTCCTAGCCCAAATCCCCAGTAAACATCACAAATCATTCTTGCAGTTTTCAAATTTTCAGACATCCAAGGGATTATTGAAAATGTTGAAGGATCTGGTTTAAGAACCATATCTGACTCATGAATTTCAACATACCCTCTAATTGAGGAACCATCAAGTTTAGGGATTCCCTCAGTAAAACTATCCTCATCTAAAAATTCGGCTGAGATTGTTGTATGGTTAAGTTTTCCAGGAACATCGGTAAAATGTAGATCTATAAACTTAACATTCTCCTTCCTAATTAATTCTAAAACTTCTTCAGGCTTTCTTTTTAACGGTTTTATTTTTCCTTCAGCAGTTCTAATATAGGGCATACTACTGCACCATATCTTTCAATTAATAATTGGAAGATTAAAAAACTCCGAATATATACTTTTTTGTGATTAATCAGAACAATTGCTCAATTTTAAAATGAAAAACTTTACTATTGTTCAGAACAAGGCGAAACACAGATTAAACCTCCTTAATAATCAATTTTTAGAGATTTAAGAGCAAAAAAGAAATAAGGAATAATAGTTAAAGTTGAGTAAGTTAAGGTTGAAGTAGAAAATGGTTAAACCAGATGCTATACTTGTTCTCGATTTTGGAGGTCAATACTGTCATTTAATTAGTAGAAGGGTAAGGGAACAAAATGTTTATTCTGAAATAGTCCACTACGATATAACTTTAAGAGAAATATCAGAGCTAAATAAAAAGGTTAACATCAAAGGATTAATTTTATCAGGAGGACCTTCAAGCGTTTATGAGGCGGATGCTCCAAAATTTAACATAGAAATTTTGAATCTTAACATACCTTTACTTGGTATATGCTATGGTCACCAGCTTTTAGCTTATATGTTTGGAGGAGAAGTTAGACTTGGAAAAGAAAAAGAATATGGAATTACCTATACAACCATAATTAAGCCTAACAAGATTTTTGAAGGCTTAAATAAGCGGGAAAAAGTTTGGATGAGCCATGGAGATACTGTGTATAAGCTTCCAGAAGATTTTATAATTTTAGCCTACACAAAAAATTCTCCTATTGCTGCTTTTAAGCATAAGAAAAAACCTATTTACGGTTTACAATGGCATCCTGAAGTTGTTCATACTGAGCATGGTATTCAAATGCTGAAAAATTTTATTTTTAAGGTTTGCAAATGTAAACCTAACTGGGTAATGGAAGATTTTATTGGAAAAGCTATTAAAGAAATAAAGGAAGCAGTTAAAGATAAAAAATGTGTTATAGCTTTAAGTGGAGGTGTTGATTCAAGTACAGCAGCAGTTTTAGCTTCCAAAGCTATAGGTAAAAATCTAACAGCAGTTTTTGTTGACCACGGCTTTATGCGTGAGGGTGAACCTGAAGCTGTTAAGGAAGCTCTTAAGAAATTTGATATGAATTTTATCATGGTTGATGCTAAAGAAAGATTTTTAGAAAAACTTAAGGGTATAAGTGATCCTGAACTTAAAAGGAAGATTATTGGTGAAGAGTTTATCCGAGTTTTTGAGGAAGCTGCAAAAAAAATTAAAGCTGAATACCTAATTCAAGGAACGATTTATCCTGATAGAATTGAATCTGGTTTTAGAAAACATTCAGAAAAAATTAAAACTCATCATAATGTTGCAGGATTACCAACAAAAATAGAGTTTAAGGGTATAATTGAGCCCTTAAGAGATCTTTATAAAGATGAGGTAAGAAGAGTTGCAGAAAAATTAGGGTTACCCAAGGAAATTGTCCAAAGACAACCTTTCCCAGGACCAGGTTTAGCTGTTAGAGTTATTGGGGAAGTAACAAAAGAAAAAGTGGATATTGTAAGAAAAGCAGATAAAATTGTAAGAGAGGAAATAGAAAAAAGCGAAACCCTAAAAAAAAGTTTATGGCAGTATTTTGCTGTTTTAACTGATACAAAAACTACTGGTGTTAAAGGTGATGCAAGAGCTTATGGTTACATGATAGCTATTAGAGCTGTTAAAAGTGAGGAAGCTATGACGGCAAGTTTTGCAAAAATTCCATATAAAATTTTAGAAAAGATTTCAACAAGAATAACTAATGAAATTCCACAGATTACAAGGGTTGTTTACGATATAACCCATAAACCACCAGCAACAATAGAGTGGGAGTAGCCTTAAACCATGAAACTTTCGTTTATAGAGTTTATAACCTACTACTTTTTAAGGGTTTAAATCCTTTGAAAATATATATGTATAAACCAAGCCAAGTATTTTACTCAAAAGACAATGTACTATAATAGTGGAGTTGACCGTAAGCTTATTGAAATTTTGAGAATTCTTAGTGAGCATAATAAACCTGTTGGTGCTAGACTTATTGCTAAAAAACTTGAAGAAAGAGGCTATAAACTAGATGAAAGAACTGTAAGATACCATTTAAGAATCCTTGATGAAAGGGGTTTAACAAGGAATCTAGGTTATGACGGTAGAATAATAACTGATAAGGGTCTTGAGGAAATAAAAAATGCGCTTGTAACAGAACGTATAGGGTTTATTATCACAAAAATAGAATCTTTAATTTTTAAGATGAATTTTGATGTAGAAAAAGGTCGAGGAAAAATTGTAGCTAATCTTGCAACTATAGATAAAGAACATTTTAAGAAGGCTTTTCAAGTTATGAAGAAAGTTATCTTAGCAGGTTATGCTGTTAGCCCCTACATTAAAGTGTTTGATGAAGGTGAAACTTTTGAGAATTATGTTGTTCCAAAGGGAAAAGTTATGGTTGCAACCATGTGTAGTATAACCTTAGATGGAATTCTTCATCATGCAGGAATCCCGGTTTCACCTAGATTTGGAGGAGTAATTCAAGTTTTAAATGGAGAACCTATTAGATTTACAGATTTAATTTCTTACTCTGGTTCAACATTAGATCCTCTAGAGGTTTTCTCAGCTAAAGGGTTAAGCTCCGTTTTAAATGTCGTTGAAACAGGGAATGGTTATATTCTAGCAAATTTTCGTGAGGTTCCAATGGATGCTCTAACAAAAGCTAAGGAAAGATTACAAAAAGCTGAAGAAATTGGAATTAAAGGAACCATAATGATAGGCGAGCCTAATACACCCGTACTAGGTGTACCTGTAAGAATTGATAAAGCCGGGATAGCATTAATGGGTGGAATAAATCCTTTAACAGCAGTTAGTGAAGCAAAAATCCCAATAGAAACAAAGGCTATTGAATGTTTAATAGATTTTGAGGAAATGGTAAACATAAGTAGGGTAGGAAATTTTACTAAAGCCAGTTTTTAATGAAATAATAACTGAGGATGAAAAAATTAGCTAAGATATACCTAGAGGAATACTGCAAATACTTTAACCAATCTTTTTGAGCGGAAAATTTGTAAAAATAACCCCACTAACCTATAGACACTACGGAAAACTTTACGCATACTGATAAGGATAAGGTATATCTTAGCTGTAGAATTAGATTCCTAGTATTTTACTTATTCCAGGATACATTTCCTCTATACGCTCTCTAACTAAAAGTTGATAATATTGCCACATTATACCTGTTGTTAAAAGTATACCTATACCAGTACCAA
>Ga0180301_10001255_pt1 | contig 19947 bp, 33 predicted proteins | sample GuaBasSediGuay16_FD_121797 | JGI IMG/M metagenome (GOLD analysis project Ga0180301, IMG submission 121797) | Subseafloor sediment microbial communities from Guaymas Basin, Gulf of California, Mexico - Guay16, Core 4569-2, 12-15 cm | ecosystem: Environmental > Aquatic > Marine > Hydrothermal...
CCTATACGATTAACCCGCTTACCACTCCTACAAGTAACAACCATATCAACTTCAAAACCCTGAACCTTCCGCCTAAGCTCAATCTCAATAGGATACTTACTCGGCTCATGAAAAGAATCACTACAATGATAACCCACCACAAGCTCCAGCCAACGAGGCAACAAAGACAACTCCTCAACATGACAAATACGAACCATATCAGCCATGGCTATTCACCCTTCGCTTCATATAGTTTGTTATGGGGCCTGGATAGTGTTTCTTGACCGTTTGTTCAATAACTCCTTCAATCCTTGGCCTAAGGTACTTGTTTAGTGCTTCTTCAATGGAATCAAGCGTTACATCAATTGTCTTGCCGGAGATCGCTTGCTCCAAGGCATAGAATATATCTGCTCTAAATCTAGAGAGTTTACGCATAAGGCTACGCTTTACCTTGTCATAGGTTTCATCATCAATGCCAAGCTCACTAAACCTATCAAGAAGATCATCAATCCAATCACTAAAGAACTCCCTAAACTCCCGCTCCCTAATCCTAACAACAACCTCAATATAGCCAGGCTCCATCACATGATCACCTTTTGTATTTGTTTAGTTTCTTGTATGGGCACATGATGGAGTAGGGGCAGTAGTTGCATTCCCAGTCGTAGCGTGGGTGTCGTTGGTTGTTTAGGGTTTCATTGACTAGGGCTTGTAATTGCCAGTCGTCTATGGAGTTGTCTATGGCGTACTCGGATATTCTATCGGGGTTGATATAGAACAATAGTCCATGTTCCGCCTGTAACATATTCATGTATATCTTTAGCTGTAGTACATGGTGTTGAAGTGGCAGTTCATGATCTGCACGGCTAGTCTTAAACTCTATAACAAGGGATTCACCAGGAACATAGGCGTCCACGACGCCAGCAACCCTTATAACCCTGCCGTCATCAAGACTTATGATCTTCTCAATAGGCTTCTCAGTCTCAACATCATGCCATTGACTACGAATGATAGTCTCCAGCCCTACATGGAGAATACGGCCAAGAACAAGTATAGGATTATAATTCATCTGTATCTTAATCTCAGGGTACCTACGGACAAAATGATAACGCTGACTACAAGCCACCAAGTCAGTAACAGAAACCGAGACAATAGGCCCCTTATCACGGTTCTCAAAATGCTGCAGTTCCTGCTCCAATGCAATCCTATACAATAGCTCCTGGATACTATATCTACCAATGATCCTGCGTTTCTCTAATACATTCTTTAGAACATTAACTATCATACTCATTGTCTCACCTTGAGCAAGAGCCATCGTATGAAGTCCTTGGGCTCCTGCCAATACTTTTGATCGATGCAGATGTATGGCCTTTCTCCATGCAGTAGCTTCCTTAACTCGGCCTTGTTTTGATCAAGGTACTTACGTAATGCAGTAGCTCTTATGAACCGTAGGCTTATCCTGGAGTCTACGAAATGTATAAACCATACTTTGTCAGTAATGTTAAACTCCTCAGCCTTCCAAAGCTTTGGTAGTAGGATACATGGTTTTGTGTCTCCCTTGGCCTCACGGTAGTCGCTATAGCCTGTTACATCAAGATAGGCCACTACCTCACCATTCTCATTAAGTACTATGAAGTCGAATGCATTGACTGGGTTACTATAGCTTTCATCCACGTAATCAGCTGTACCGCTTCCAATTCCGCTAAAGACAATCATGAAATCATAGGGTTCCAGCAGTATATTCAGTATATTATATGTTAGTAGCTCTCGCCTGAGGCTGACACGCCATTTCCTTCTATATCTTTTCTTGAGCGTGATCGTCATATTCTCACCTTATCCCTTATCCACTCGATGGAGCCATAGACTATGACTAGGGCAACATATAGTGCTAGTATGATCCAGAAGCATGCAATGAACACTATATCGCCTATGCCAAGATCATCCACCTTAGTCCTCACCCCACAAGCAGATCATTGCAAGTACCGAGGATAGGAATATGAGTATAATCCTAGAGTCTATCCCAAGCCCCAGCAATCCAATAGCGAATCCAAAGCCACTGCTCCACAGCCCAATACGCCTAAGAACCTTCCTGACACTACCCCACTTCATCGGCCCCACCCCTAGTCAGGTATTAGCCTGATCAAATGCCTGATCGCCTGTACGGGGTCACTACTTATCTTCTTCAGCCTGAGTATCTCATCAATACTGAGATCAAGGCATACTATGTCTCTCGATAAGTCGATCCTGCCTACCGTACTATACCTACCATACGTCATTTTCTTAAGCTCCCTTAGATCACGGCTCATAAGCTGCTGCAGTGCAAAACGGATCAACCAGCTACGATCAACGCCGAGAGCCCTTGCAAACTTATTAACAGACTCGATAAAGTCGTCATCAGCCTTGAAAGTTATAACCCTCATGGGCATTACTTGATCACCATGGCTAGTTTTGTTGCGTTAATAATTGTCCTGAATATATCACGCATCATCGACTCTACAATTGTAAGGCATACTTCGGGACTATGCCTTTCTGTGCATTCCTTGAATGCATGTGATAACGCTAATGCAATCATTGAAGAACCTACTGTAACGATATCAGCGACACTAGGATTATATGACTCGATCATATCAGCCATAACCTCGTTAAACCTATCAATAAACTCACTAGCCGTCATCATTCAATCACCTCATAGAACAGTCTCATCTTCTCAAGGATCTCGATAAGCTCTCGATAACGAGGATCACTAGGTTTAATACTGACTACTACATGCAACCACTTAGGCTCTAAACGATAAGCCTCACATATCCCATCAGTCACCCATGATCACCTTTTTGGTTAATTGTAGTATATCATTGAGAATATTCTCTAGTGTTTTTACATGATCTTTGTTGTTTATCTCGCTAAGTGGTATGAACACGTATAGTTTATCCTCATATTCATGAACCAGGAACACGCTATTACCGATCTCTATAGCATCATTTTCAATATTACCTATTTTCTTCACTGTTCTCCTACATCCAAGCTTCTCTAGATCGTTAATTGTTAATCCATAGAAGACAAACGTTATATCCACAAGAACCCTAGCCATCACATGATCACCTTTCTGGCTAGTACTAGGTTTCTCCTGTATTGTTCATTATCTATTGGCTCAAAGTATGGGCATGTGTTTTCACTTAGCCGTGAACATTGACAGTATCTCCAGCAATTAACTGGGTTTATCCACTGGCGATCACAGATATACTCCTGTCTCTTACTACAATATGTTAGTATAATACCCCCGCTACTAACATCCACACTATACCTACACAGCTCACATGGAATATCAAGTTCTAACAAAACCTGCACCATCACTTGATCACCCTAGTATTTTCATGTATTTTTCATGATAGTCTTTGTTCATTTGTTCGAGAATTCCCATGAATGTGTTGTTGTTTACTAGGCAGTCTTTGAGTAAATGGTTGCATTCACCAGTCTCATCATGTTCCCTACATTCATTGAGAGCTAAATGACATATGATTCCACGAGCCATAGTATATGCTAGAACCCTATCAACAATGTATATACCTTGTTTATCACTAGGAAACAGCGGCAGAATAACAGCTATATTCCTACCATCATACTGCATAACAGTCAAATCCTCAGGTCTAAGACACCTAATAGCAACCCTAACCATCAAATGATCACCATTTTGTTTCTTTTTGGGCTTTCATTCCGCATTTTGGACATTGATACTCCCATATCCTTAGCCAAGTCCTTGGATCACTACATGGCTTACTGACATGGACCCTAGCCAACTGCATCCAAGAACCACAATAAGGACAACGCATTACTCGATCACCTCGACCTTATGGGTTCTATCCTGTATGTTATGAATGCTTCCCAACAGTCTTCGCCCTCGCCCTCGCACATGTACTCCCTATACGGCTCGATAACAAGCTTCAGCAGCCTACCCCAGCGGTCACGGACAAGGATCTCCATATACTCGTCCCAACGATCATGATAAACCTTGAGAATCCTGCCGCCAACAAGATCCTCAAGCCCAGGACTAGCCTGAACCTGGACAGCCTTAGCCACAACAGATCACCCTTCGGACCATCTATAATGATTCTTCTTCATAGACTATTGTTTCCTGCTTGAATAGCTCGGGCCTGGCAATCCTCAGGTTATCAATGTATTTCCTCAGAATATCCCTGACAAACTCAGAGAGATCCTTATAGCCAAGCACAGGATAGAGCCTTTCCAACTCACCCTTAATAGACCTAGGAATACGGACAAAAAGCGGCTCAAGATTAACCATACGGGTACGAGACCTATCTGTCATGTATGGTTTCACCCATTTTAGTTATCTGATATCTATTTCTTAGATATCTAAGGAATAGCTTATAAACTTTTCTGCTTATCAGTTATATAGATGTCTATCGTATTTACAACACTTCTATTAGTATATAGATATACATATATCATATGGTGTGGTATAGTGCCTAAGAGAAAGATACTGTTTGGAGAAGAAGCAAGGATCTTAGTAGCATTGCTTAAACATGATAGGCTAGATATAACCAGTATAATCAGGGAAACAGGTTATAGCCGCCAAGCAGTAACCAACAACGTCGAGCTACTCATAAAACACGGGCTAGCCAAAGACGAATATGAGAAGCAACCACCTGGCCGCAGATTCATATATTTAACAGATAAAGGCAAGAAAATAGCACAGCTAATCAAACAAGTCCTAGAACTCTTAGAAGAAACAACTACCTAAGGCAAAAACCAGCCCTATCAATAAGAAACCTAAGAACCCTGCATGCAAGCCTAGGATCAATACGAAGCAAAACCTCAAAACTAGAAACAACATTTAAAGCCAAGCCCTCACAAACACTCTCCCACAACAAACCCCTTCTCACAACACCACGCCTAGGCCTAACCTCAAGAACAAGCCTACGGTCACGCCTACTCCAATACAACTGAACACTAGACAAAGGCACCCTATCCACAACAAACAAACCATCAAACTCAACATAACTCAAATACTCAAACCAGCCTAACCTATCCAAACCAAACCTAACACCACGATCACCACCAACCCAACCACCGCCACGCAACAAACCACGAACATTATCAACCCTAAAACCATCAAAAATCAAACCACAAAACAACTCATTACCCCGTGTCATAATTGTCCTTGCATTTTCTGGAGAATCAGGTGCTATAAGCTCAACAGACAAAACCCTATTGCTACCAGGTCTCCTAACCAATTTTACTATACCTAGTTTCTCAAGGCGTCTAAGGGCATCACTTATCCTACGTCTATCAACTCCTATAGCTTTGGTAAGCTCTCCAGGAGTAGCAGTTACATTTCTCAAAAGATACAGTACAATATCCCTTGATACGCCATATCTCTTATCCCTGAGAACACGAGATAGAGCACCTAGGGGTAACCTACTATTATCTCCCCTACTAGTGTTGTCCTTGCAATTCTGATTATCAGAGCAAAGTTTATAACACCCAGTCCCCAAAATAGATCATGGCCCCCGTCTCCCATACATTTCTTAGATGTCTATCTAATAGTTATCTACATATTAGCTATATATATTTTACCCAATATAATCTATCCCAGAGAGCCATAGAACCCATGAATTGAAATATATTGTTTAACATACTTCCATATTATTCTACCCCATGAATATCTATCTCTTGGTAGATCCCTAGTCTTTTCAAATGTAATGAGCCTAACAGGGCCCTTCTTCTTATCTCTATGGAAAAACACTATTTCAACAAAGAATGGGGGTTTACGTTTAGGTATGATTCTAAAGAAGTATCCATACCTATTATAAACTGTATTAGAATATCTAACAAATTCTGCTAACTCTCTATTTGATGGTGCATGAATATAAATATACTTTTTCCATCGCCATTTATAATATGATATATATGACATTACCATATCCCATAGCTTATAACCTGTGGTAATACTATATAAGTCAGGGAATACATCATCTATATACATATACATATTATATATAGAAAATAGAAAGAGTATGCTTACACAGTAATACCTATAGTCCTAGTTCTTTTAGTATTTCTTCGAAGGCGTATTCCTGTATCCTTGATCTTATTCTTAGTACTCGTTTGTAGGCGTCGTCTTTATCCTTGGAACTCGCTATCTCACCCAATATGAAGTCAATCAATGCTAGTAACTGGGCCTTTGTACAACCCAGTTCCCAACACCCAGTATATACATTATTTATATAATAGTGGATAAGTCTTTCAATAATAGATCAGCAATAGTTTCGCTGAGGAGTGCCCTGTTTATATAGGTAATACTCAAATTGTGAGATATGGTATACTGAGGTAAACATTTTATACCCAGTGGACACAGAAATAGTACATGAATAATACAGAAATGCTATAGTATTACTGTTGATGTTGCCAATAAAGTAAGGCTGTTATGGGGACGCCTAGCCTGGTCCCCGTGTAGGGGACGGGTAGGGTGGTCCCCGCCTACTACCCATATTTTCTAGCTTGGGATTATCTTTAAGCCATAACCATATATCTCATTTGTTCCAGGTTTTGTAACAAAATAGGGTTTCAGAAAATTAAGGTATGTTTCTTTGCCGTGTAACAAATAGAGTCTTGCCGCATATACAAACATATCAACTATCTGTATATGTTTGTTAAGCTTTGAGTCCAAGAGAAAGAATCCATGTATCTTATCAAGAGTTTTTAGCTCACCATGTCTCCTAACTACAGGTATGCCATTATCATGTATAAAGCGTTCGCTAGACATTCTATATAGAGAATCCTTTATTGTGCTTGAATCTTTATCGAAGTAAAGTGTAGCATGGTCATCAATATTTTCAAGATATTTCTGAACCCTGTAGAGAACTTCAGCTGTTGCAGTAATCCTTACAAGAACATTGAATAGCTTTTTTACATCTTCATCAAAATTTTTCATAAACCTATCTCTTATACGGCCATCTATGTTATTATCATTCAAGAACATAAAATAGCCTATTTTCCTAAGATTGAAGAATGCATTATTAATGGAGCTATAAACTTCATCAAAAGCTCGCCCAATAACATATTCTCTAAAAAGCCTCGGCTTATCTATAGCTACTACAATCACTTTTGAGTTAGTTAGGTACTTAGCAATTATACTATCATATATGTGATAGAATTTATCCTCAGCCCACTTCTCATCATATCCCTTTGTATTCGCTAGTTTAAAGATCTTTTTACGAATATCTGCCCCCTTAATCTCATCAATATTCCTAATACCCATGTCTAACAAATATCTTAGAATAAGACTTGCAATAATTCTAAGCCTTGCGAACTCATTATCTGGGACAATAAGAGAGCAAAGAATATAATACTTGCCCTGCCAGCTCTCAGGATTAGTATCACCAGATTCATCAAGAAAAACAAAATACAACATCCCACCCTAACAATATTAACATACGAAGAAATAGAAAAAAGGGTTTAGCTTAATTTTAGTCTCGGGGGATATTGGTTAGGAGTTGAATAGATTTTTTCTCCATCTAAGTAGACTTCTATAAAGTATCCCTCTACTTCGTATGGCTTGTCATTTGGTACTGTAAATGATATACTATATGTCATATTATCTCCTGGTAATAGGCTTACTTCATAGTTTTTATATATCATGTCTTGATCGGGGAGAATTCTGATATCTCTTCTAACAACAATTGTCAGTGTTCCATGTACATATTCTTTCCTTGCGATAACTACTATATAGACTGTTACTTGGTCTCCTGGTTTACATATTTCACTAGACATACCATTTACAAACCATACAGGATCAAGAACTACTAACTCGCCTTTACGTGGAGTAGTTGTTTGTCCATTACTTGGAAAACCTATTGATGGTAGGGAAGGCTTTGGTATCTCATACTCTCCAGGTATACTGTATGGGGCCTCTACCTCTCCCATCCTTATTGCTCCAAAGAGTTTTACTGGCACTACTACTCGGCCAGTAATGTCATAGTCTATCTTGCCGCCATTAGTGAAGATGTTTTTCAAGCTACTCCATAGAACAGATACTAGGCTTTCGCCTGGTACTTCAAGCTTTATATCAATGGGTTTCTCGGATCCTGCAGGTACATAGATATTCTCTTTTACACCGCTTCCAAAGAACTCATCATTTATATAGACGTTATAGTATATCTTGCTAACCTCTACATCATAGCCTGAAGGGTTATTGATATAGAGCCTAATAGTTAGAACAACCTTGCTTAAACCCTCAAGATCAGCATCAACAACCGTTGCCCTACTAACCTCTACATTCTCAGCAACAGTCTTCAACTGATAAGCATAAACAATAAGACCAAGTATAATAATAATTAATACAACAGCCAATACAATACCAAGAACCTTTCCCTTACCCAACCCAAGCCACCATATAATATATATATATTACATGATATGAGAAAAAATAATTTGTTTTTATTTCTTTTTCGTTATAAAGATTGTAGCTACTACTATAATGGCTATTACTCCTAGTCCTAATAGTAATGGTATTGTGGGTATGGTTGTCTGTGATGTAGAATGCGGTGGGGATACCTGTACATTACTTGCTACGATAATTACCTCATCACTATCTACTTTTACACTGGCTCTTAGTGCACCGTCCACGATGAACTTAACTATATTGTTTTCCATAACGATCTTACAATCATGTTTTGAACCGGGCTCTGCCTCGACACGCCATAGATCCACCCACCATGAACTGCTTTCCTTTCTCTGGCCTTTATATACACCTATGTAGTGCTCTACTACACCATTGTCTTTAGTCTTGTAGTATGCTACAATCATATAGTCATACTCACCATCATTAATACCTACAATACGCTCTTCATCACTTGATGGCACAGTCACTGAAAACTCTATCATATATTCATTACGTAGCCTATACCCCGTATCATATACTGAATATAGCCTCTGGACATCAGCAGATACTATAGATACAGCTATGACTAACATGACAAGACATAACATCACATAGATCATACGCTTAGACATGATCTCACCCCCATAGAGTTTTATGGAGCCTGAGAGTGAGGGAAATTTAAAAAATAATTTGTTTTATGAATAGCTTGGTATCTGTAGATGAATTTCTTTCTCATCCACTATGACTGGGTTAGGTGTTCCATATGCACCGATCCTTTCATCTATTAGCCAAGCCTCTTCACAAGCCCTTAAACTATAGCCTCTCTCCCTACACCACTTCAATAATTTCCTTTTAGTCCTAAAGTAGTAGAGCTTTGTAGACATTATCTCAGCCTCACAATAGCTTTATGTACCAAGCTTTTGATCTTCTTACTCTTAGGAAGCCTACGATGTCTTAGAACAAATAACGCTAGTTTCTTAATCTTCTTAAATACCGGGGCCGGGGCTCCATGGAGCCTAGCTAACCTTATTACGAACCTTACCCTTTTCTCAAAGAGATCTCTAGTCATGGGTATCTTTCTACAAGTGCCCTGCTCATAAGTCCATCCACGCCTCTTATCTCTACAGATAAGCTTTAGAGTCCCTACTGCCTCGATCAATGTATCAATGCCTTTACGCCTACGCCTCTTAACATAGACACCCTCATGTATAGCGTAACACGAGTTCTTACCCATATAGACAGGCATAGCCCCTCACCCCCTTACCCTTCACACGGGGCCCTGCACGGGCCCCCTGCCCCCGGGGATCCCATCATGGGATACCCCGGTCTAGGCGGGCCTTATCAAGTGAAAAACCATGGTGCCTAAATACTTCCTCGGCAAGTACAGAATCCAAAACAAGAACCTCTACACCAGAGTCATCGGGAGAACTTGATTCCTCAGCAAGCTCCTTTAGATCACTCCATACCATGGGATCGAAGTCCAGAACCCTAACCTCTATTTGTTTAGCTAGATCTCTAATTGATTCACTAGATCTTTTGGTGGTGGTAGTGGTGGTGGTAGTAGTAGTAGTGGTAGTAGTAGTGGTGGTGGTAGTGGTGGCAAATGGGTTACGTACTTTTCTCTGACAAGATGGACAGGTAACATATAGTCTCTTGCTCCTAGTAATCCATGTATAGCCACATCTAGGGCATGTGATTCTCATTTATTATCACCTAGAAATGCCTCGATGTTTTTCCACATCCACCATTTACTGATCTTTTTGAAACCGGGTGGGTCAGGTGTTTTTTGATCTTCTTTGATATAGAACTCCATTAATGCTCTCTTGCCTCGTTTACGTATTGCACCCACGCCATATAGGAACTCCATGATCTTCCTTGTATATCTATATAGCTTGTCTGCACTTCTGCTCTCTGCATTTACCCGGCTATCATGATCCCGGGCGGGCTCTATAGTAATATTATTAATTATTCTTAGTACTGACTTGTAGCGGTCCGTATCACCTGCAGGGTCATAGTCGTATGCCTTGACTAGTCTCTTGGACTTGATTAGTCTGGCCACGGCACTATAGATTGCCTCGAGGAAATCGTTGAAGCTCCTCGGGATCCTAAGCTTATAGCTCAACTCTGCAAGAGCAACCATGCCGGCCTTACCAACCATCTGGCCAATCAGCTTTATATCGCTGGGCTCCATGGGATAGTATTTGAAGAGATAGAGATCAGCTGTACTCCTAAACGTCTTCTCAAGAAGACTAAATACCTGTGTAGCATGGAACACGAATAGGAATCCGTTAAAGCCTTTCTCGGCAAGCCTATGCCTTATCATAGTATAATACTTGCTCTCACCAATAGCCTCGGGGGTAAAGCTTAGCCTTGCATGACCAGTATCAGATGCAATGGCATCATCATTGAATAGGTATAGATACTTTATCTTTTGTAGCTTAAAGCCCTTCTCAGCAGCATGTACTATCTCGCTCATGTTCCGCTCATAACTATGGATATAGGCTATATCGTTCTCATCAACACCATGATCCAGTAGATACAGTATAGCCTTACCAAGCAATGCCTCAACAAAAGATGTCTTACCAGAGTTCATGGGCCCGACAACAATAGCTGCACGATAAGGTATCTTAGCCCTAAGCATAAACCTTGGAGCAGCTATATAGGACAGTATCATCTCCTTAAACGATGGACCAGCTTCCTCGATCACCTGTACTCTTCTACGCTCTATCTCTGTAAGTATATTGATAGCCATGCATGATCACCCCTGTGGAAGATACTCGATCTGTATCAATAGCTTAGCCCTATACAATGCAGCTATACATTCACTAGCGATCTTCTTCAAAGCCTTGACAGTATTCAATGTACCACCGACATCACCTAGCCTATCATTTATAACGGCGACAAGGATCTTCTCAAGAATATCATCATAATCAGCTATCTTTACAGCTGGAATAGACTTGGTAAGAATATATAGTCCATCAACAGCATTAACAAGAGCCAATAACCTCTTCCTACCAGTCATTCTAGTAGTAAGATCAAGATTAGATATGGCCTCAGCCACTCTATCTATCTGCCTATTCAACACCATAGTATAGTTTACAGTCTCACGGACAACAGTATAACTCATAGCTCTTCACCAAACAATTCTTCCTCTTCCCTATGCTTCTCAAGATACTTCTCAAGCTCTTCCTCGGTCATGACTAGCTTGTCCGACTTTATCATTGCTTCCATGAACGATATCCTGATTGTTCCCATGAGCCCCTCGCCTGTCTCGATATACTTGATATTCTCCTTGCTATAGAGTATCCAGAAACTGAACCTCATGTTAGGCATCTCAAGGCTCTTCTCACTAATGTATGGTACAACCTTGCCAAGCTCCTCATGGAGAACACTAGCTGCTTCCTGGGCCTTCTCAAGTGATCTCCTACCGAGTCTATAGTAGAAGCTACTCATCTAGGCCCACCCCCTTTACCCCCGGCCTTCAAGCTAATGAATAATGCAAGGAGCGTAAGAACACCAGCAGCTATAACCAATGCCTTAACAACATTAGACATGGGAATACCATAGGCATAGCTCTGGTACCAGTCCACAACCATCTGAATAAGAGTAGCTAGGGCCACCAATACAACCCCTATCAAAGCCAATAGTGCCTTACCCTTACCCCTCATTATCTCCGCCTCGATCTTATGATTGGAATAATCATTACTGTGGTTAGAACAGCTGCTATTCCACCAGCTATAGCCCCCACTAGTGCAGGATTAACAGGTGTCGATCCACTTGTAGATAGTATGCCTGATGATAAGCCAGAATAATACTTGACCCCCGCTGACCTACAAGCCTGTTTAATAGCCTCAACACTAGATCCATAATACAAAGTGGCTGCCTCTCCAGACATGGCAAAGCTTACAAGACCAATCACGTTACCATATGCATCAACTATAGGGCCCCCACTATTACCGCTGTCAGTTGCAGCCGAGAACTCGAACAAGTATTTCTCAGGATAAACCCATGCCACTACACCCTGGACAACCCTTGGATTAGCACTCATCTTCTGTAGATCACCGACTATCTTGTATAGCTCGAATGGATAACCGATTACAAAGATAATGTCTCCCTTCTCAGGGCCCCTAGTAGATAGTTTAAAGATATACTGGCTGGCAGGCCTACTATCAGCTCTAAGAATAGCTATGTCATGTAGCTGGTCCACATATATTACCGTGGCCTTAGCAATATAGTCTCCATGCATGATAGTAACTGTTATATGGCTATGATAATTCACGACATGAGCAGCTGTAACTAGATGATTCTCATTAATCCACCAAGCAGTTCCATACTGTGTACCATAGAGAACCACTACTACTCCCTTATCCCATGAGCTACTATAGAGATCACTAACTCTAGCACCAGCTACACTAGCCATAACCAGTAATACCAGCACTATGAGTAGTAGGGCCCTAGTCATCACTTCTCCCTCGGCCAAAGCCTATGTCCCTTGGAACAAACAATTGTTCCATCAGCCAGTACCTGGACCTCGGCGTCAGGATGCTCCGGGCATCTTAGTTTGACGGCTCCATTTGTAACAGCGTTCTTGAGTTCAATGGCCATTCTCTCTGTCTTCATGTACATCTGGATCTCTTCCTTATGGCTGCGTTTCAAGAGCTCGATATACTTCTCTAGCTCCTCGATCCTCTTCTCCCGGAGCTTCAACTGATACTCATAGTCCCGCTTGATCCTCTCTAGCTCATCGTTTCCACTTCTAGCGATCTTGTACATCACAATGAGCAGGAAAGGTATTACTATCAATAACATTAGGGATATGAATAGATCACGCATCTCGGTTATGAAGGATATGGGATCAGTCATTTCCTCTCACCCCCATGCGAGTGAATCAAATTAAACCCCCGGAGCCAAGGGGGCATGTATGGGACGAGCAGGGGCCAAAAAACAGTTACAATTAAAGTAAGCATGAAGCTGAGAAAGATCATCTGGTCAGCTGTTATAGTTATGGTTGTAGTTACTCCCTTTATCTTGTTATAGATTATTAGGTTGAATAGTGGCTTGTCTATGCCGAATGCATAGAGTATTCCAGCACATAGCTTACCGACTATCAATGTTATTATGAATGCATTCCTGAAGCTACCGGTAAACTTCCATGAAATAAATAGTGTCGCCAACATACTCAGCACCATTATTGATACAGCTATTTCTCTGGCAAGGCCCATGTTCTCACCCCGATGGCGGCGGTGGTGGCTGTGCAGGAGTTATATTTGTCGTTGTAGGCGGTGGAGTAGTCGTAGTGGGTGGCGGTACAGTTGTTGTAGGCGGATAGTATGGTACTGTAGTATTCGGCTGCTGTATTGTTGCTGGAGCCGTAGACGTAGACGTTGTATTTGCTGGGGCTATCCCGAATCCATAGGCGTTGCCAAAGGCATAGCCCATTCCAAAGCTTATCAATGCCACAATAACCATTACGACAATGGTTTTCTTGGTGAATACTCCATAGTATGTTCCATAGCGTATTCTTGCAGCCGTGTCTCCTGCTATGACTAGATCCATTTTCTCACGGAGTACATAGGCTAGGGCTTTACGCCATGTAGTTGACATTGCTAGTTTAGCGAGAATTGCTGCTGCAAGCTGTATACTGCCTACCTTCTCCTTGATCCTCATAAGCAGGTCCCTAACCTCATCAGGTATTACTATATTGATCTCACGGCCTAGCTGGACAAGATACTCGGTTAAAGACAATGTACTTATTCCTGGGATGGGGGTAACTATCTCGTGGGGCGGGTTAATGCCTACGCTATGATACCATGCGTATTTGATACTATTATCATTCATACGTACAATATTTGTCAGGAAGAAACTGAATGCAAGAGTCATACATACACTAGTTACTAGGATCTCCCATGGATCAATTTCTCCCTGAACAGCAACATTGTATACTTCACCATTAACCATAATCTCCTGAGTATAGATCGGCGGGAATATCGAGACAATGAAAGCATAGTATATGAAGTACACAAGTATAGCAGCTGCAACAACCCATCTCCATGCAACTCCAAATGGACTAGGATATCCCGCAGGAGCCTTAGCATCAAACATTGAGACAACTAATGAAGCCTCGCTGGGAGACACTCTTGTGATGTACTGGTCTCCATAAATCGTTTTAACAAGGACCCTGTCTTCGGTTCTAAGCTCCTCGAACTCATCATCATAGAAGATACTTGTTTTTCCATCAAGGCTCTGGACAATAAGCATTCGCTCTGGTGGACTAGGGCTAAAGAAGAATCCTATGACTTCCCTTAGCCTTCTTAAATGAGCCAGGTTTCCACTCTTATAGATCAGTACAGTGAAGAATAGTACCCCCACAGGAATAGATAAAAAAAGACTTATTATTATCTCAAGCCTCATCTCCGCCTCACCATCACCAGTGCTATTGCTAATACGATGATTAGGAACAGGCCTAGCAGGAGATACTTGTATGTATTGCTTGACGATGAAGTAGTTGGTTCTTGTTCCTCTCCACTCATCGATTCTGCGAGAGATACTGTTTTACTAAGCCTGTAGATAGTACCGTCCCATATACCATCAACATATATTGTTGCCTCAGGCAATGGCCTGCCAGCATCAAGCTCTACTGTACCACTCTCATCAGTAACATTATAGTCAAGAACAACATTAGCAGGATCAACAAGCCTTACAAGCAATCCAGGAATCAATACACCACGATCATTATACACCTTAACCTCAAACCTACCACCACCAAGATCCTTAACATCAATGTTTAACCCAGAATCCCTCTCCTCATCAGCATAGACAACTATATAGGCATTCTTCAACGACTTAGCCAATGGAATATCAACATAGCCATCAGCCCCAACAGCATACACGCCATACTTGGCACCATCTTCGCCAAGAATAGCGACATAAGAACTACTAGGAGCATATACTCTAACCTTGTTGCTAGGAACAAAAGCCTCAACAGTAGCACCAACAAGAGTAGTAGTATCAAGACTAACAGTATAATCCAGTACTTGTGTTGTATTACCAGCTCTAGCACCAGTAATAATAAACTCTCTAATGACATTACCACTACTATCTTTAATCCTTACAATAGTTCCTTCGGGAAAGTACATGAAATGTAGTTTATTATCGCTCTCAAGGTTCTTGATAAGCCATAGGTGTGGTTTTTCTGCTGGTACCCTCGTGACGCCATGGGGTGTTCCTACTATGTTATTGATTATGTCGATGTAGTGGGTGCCGTTGTAGAATGTTGGGTCAAGGAACAATACTAGGCCACTAGCACTGATAACATAGTCATTATAGCTTGTGCTAATCTCGTCCTCACGGTTGTAGAGTAGTAGTTGTGCAACTGTTCCTGCAGTGTATGCTGTTTTGTCTCCGCCCCAGTAGTGTCTAAAGATGTATAGATTCCCTGTTCCGCCGAACTCTGTTTCTGAAAATGATTGTTCCACTACCATATCATCTATCTTCATGCTCATCTTCGTTGATGTAACACGTAGACATGCATAGTGTAAATTATTCCAGCTACTACCCAGATCAAGATCTATGGAGTATGAAGTATCATTAACATCTGTTACAATTAATTTGAAGTCTGTAGTATCTTTAGATTTTGTAAATGATATAATATAGTGTCCTGTCTCTTTGTCACGCCAGTCAAGAATATATTTATCGCTTATATCAGTCATCCTGAACCATACGATAGCCGTGTACTCTGTCCCAACCGACAAGTCAGAAACATGCACATAGTCATTTTGTCCATCGAAGTACCAGTCATATAGATCAACTGTAACAACATCGTTCACCGAGAGATCAATATTTGTTAGCTCTAGTTTTTCGTATAGTCTTGTGTCTTTTTCCTTGATCTGCCATCCCTGCTTGTCAGCTACTATTTCGTAGACTTGCCCGGGTGTTATTTGCCCGAACTGTAGTGTTACTAGTATTGGTTTGTCTCCTATTTCCTCTGTCAATGGTAGTATGTGGAAGGGTGTTGTGACTGTTCTATAGACATAGTATGTTGTTATGGCGATCATGCCCATTATGATCATTATAATGAGTAGTATAGCCATATTCGCCTTAGCCTTCCTTCTACCCCTGCCGCCCTTGACAAACATGTATATTACTGGTACAGCAATAGCGGTTGCACCAGCACCTAGAAGTAGATACTGGACTTGTAACTCGCTAACACTAGGCGGGTTATAACCCTCACCAGTACCAGAGTCACTGCCATCTTGGGGTAATGGTTCAGGTGCTGATACTTTGGCATCTTGGGCTACTATGCTGTATTTATCGACTGTACCGGTAAAACTATAGATGAGTCTATCGTTAATAGAGATCTTTACCATGCCATCATAGCCATATACAATAGTTATTTTCTGGGGTTTAGCGACTTGGTCGGATTCTATGTGGAGCTGGGCTTTCTCCTCTTCTCTACCGCCCTCGATCCAGTAAACCTTGAAACCATCCCATACGCCGCCGTTCCATGCCTTCTCACACTTACCGACTACAAGAACCTTGTAGTTCTCTGTAGATACACCTACTATGCCGCCGACGTAATCGCCAGGCCATATTCCACAGCCAAGAGTAGCTGCCTCAGCCTCAACCTTGTAGCCCCTCGGTAAATAGTATCCTGTGGGAGTAGCATCATAGGCTAGGACTATCATGCCACCCATGACTAGGGCGGCCAATAGGGCTACTACAATATATGGGTACATGTGTTTCATACTATGCACCCCATGATGGGGTTATAGGGGTGTGGGATTGGTTTATTTAAAAAATATTTGGTTTTAGGAACTGGGTGGGTTTAGTGGATTGGGTATTCTCTTGCCACTTGTTATTAGTAGGAATAATACTATGATCGCTATAGCGCCGAGTCCGAAGGCCATTGCGACTAGGTATTCTGGATGAAGCCATGCCATGACGGCTATTGATATACCGCCTAGTATCAATAGTATCATGAATACTAGGAGAAGCGGGGCAATAGCTCTTCGTCTCTTACCGCCTGCGAGAGAGAATACTAGTGCCAGTACAATTATTATGAATGCACCGATAGCAGCATACTTCAATACATTATTATTGCTAAACTTGATCTCAATAGGCTTATTAGTCGTGGTAGTAGTCTCCTCGCCACCGCCTTCATCTCCACCGCCAGTCTCGGTACCTGTTAATACTATCTTGACACTAGCAGTCCATGAAGTAATAGATGTTTGTACGCCGACAATGATCTTACCCTTCTTATACCCTGCTTGTATGACATCGTTTAACGAATATGTTCTCTGGCCACCGTGAACAACAATAGCTGTGTATTTATCCCTATACTCGGTTGGCACTGGATCAGGCCATCTAAAGTTATTCCACATCTTATTGCCTAATCCCTTCATGAAGAACTTGCCATCTTCCGTTAATACTCCGACAATGAACCATCTAAAATAGGGATCTGGATTGTCTTCCTTGACATTAACAACGATCTTTACATCTTGTACATCATATTTTGATAGGTCGAAGTCGAATGTTACGACATGTGCATGTTTAGCAATAGTCTTTGTGCCAAGGTCTATCTCGTATTCTCCAGCTAGATACTTGCCATATAGTGTTATCTTGTCTATGACTCCGTTTGCTGATGCAGCTGCTCCTACTGCAAGTATTCCCTCGCCACTGCCTTCATAGATCCCTGTTCCATCGCTCAAGTCAAACCTTATGACTCCATCACTTATTGTTACTATGAATGATGTTGCAGTAGTTGAGAGACTTGTTACAGTTGTCTTTGTAGTACCATTAACTGCATATACTGTTACACCAGACGATGTCTTGACAAGCTCGTATCCTACGATCCTGGACTGATTATATTCTGCTGGATCGAGAACAGCTATTACACCGTCGCCTGAAAGCTTGATCTCTGCATAGCCATCTATAGTCTTAGGATACACTAGGAAGACGTCCTTGGAATCACTATTACTTATATTCAATACTCCATTACTGACAGTATATGTTGTAAGAGTAGTATTCCATGCACTAGCATCAAGAGTAATATTCTCGAAATTACTGATCTCGCCAGAGTCCAGGAAGTCAAAGCTTGCCAGCACCATGTACTGTGTATTGACTTGTCCCTGGACAATCATTGATATAGGGGCTAACAGGATTAAGGCCAAGGATATAGCTAGGACTAGGGCATGAGACCTATTCATCTAGATCCCACCCTACAACCAGAGTATGGATCCCCCTTGACGGGGGCTCAAGAATAGATATTATCTATTGATCATTATAGAGAAGGGGGATTAGCTCTTACTTTGTTTCATGGGAAGGGGTAAAACCCCTTTCAGAAGATAAATATTCTCATTAACATTCGTGAGACCACCCAATACACCTGTATCCCGAGGATTATTCCTTATACGGACAGTAATAACTACATTGAGAACCTCAATATCATGCTTATCAATAATCCTCAATATACGCCTAATAGTCTTAATATCAGGCTCACTGAGAGCAATAAGATAGTACTCAGCCAAGACCAATCACCTTCTTAACTACCTCGTTAACATAGATCGAGAATAGCTTGTCTGCCCAGTCCCTAGTGTTTAAGTAATGTGCCCCGGTAACCGAGAGCTCTCTTGATAATATGAAGTTTGTAGCGTCGAGGCGAATATCATATTTATGTGCTAGTTCTTCTAGGCGCTGTGTTACATAGTCCCTGAAGATCCCTATTTCTATGCCTAGCCTGTTCAGCATATACTTTAACTGCCTATAACTCGTTATGCCCTGTTTTTCCAAGAACTCTATGAGCTGGCTCCATGGTATAGTATCTCCCTTTGGCCAATAGATGTATTCATAATGTTTCCTACCATAGTTTATGCCTAGATAGAGTCTGCAAAAGTCCTTGAAACAGGTTGTTCTAGGCTCATATCTACCATGGGAGTGCTGGATCTCCTGGTACCAAAATGATTGTTTACCCTTGCTTATCTCTATTACATGGTATATACCAGCGAGCCTTGTACCGCCCATAAGTAGAACAGTTAGTCCATACAAGTCCGAGTCATATCCTATCATCTTCTCCATGTAAGAGACTATGGTAGAGTCATGGATCTTTGGCCTACCAGTCTTAGGCTTGGCACCGCCTATCTCAAGGAACTTCATATACATGCCATACTTCTCCAACCCCACTATTCCTAGGCGATAGAGAAAATCAATGTACTTACGCCAAGCCTTCCTATGAGCTCTTTTCTCAGGCGGCCACTTCTTCTTTGCAACAATATTCGTATAATACTTGGCTGTATCAAGGCTTACAGGCTTACGGTTCCCAATACTACTATGCCTACCGACAAGCCAGTCCAAGAACCCCTGCACCAATGAGTTATCTACACGGGGCATAGACGGTAAAACAATATGTGTAGTTAACTCTTGATTAGAAACAGATACATCACTGGAATATACCAGCCGGCCTTCTAAGCCGGTAGTCCGGGGTTCAAATCCCCGCGGGCCCGCATCAACAAGTGGTTAGCGTTTTATTCACTATCACGTTTCTGTACACTTTTTTAAATGATCTATACAGGGTATAG
>Ga0180301_10001257_pt1 | contig 19932 bp, 15 predicted proteins | sample GuaBasSediGuay16_FD_121797 | JGI IMG/M metagenome (GOLD analysis project Ga0180301, IMG submission 121797) | Subseafloor sediment microbial communities from Guaymas Basin, Gulf of California, Mexico - Guay16, Core 4569-2, 12-15 cm | ecosystem: Environmental > Aquatic > Marine > Hydrothermal...
GGATAAGACTTCGGGTGAAAAAGCGAGACATCGAATCGGCATTCCTTATCGCGACGGACCGGCATTTCGCAGAAGACACGCTTCCGATGCCGTTCCTTTGCACCGAATCGCCGTTCGAGTATTACGAGATTGGCGTTCCGATAGAAGATTATATCAGCTATCGGTTTCTCGTTTTCGATGGCGCACGAGTTGCGCTTTTCCCGCCGGGGGATGTCGAGTTCGAGATAACGCCGAACGAGCCGCCCGTGTTCGTTACCCCGCAATGGTCGCGCGGCGCGCTTTTCTATCAGATATTCCCCGAACGGTTCGCGAACGGCAATCCGCAAAACGACCCGAAAAACGTTGTCCCGTGGGGCTCCACACCCGAACACAACAACTTTATGGGCGGCGACCTCGACGGCGTAATCGAACACCTCCCCTATCTCGATTCGCTCGGCGTGGGGGCGATATATTTCAACCCGATATTCGAGGCCGGCTCGAATCACAAATACGACACGCACGACTACTACGCCATCGACGACAATTTCGGCGACGACGAACTGTTCCGCTCTCTCGAATCGGCCGCCGAAGCGCGCGATATCAAAATCGTTCTCGACGGCGTTTTCAATCACATCGGTTTCGGCAGCCCGATTTTTCAGGACGTTGTAGAGAAGGGTTCTGAGAGCGATTATGCCGATTGGTTCTTTGTCCACGATTACCCGGTGCAAGGCCCGGAGAACCCGAACTACGAATGCTGGTGGGGATTCGGCTCGCTGCCGAAACTGAACACCGACAATTCTTCGGTCCGCGAATACCTTTTCGGCGCGATTCGCAAATGGACCGAGCTTGGCGCCGACGGCTGGCGTCTCGATGTCGCGCCAGACGTCCCGCACCGGTTCTGGAAAGCCTTTCGCGACAGCATCCGCGCGATTAATCCGGAAGCCTACTCTATCGGCGAGATATGGGGTGACGGCACCCCGTGGCTCGGTGGCGACGAGTTCGACGCGGTAATGAATTATCGTTTCCGCGACGCCTGCGTCGAGTTTTTCGCTAAATCGAACATCACACCCGAAGATTTCCTCGACCGGCTCGGTGGGTATCTGGCCGATTATCCGCAGCCGACGAACGCTGTGATACTCAATCTTCTTGGGAGCCACGATACGCCGCGTTTTTTGACAATCGCCCACAATGAGAGTTGGCGGCTGCGCCTCGCCCTGTTCTGGACGCTCATTTGGCCCGGCGCTCCGTGCATCTACTATGGAGACGAAATCGGGATGACCGGCGACAAAGACCCCGGCTGTCGCAAGGCGTTCCCGTGGGATAAACCCACGACATGGAACACCGAGACGCTCCAAATGGTCGGGTATATATCGTCATTGCGCAAACGCAATCGCTGCCTGCGCGACGGCACGTTCCGACCGCTGTTTATCGACAACGGCGCGAAGGTGTTGGCTATCGAACGGCGGTTCGAGGACGAGTTGGCGGTAGTCGCGGTCAATCTGTCCGCCGAAAAATACGACGTCGCAGTAGAGCTTCTCGCGGAAAACGAATTCGCGCCGGCGGATAATGTTCCGTTCCCCGCGAAAAAGCTCGGTCGCGCGACCGAGGCTTTCTCCGGCGAGCGATACTACGACCCGTCTCCGTTGGAATTCACTATACCAGCCAGGGATATGGTTTTGTTTATAGTCCGTTAGTGCCGTATCGTGTTGTCCTCCGTCTTTCTTTGTCGGCTTACGTCTCATAGAGAATTCTGCGGCGTTCGTGAGTGTCTTTCTATTCCACTTGCTAGCGTAGAGGTTTCGGAAAGAGAGAGATGTAATACTTTCACTCTTACTTCAAACAGGAGAACGGCCTATGATGAGGAAGAAAAAGCGACTCGATAGTGGGCTTTTTATATCTCTATTTTCAATCCGTCTGTCGCCCACAGCCAGTCCGGTTTGCCCGCGCGTGATATATCGAGTTCGTCCGGAATGTGCGTCAGGACCACTTTCGCGAATGGATTTTTGTCGAGCAGGCGCGGGAGTTCGACGAGGTCGATATGTGTCGCCTCGCAGATTAGCAGTTCGCCGCCGCCCGCGATAACTTTCTCGAGGTCGCGCAAATCGAATACATCGGATGAATAGACCGCGCGTTTACCTCCGGCCTCGACCGAGAGGCTGAATGCCTCGCCCGAAATCTCCGGGTAATTCGGTATCGATTTCGAGTGGATTTGCATATGCCTGTTCGGGAGCGCCGCGAGCCCGATATCTCCGATTCGGAATGTCTCTCCGGTTGGGATTGGCCGAATTATAAGTTCGAAACCGAGCGTCTCCGGAAACATATAATGGCGGATTAGAAGCCGCGGAATGAATTCGGTAATTTCCGGCGGAACGAAAAATAAGAACTCCGTTTCGCGTTTCAAAAGATGTAAAGTCTGGATTAAAAACGGCAGGCCGCTCGAATGGTCTGGGTGCGTATGTGTGATAACCGCTCCGTCGATAACGAGCGGGTCGATTCCGCATTTCAACAGCGCGCGGGTTGCGCCGTCGCCGCAATCGAGAATAATAGCGGTATTAGCCTCGCTGAAAAAAATGCAACTCGAATTTCTCTTTACAGACACGAATCCAGAACCGGTCCCGACGAAGGTAATTTCGGGCATAAATCCTCCTCGATTATATTATAAATACTGGTTCGATGTAAGTCAATCACATAAAACAACCGATTTTCGAATCATTACCGAAACGCTTGACAAATGAATTCCGCCGATATATTTTTGAGTGTCAAAAGGTACAAACGTCGAATACTATCGAATAATATGGCCCCGATATCTCGAAGAGAAAAGGACCTGAATACTTTCTATATCAGCTTCAGGGCTATCCGCGTTATTGTGATTTCGCTTAGCGCAATACTGGCGATAGCTGTGCTGGAGTTTCTCTCATATTTCGGTCCGGAACATCCTCTGGCAATAGGTTTTAGCTGGGTTCTTATTTTCGGAATGGGGGTTATCGCCGCCGAGATAGCGATTCACTGGGCAAAAACGCACGGGAATCGCGTCATCCGCATCGCGGACGGCCTCGCCAAATCCGGCGAACGTTATCGCCGCCTTATCAACGGTATCTCGGAGGTCGTCGCCCTTGTCGACCTCGACGGTAACATAACCTACTATAACGACAAGATTCTCGATATTACCGGATATCCCGACTCGGAACTCAGGAATAAGGACTTTTTCGAGCTTTTCCATCCGGGCGACAGCCTCGAGGTTCGGCGAATATTCGAAATGTGCCTTAAAGGAGAGAGACCTTTCGAGACCTGCGAGGTCAGAGGGTTGCACCACGATGGTCATATCCTCCATTTCGAGTTGCGTATGCAGGCTTACGACGACGAGCATGCCGAACCGGCCGGCTGTGAGGTTGTCCTGAACGACGTTACCGAACACCGTGCGATGCTGAACCGGTTCGCCGAGACCGAAACCCGGTGGCAGCAGCTTGTCGAGCGTTCCAGCGACGGCATAGTTTTGATTAAAGATTCGAGATTAACATTTGTCAATCCGGCAATAGCGAGGATGGTCGGTCGGGAAACCAGCGAATTGATAGGCAAACCCTTTATGGAATTTATCCATCCGGACGCACTCGAGATTACAACCGACCATTATCGCCGTCGCTTCGCCGGAGAGGACGTCCCCAGTATATATGAATCGAAACTTATCGGAAAAGACGGTCGACCGGTGCCAGTGGAAATAAACGCAGCCGTAGTTGGAATCCCAGAAGAGCGTGTCGATTTCGTTATCATCCGCGATTTAACACTCCGAAAAGAGCGCGAAAGACGTATCCTCGAACTGGAGCAATTCAGCCAGAGGATAATCGAGCAAAGCCCTGTAGGTATAATGGTTGTCGACAAAGCGGGAACCGCAGCAGCGGTCAACGACGCGCTTATCGAGATGTGGGGGTTACCGAGCCGCGAAGATGTCGTTGGGAAATTCAATATATTTTACCCCGGAGAATACGAATTTCTCAGGTCTTTCGATTTCGATGCAGTGTTCAAAGGTGGCACATTAGACCTCGGGATAAAGACTATCGAGGTTCCAAAAGCTAACGAGAAAGGAAAACGCGGTATTTCCGTCTCGATTATCGTATTCCCGGTGTTCGGCGAAAGTGGGGAATTTATCAACGCGATGTTAATGTGCCAGGATGTTACAGAAAATGTCGAAGCCCAAAAGGAGCTTTCATCAAAAGAAGAACGGTTGAAACTCTTTTTTGAAAATGCTAACGACGCGATTTTTATATCGTCGCCTAAGGGCAAAATTATTCAGGTCAATCCCGCCGCCGAAGGATTGACGGGGTATTCTGCCGATGAACTCGCCGGGATGACCATTCACGACCTTTTCGATGTCGAGGACCGCGAGCTTTCGCTTCGCCAACTCGCCTGGATGAAACGCGGTAACCGCGTGCATTTCGAGTCTGTATTTATCGGGGCCGATGGGACGCCTATCGACGTCGATATATCCGGGAGCGTTGTAAGAAGCGGCGACGAGAATCTGCTTATAAATATCGTCCGCGATATTACCGAGAGAAAACGTTTTTTGTCGCGCCTTTCTCAAAACCAAAAAATGGAGTCGTTGGGTGTTATGGCTGGAGGAATCGCCCACGATTTTAATAACATCCTCGAGGGGATTATCGGTGCCGGCGAACTCGCTCAAGAAAACGCACGCGACAACGAGGAACTCTCGGCGTATATCGATGTCATTCTCAGTTCCGCCAACAGGGGTGCACGGCTTATTAAACATCTTCTGGGTTATGCCCGCCAGAGCGAATTGGAATCGGAGATAGTCGATTTGAACCAGATTGCCGAAGAAGCCTATGCGTTTCTGACGCACACTCTCGACAAACGAATTCATCTCCGATTGGACCTCGACCCGGAACTGGGGCCGATAACCGGAGACCCCTCACGCCTACAGCAGATAATAGTCAATCTCGCGCTCAATTCGCAGGATGCTATGCCGGACGGTGGAGAGATATTAATAAAAACCCGCAATATTTCGGTCGATGAGCGTTTCGCACGCGACCATCCCGGAATATCGCCGGGGCCGCATATCGAACTGGTCGTCGAGGATTCGGGCCTCGGTATCGACCGCGAAAACCTGCCGAAAGTTTTCGACCCGTTCTTTACCACGAAATCGCGCGGCGAGGGCACCGGCCTCGGCCTGACTATGGTCTACAACACAGTGGCCTCCCACGGCGGTATTATCGATTTGCGCAGCAGGCCCGGTGAGGGCACCGTAGCTTATATATATTTCCCCGCTCACGGCATCGAACTCGAAACGTTCGAGAACGCCGTTCCTCTCGAGAGAATACACGGTTACGACCACACCGTTATGGTTATCGACGACGAGGATGTTATCCAAACCGTCCTTGGAGAGATACTCGTTCAACTCGGTTACAAAGTAATTCACGCAAAAACGGGCAAAGAGGCGCTGGAAATACTTACCGAGAGCGGAGAATCCGTAGATATTATCCTTTTGGATATGATTATGCCCGGTCTTTCCGGCGGAGAGACGTTCAAACGACTGACCGAATACTGGCCCGAAATACCGGTGGTCGTGGTAACAGGATACGCCGATGAAAAGCAGACTCAGGAGATGCTCGAGAATGGGCTCGCGGGATTTATCGAGAAACCTTTCAAGGCCGCCCAGATAGCAGAAAAGCTCAACGAGATACTAAAACAGTAGTGTGAACTGTTTTTTTGAGGTTCACGCAACCATTTCTGGGGCCTCAAAAAAATCCGTATTTACTCGGAAACGTTTCGCGGCGCGCCTTAAAAATGCTCCGTCGAATGTCAAAAACGGCTGCGTTTAATTAGAAAGGGGTGAAAATGCGAGGTTTTGGGGTATATAGAATTCCGCCGATTCGAACGAAATAGGGGTCGAATATACCCAAACCTCTTAATTGGAAAAATTATGCCGAATAAGAAACCCGATATTTCGAACCTCGACCGCGACCGCGAAAAATTCTTCCGTAAGGGGGAATTGTCCAAAATCGACCGCGAGAAAGTCGAGAAATGGACGGAGTATTTCAAGGAGAAGGTGGTAGAGGGCGGGTCACCCTAAATCTTAGACCTTTTCAATTATGCGTCCTCAGGATTACGCAAGAGCGTTATATAAGTATATCGATATCGAAACGGCACCTATACAGCTCGAACCGATACTCGATGCCCGGAATATAGAACTCCGCGAGGACGATTTTGCCGGTATCGACGGCATCGCGTTCAAGGGGCCGAAATACAAACTTATTGTGGTCAATAAAAATCTCCCGCCGGAGCGGAAGAGGTTCACTATCGCCCACGAACTGGGGCATATCGTTATGCCGCATCGCGGTGGGTATCAAATCTGCTACCCGGGCAAGAATAAGCGTATGGAGGCTGCAGCGGATAGGTTCGCCGCGGAACTTTTGATGCCTGAGCCTCTCGTGCGGAAGCTGTGGTCACGTTATAAGGATAATACCGAATACCGCGCAAGTGTAATGGCGGATATTTTCGCTGTCTCGGTGAGCGCGATGAGAATAAGAATAAGGCGGCTGGGATTGAGATAGGGCTGGCGCGGCTTTTGCGGTCGAGATAACTATAACCTATACCTATCGACCGTAGCAAAAGGCGTGACAGCCCCGGGTGGTAGAAACCGCAAACTACCGATTAAGGAGTTTTTTATGGCTTTAGATATGTTTGTAATCGAAGGCGGGAAGCCGCTCGAGGGAACCGTCGCTGTCAAAGGGGCGAAAAACGCGGTTTTGCCGATGTTGTGCGCTTCGCTTATGCCCACCGAGGGGGATGTCGTTCTGCGTAATATTCCCGACCTCGCCGATATTCGCACAATGATAAAATTACTGCAATATATGGGCGCGGAGGTCGAGTTCGATGTCGATAAGGGCCTTTTAACTATAAACCCATCGAATGTTGAAAACAAACCCGCGCCATACGATTTGGTTCGCAAGATGCGGGCGAGTTTTATGATAATGGGCGCACTGCTCGCACGGTTCGGCAACGCGAAAGTTTCTCAGCCCGGCGGATGTGCTATTGGCGCGAGACCGGTCAACTGGCATATAAATAATTTTAAGAGGATGGGCGCTGAAATTAGCGAATCGCACGGGTATCTCGAAGCAGACTGCGGCGGTAAACCAAAAGGCACTGTGCTCTATTTCGATAGGCCGAGTCATACAGGCACCGAGAACGTGATGATGGCCGCCGCTCTCGGCGATGGCACTACCACGATAATCAATGCCGCAACCGACCCGGAGGTTTCCGATTTCGCGCGGTTTTTAACCGCGATGGGCGCGCGGATTAAAGGCGCGGGCGGCCCGGTGATTAATGTCGAGGGTGTCGATAGGCTTCGCGGAGCAGACCACATCCCGATTGGTGACAGGCTCGAAGCCGGAACATATCTATTCGGTGCGTTAGTTACGCGGGGCGAAGTTACGGTTAAGGGGGTCGAGCCGGAACATTTATCGGTAGTTTTATTGAAAATGAAAGAGATGGGGGCCGAGGTCGAAAGCTCCCCCGGAGAGATTACGGTTAAGATGAAAGGTCGTCCGAAGGCGGTCGATTTTACCACGGCTGTTTTTCCCGGTTTTCCCACAGACCTTCAACCAGCCGCTATGACCGCGCTTACCGTCTCCGAAGGCACCGGGTTTATACGCGAGACGATATTCGAGAACCGTTTCCTTCACGTTATGGAACTGATGCGTCTCGGTGCCAATATAACAATTAACGGCGACCGCGCGACAGTAACCGGCGCGCCGTATCTCGAGGGCGCCGAGGTTATGGCAAGCGATATTCGTGCAGGCGCGGCTCTTGTTCTCGCAGGTTTGGCCGCGCGCGGGACAACGGAAGTTCTTCGTATATATCATGTCGATAGAGGTTACGAGAATATCGAGAAAAAACTGGCCGGTCTCGGAGCCGCGATAGAGCGTGTCGACCAGTTCACCTGGGAAAAATCCGAATAACGGGACCTCCATAGTTACTTTTGTCGTGGTTTTAACTTCGGTTTTTACCTCTTACCGTGATTTAGATTTCCTTCTGTTGACAAAATCTTCCCAATAACATATCTTTGGCGCGTGAAAGTCAAACTCGCCAAAACCGCCGGTTTCTGTATGGGAGTCAGACGCGCTGTGGAACTCGTTCTCCGAACAGCCGCCGAGTCGCATAATCCTATTTTTACGTGGGGACCGCTTATACATAATCCCCAGACCGTCGATTTTCTCAAGGAACAGGGCGTCGGGGTGGTGGAGAGTTTCGACGAAATTCCAGAAAATGCGACTATTGTAATACGTAGCCACGGTATCCCCCCGGAGGTAAGAGAAAAGCTCACAGAACTCGATGTCAATATCTGCGATGCGACCTGTCCGAGAGTCGGAAATGTTCAGGGAATAGCCAAGAAATTCGCAGTGGAAGGCCGCGACGTTATTATAGTCGGTTACCGTGAACACGCCGAGGTCAAGGGGCTTCTGGGTTACGCCGGCGAAAAGGGTATGGTCGTCGTTTCTCTCGATGAGGTCGATAACCTCCCACAACTCGACCGCCCGGTCGTTATCGGGCAGACTACGCTGAACCGCGATTGCTATTTCGCGATAGCCGATGCGGTTAAAAAGAGGTTTCCGGAAACAGAGATAATCGATACTCTGTGCGAATCGACATCCCAGCGTCAGCAGGAGGTAGTCGAACTCACGGAAGAATCGGATGCGATAATCGTTGTGGGTGGATTTAATTCCAGCAACACGAAGAGACTTTATGAAATCGCTAAATCTACCGGTATCCCGAGTTTCTGGGTTGAAACAGCCGATGAATTATCTCCCGGAGATTTCGCCGGAATGTCATCGGTTGCGGTTACCGCCGGCGCGAGCACTCCCCACTGGATAGTATCGCGCGTTATCGAGCGGCTCGAGCGGTTTGGCGAGAAGCGCCTACCACCGTGGGAATGGCCATGGATTAAGGATTTCGGCTATGCCATAATCCAGAGCAATATACTAACGGGTCTGGCCGCAGCGATGCTTGCAGCGACAGCTATATTCCTTACCGGAAAGCCGATGCCCGTAAACGCACTGATTGCCACCGGCTTGTTCGTCTTTTCTATGCACACAATCTACAATCTGGTCGATTGGCAAGGTCTCGCGCTTGTGGACCCGTCAAAAATCCGGTTCTTTATCGGCAACCGAAAACTGCTCTCGGTCGCTTCGATATCCGGTTTGATTATATCGTTGCCGCTTATTTGGTTCTCTGGGGTCTGGCCGTTTATTCTGATGGTTCTCGGGGTTATAGTATCTGGCGTATTTGCATTTTCGAAGAAACTACCTCGTTTTCTTACTCGATATAGTTTTGCAACGTGGGGGGAGATACCGGGAGCTAAAGACATATTTCACACGGCCGGTTGGTTTTTCGCTGCGGGAATAATCCCTGTAATTTCTGTAAAGGCGCACTTTTGGCCTTCTATACTGGCACTCGGGTGGGTCGCGATGCTCTCAATACTCAGGGCTTCGCTGTTTTCGATAACGGACCTCGAGACCGACCGCGTTCTCGGGCGCGCGTCATTCGCAACTACAATAGGTGAACGGGGAACCTGGAATATCTCGACAGCGGCAGTTGCATTATCGGCCGCAATAATATGCACCGGAGTTTCATTTGATTTACTACCAAATATCTCGTTTTTTGAGATTGTTCCTCTCGTATATATGTTTGTTCTTCTTTTTCGACTACGTCGGTCGGGCATTCGCCGTGGAACCTGGGCGGAACTGGCGGTGGACGTCGGTTACCTTCTCGGCGGAATAGTGGCGATATTATTACGAATATTGACCTGAACGATTGGGTGCAAGTTACGTAACCTTTTTCAAAACGGGGCCTTCGGGTGTATCGCGGATTTCCCAGCCCTGGGAAAGAAGCGCATCGCGGATTTCGTCGGCTCTTGCCCAGTCTTTTTCGTTTCGGGCTTTTTGCCGTTCGGAAAGGGCCGCTTCGACACGCATCTTTTCATCGCCGATACGAACGATAACGTCTTCATCGGTGTGGACTTTTTTTTCTTTCGGTAATAACCCCGTTACCGCGTGGAAATCCTTTAGAAATTCTAGTATCGGTTTTGCGTCGGCGGCAGATAGTTTTCCCTCGTCGCGGAGCTTGTTCGCGTTTCGCACAAGCTCGAAAAGTGCACCCATAGCACCGGAGATATTCAAGTCGTAGTCCATCGAGTTTTCGAAATCCGTTTTGGCTTTCGCTAACGCGTCTGACACCTCCATGTGAACAGTATCTTCTGTAGCGGATAGAAGCATATCCTTGAATTCCCGAAGCCTGTCTAATGAAGCCTTCGCGGCGGAAAGGCCCTCGAAAGTGAAATTAAGCTGCTGCCGGTAGTGTGTCCCGATAAGGACATAGCGAATAGCCATCGGGTCGTGCCCCATCTCGATAAGCTGGCGCAGCGTATAGTAATTCCCCAGCGATTTGGACATCTTTTTACCCTCGACGACCAGATGTGCGCAATGCAGCCAGTATCTTGCGAACGGTTTGCCTGTGGCGGCTTCGGATTGGGCGATTTCGTTCTCGTGGTGCGGGAATATATTGTCCTCGCCGCCGGTGTGGATATCGAAGGTTTCGCCGAGGTATTTCATACTCATCGCGGAGCACTCGATATGCCATCCGGGGCGGCCCTTGCCGAGTTCCGTCTCCCAGAAAACATCGCCGTCTTTCTCGTCCCATTCTTTCCAGAGCGCGAAATCGGCGGCCTGTTCCTTCTCGTATTCGTCGTGGATTATTCGCGCACCTGCGATATTTTTATCTATTCGTTTGCCGGAAAGTTTGCCGTATTCGGGGAATTTATCGATACTATAATATATGCAGCCGTCGTCCCCTTTATAGGCGTAGCCCTTCTCGAGTAATTTTTTAACCAACTCGACCATCTCATAGATATGCTCTGTCGCTGCGGGATAATGCTCCGCCCGTTCGATGCCGAGAGTATTAATATCCTCGAAAAACGCTTTCTTGTATTTATCGGTATACTCGTTCAGCGGGATTCCCAGCTCGCGGCTGCCGCGAATCGTCTTATCGTCGACGTCGGTTAGGTTCATCACCTGCGTAACCTCGTAGCCACGGTATTCGAGCCAGCGTCTTAGTAAATCCTCGAATATATATGCCCTGTAATTTCCGATGTGGGCATAGTCGTAGACCGTCGGGCCGCAGGTGTACATCCGCACGATTCCTGGGTCTTGCGACACGAATTCCTCGATTTGTCCGCCGAATGTGTTTTTGAATCTGATGGTCATAATTTTTTAGTGTTTTTGTTTTTTATAATTGCGAGGCTGTAGGCCGAAACAATCTCGTTATGATAGTGGAGATTGCTTCGTTGCTACGCTCTTTGCAATGACTATGTATTAACCAGCCTTTCCAAAAATCCCGGCAGTTCTTTTCCCTCGATTTCCCAATTGAATTTCGTCCTGCAGGATTCGATACATCGCTCGGCGCGTTGGCGAAGGGCGGCTTCGTCTTTGGCTAATTCGGCGATAATCTGTGGCACGCGGTCCTCGTCTCCGGGTGTAACGAACACCGGGCCGTCGGCCTCGGAGACAAGGCCCTCATATGACGGCAACCACGTAACAATAGGAACGGTTCCACATGCCATATAGTCGAAAACCTTGGACGAAACTATCTGCCTGTAATTCCTCGTCGGGCGCACAAGCGAAAGGCCGATTTTCGCACTTCTTATCCGCTGCAATGCAATATCATATTTCACATACTCACCTGGAAGATGAAAATATTCGCTACCCCGGTGAGGCTCGGCAATTCTCATACACAATTCACGGTATTTATCGCTGTGAATGGGGCCGAGTATTTCCAGCCGCCAACCTTCAACTTGCCCGTCGGAAGCGAAAGCTCCGGCAAAAGATATCATTTCTTTACCAAAACGAACGTCCATTATACCACCAACGTAGATGACTAGATTCTCTTTAGGGCCAGGCTCTTTTAAGATATTTTTTTTTCTCGGGAAATTATGTAAGGTTAATATTGGTCTATGCGACGGGGCCAGGCGTTCGGCGTTTTCTCGCATAGCGACTATTATACCCGCCGCGTTTTCCGTACCGCGCATTTCCTCCGCCGCTACGGCTTTACGAGCCAATGGTTTCAGGATACACGGCATCCAAGCCTTGCCTGCAATAAAGTCTGGATACGGCTCGTGAGCGTCGTAGATATATTTCTTCCCTCGACGCGCAAGCCACCGGCCAACATAGAGTATCTCCGGGTCGTGGATGATATATATATCCGCATCCAATTCGAGTGCTCGCCGTGCGAGTTCACGACCTTTGAGTACACGGACGAAGCGGTTTTTCGGCCTCGGCATTAACTCGAATTCCACTCCCGGTGATGCCTCGAACTCGCCGTTGGCCATGGTTAATATCGTAACCCTGTGCCCGGCTTCGACGAGTGTCGCGGTTTCTTTGCTAAAAATCCTCGCGTCCGTCGGCGGATGTGTCGATGCCAGCATAACTATACGCATACTACTTTTTCCTGGATTCAGGAGTTTTATATGTCAAAGTCAACAATAAACCCGTAGATATATATAGAAACCTATTACCGGCAAGACTACCTGAGACCTGTGCGTTCGCGAGGGAAAATAATACTAAAGTTATTGCGATTCTAAGCAATTTATTATGTTCTTGAGAGATTAAAGAACTTCTTAACATTCTGACAGAGCGGATGCCGAGGCTTACTATGAAACTTAAGACTAATATGATTCCGATTATACCCCATTCTAAATAATATTCTAACCATATATTGTGAGGGTATACTAGCCCGGTCGATTTCCCATAAGACGATAAGATGGAACTAAAAGAACCCGTTCCTAAACCGATAAACGGAGCATCTAACAGATGTTCTAACGATGCTTTCCACAACATTACACGGCCCATCGCACTCATCTCCGCCCCCTTTAATGATGTCATTCTAAGTAAAAGAAAAGTCGATACTTTCGTTGCGACCGCAACCGTAAATAGAGCAAGGAAAACGGAGATTAAAACCCTTTTCCACAAATCGAGCTTCGATAAAAATATGATATAGATGAGTAGAGCTAAAGCAAGCGCAATAACAGGTCCGCGTGTAGCAACGATAACCATTATTGCCGCATTCATTAGGGCAAAAAGAATTAGTAATACCTTTTGCCATGTTTTTATGGCAATCTCGATAAGTAAAAAAGATAATAATACGGCTAATGCGAACCCCCTCGAAAAGCTAATCGGTCCCGCTCCAGCCGTTGTAAACCTCTCCCATTTCGGAATTCCTCCCAACAACAGGGTGCCCGAAGAGAATAAAAACGGGACGGTCATAAGGATTAGACCAATAATAAATAACTTCTTTATTCTCGTTAAATCACCGCCGAGAGTTTGTATTGCGAAATATGGTATAAAAGAACCCACAAAAAAAGTGCCCGTTTTTAGAATACCATAAGATATGTTTTTTGAATGTAATAACCCGAGCAAAGCAATAGCTAATATTAGGATTAATAAGATATTCGGGGTGTTTAATCTAAAAGTAAAACTCTTTCGTTTTATAAGTATAATCGCACCGCCGATAAGAGCTGAAAACCCGAGTAGAGAATAGAGAACATATCCTGATTCTAATCCCCCAAGGCTCATAAAAACCCTATAAAAATTTGTGCCGCCTAAAACGCTTGAAGACAGAAGCACGGTTGGGAAATAAATAGATATTACAATAGAAGGTATTACCAGAATCGCCGCCGCCGCGGCGCCGTATCCGGCCTTACTTCCAACCAGCACAATTAATAACCCACAGGCAATAATTAATAAGAAAAAAACTTTAAGAGGTAATTCTTTAATTGGTAAAGCGGCTTTTTTCGAAGGTATGGTTTCGGGCATTTTTGTCCCTTATATTACCACAAAATACGCCCACGCCCACAGCTGAACGAAAAGCCAGCTGTCGAAACGGTCCCAGATGCCGCCGTGACCGGGAATAGCGTGGCTCGTATCCTTGATGTTCATCTCGCGTTTGACTTTGCTCTCGAAAAGGTCCCCGAGAACCGCGAATATACCGGCGGGAACCGCAAAAAATATAATATCCCACTCAAAAACCTCCGGCCATATTAGCTTGAATGCGACCGCAAGAGAAATCGCCCCGAAAAGCCCTCCGGAAAAGCCAGACCAGGTCTTATTCGGCGATAGAACCGGCGTCATTTTCGGGCCTTTTAATATGCTGCCGATAAAATAAGCGAATGTATCCGCTGTCCAGACTAATGCTATCGGTAAAACGGCATAAAGTGGCTCGATTCTATTCAGTTCGAAGGCCAGCGACGGCACCCACGCGAAAAGAACAATCGCAAAAGGTCCTATCGCGGCGCGGTCGAGACCTCTACCGGCCGGTCTTCGTGTTAGTTCAAGCAGAAACCATACCGCACAGAAAATTAAAAACCACGAGGTCAACGGTAGTGGCAAACCCAACCAGAAAAGGAACGGTATGAACATCCCTCCGGCGACAAGTAGAGCCTCCTGGATAACATTCAACTCGACTGCGGGTAAAGTGCCAAATTCGGCGGTAAGGCCAAAGACCACAACGAAAAGGAATATAAGCAAATATATCCCGCCGGAATAGAGAGCGAATAGGATAGCAGGCCCGAAAACCACGGCTATAATAACGCGCACAAGCAGGTTTTTCCCTTCGATTGCCATAATAATGAAATATTAAGGATGTCGGGGTTATTGTCAAGAGAATAGAACAATGCCGTGAATACCGTAGCCCGCTACTTCATTCGTCGATATAAAAAGATAAGCCGAAACATAGTGCTGGCATGGGGTCGGCACGCGCCGACTGGCGGACGGATTTTTGCGCCCGGAATAATATTGCCGATATCTATCGAGCGCAGCAAAAATCGTTACAGCCCTATTTTCTATACTCTGTAACGATTTGCCGAACGCAATCTTCAACAGATACCGAAGAAAGGACTATCTTCTCGTAGCTCTCCCTGTGCCTGAACCACGTCATCTGTCGCTTGGCGTAGTTCCGTGTTTTCCTGGCGATTATTTCGGATAAATTCGCCTTTTCAATTTTCCCTTCGAGAAAATCGCATATCTCCCGATAACCGATAGCCTCCATCCCCGGTGCGGAACGAGGAATTCCCGAATCGAGTAACGCCTCGACCTCCTCGACCCATCCGGAATCGAGCATCTGTCGCGTCCGGTTGTTTATTCGTTCGTAGAGTTCCTCGCGCGGTCGGGTTAAATGGAATTTAAGGAATGCCCAGTCCTCTGCTGGCGAGAGTGTATTTTCGAAATGGGCGGATACCGGTTTGCCTGTTGAATAATATATTTCCAGCGCACGGATTATCCGCACGATATTATTAGGGTGTATCCGATTCGCCGTTTCGGGGTCGACGCGTGATAACTCTTTGTGAAGGTCGACTCCGCTTTCTGCTTTATTTTGCAAATTTTTGCGGATTTCCGGGGACTTCGATGCGTCGGGGAACATCCCTTCGACAAGCGCGCGGATATAAAGCCCAGTCCCGCCGACAATAAGGGGTATTTTTCTTCGGGAGTAAATATCATTAATTAACGAGGTTGCTTTTTCCGCCCACCACGCGGCAGTGCAACGCTCGGTAGGGTCGAGAACACCGACGAGATGGTGTTTTATTGGAGAATTGGCAGGCGCCGCGGTCCCGATAATCATACCGCGATATATCTGCCGCGCGTCGGCGGATATTATCTCCCCGTCGACTTCGCTTGCAACCCGATAAGCGATTTCTGTCTTGCCGACTGCAGTCGGTCCGGCGATTATGATGGCTGTTTTAGGGATGTCTGTGCTCAAATGTCGTAATCGGCGAGTTCCTCGATATATGTATGATTAGAACCGGACTCGTAATAGTCCCACCTTTTAATCTGACCAATTTCATCGGCGAACCAGATAGTGCTAAAAACCGTATCTTCGCCCAACATCGAAATCACGAGTAATGTAGCGTCGATTTTCAGACAATCCTGAAAAAAACCGGCGGGGACTGTAACATCTTCATGATTATCGATAATCGCCGAGAACGTTATGTCTGCGGTAAGAAATCCCGAACCTTTATGAATAAGAGTGGAAAAAGTATCTCCAATCTCGTAATCGAGTTTTACAACTCTAAAAGGGACAAAGGGGTTTAGGCCGAACGAGCCCAATGTGCTGTCCATCTGACCGAACCATATATATTCCCCGTCGTTAAGGTAAAAAGTAGAGTCCCTATCGTATTGGCGCACCCAGGTTAGTGTTTCCGGATATTCCGGCTGAGTATAACCGATAGTATCGTGCGGTATTATGACGCTACCGCTTATCGTTTTTACAAGTGTATAAGAGGTTTCGGGGGCAGTCTCTTCGCATTTGTATGTCCAGGATGTTCCGTCGTCCATCGGGAAACTCAAGGAGGTCGGGCCGGTATCGTCGTTATCCTCTGGTTCTCCCCCACCGAAACCGCAAGCCAAAACCAGAACTATAGTTACGCTAATGGAAAAATATAGGATTTTACGATAGAGCATAATTTGCCTCCGTTATTTCCTTGCGAACCTCTTTTCGAGTTCGTCGAGGTTTATTCTGATTAGTGTCGGGCGCCCATGCGGGCAAGTATACGGATTTTCCGTAGCAAAAAGTCTATCAAAAAGGAACGCCATCTCCTCGCGCGACATTTCGTCACCTGCTTTAATAGCCATTCTGCAGGCCGCCATCGCTGCGAAATCGTCCAATGCCGCCGTCTCGCTATTACCCTCGGCGATATCGTCGAGGACCTCCAGCAAGATATCTCCTTTACCGAAATGGGCAATTTCCTGCGGGACCGCTTCTACTAAAATATACCCCGGAGCTGGAGGCCCGAAACCGAAACCGAGCCGTTCGAGATTCACCTTATTTTCGCGTAACGTAGCCTCTTGAATACCGGTAAGCGACACCGCCACCGGGAAAAGCAACCTTTGCCCCGAGCCGGGCTCTCGCGTAATTCGTCGGAGAATCTCCTCGAAGAGCACCCTCTCGTGTGCGGCGTGCTGGTCGATTACTAAAACTCCACCCTTTGTCTCGGCGAAAATATATGTCCTGTGAGCCTGCCAGAAAGTCGGGGTCGTTTGCTCGACGATATCCCCAGGGACACTGGCATCAAAAACCGGCGTTTCATAGATTTCCCGTTCGGTAATAGTAACCGTTTTTTCCGCAGTAGAGTTAGGAGTCGATTCGAACCGAAGCCGTTCCTGCGTTTCCGCCGGTTTTCGCATCTGGAAATTCCCGATAGTTGCCTCGCGCGCAGATGCGATAATCTCATCGGGGAGTTTCTCCCGACCGATAGCGCCTTTGATTGCTCTGGCAACCGCCTGAAAAACGTCTTTCGACCGCCGAAACCGAACCTCGAGCTTCATAGGATGGACATTGACGTCGACAAGCTCCGGGGCGACCTCGAGAAAGAGCATCACCTGTGGTTGTCTTCCCGGAGGCAAAGTCCCCTCGTATGCTCTCCGAACGGCAGCAATCATTGTTTTGTTTATTATAGGCCTTCCGTTTAAGACGAACCGGATATTCTTCCCTGTGCTCCAATGGATTGTCGGCGGTGCGGCATAGCCGAAAACGGCGACTCCGGATTCGCCGGCTTCGACCTCGAGCATTTCGTCGACTCGTTCTTCACCCCAAAGCGCGATAAGTCTCTCTTTATATGTGCCGACTTGCGGAAGGTCGAGATGGATTTTATCGGCGTGCTTAAGAGTAATAGCGATTCGCGGATACGCCGCAGCTATCCGTTCGACAACATCGTGCACGTGTCCGAACTCGGTAGAGGCTGTTTTTAGGAATTTACGTCGTGCTGGCGTATTGAAAAAAAGCTCACTAACCCTCACAGTGGTGCCCATCGGCGCGCCAACGTCGCCGAGTTCCTCGACAATTCCCTGATTAACGCTCGCTCGGAATCCGAGTTCGTTATCTGCGGTTCGAGAGATAAGTTCCAACCTGCTTACGGAGGCTATGGAAGGCAACGCTTCGCCGCGAAACCCCAGCGTCCCGATGTGATGTAGGTCGTCGGCGTCGGAAATCTTACTGGTTGCGTGACGTTTGAGCGAAAGTTCGATGTCTTCAGGACAAATACCTAAACCGTTGTCTGTTACTACTATCAGGTCTTTCCCGCCGGATTCGACGATTATTCCTATTCTCGACGCGTCGGCGTCGATAGAGTTCTCGATAAGTTCCTTGACCACACTCGCCGGTCGTTCGACCACCTCTCCGGCGGCTATCCGGTTAGCGACGTTATCCGATAGAACGCGGATCCTTCCCATTATCGGTAAAACTCCCACGGTTTTGGGTATGGTTTCATTATATGCGAATAGCGAACCAGAAGCCTTATCTTAGCCTGCGTTACGAGTTTATCAAGTATTCCCGAATCCAAGAATTTACCAGAAGTTTCCGGGGAATTCCTCGGTTTTCCGGTCATCATTATTAACCTTATCGCCCACAGGACGTTGTTTTTGTGACACCTATATTGTTTCGTAAGTTCCGTAAAGGCCTCTGTATCTATTATCTCGCCGACTTCGGAAAGCGCGATATTTGCCGCACCGTCCGCAATCTGGACGGCCGCGAATTGTTCTGCAAATCCCGATGCGTTTTCCCATAGCTGTTTCGCTTTGCAAAGTTCCCTTGCTGTTTCGTTCGACCCGAATCCGAGTATCAACGAATTTAAATAATGGTAATATTCGGAAGAAGCGGTTTGGAGTTTTACCAGTTTCCGGTTATATTGCTTGCGTTTAAAATCGGCGAAAAGACTCACAAGCAGAAGGACGATTAAGATGGTTAACAAGGTTAATAACATATTGTTACATAGTCCGGCATTCAAACTCGCTTATGGCGCAGCCGCGGTAGCTATAACCGCGGTCAGCGCACAGATTTCTATCCCGCTTCCACCCATCCCCTGGACGCTTCAGGTTTTCGCTGTATTACTCGTCGGCGGTGTTTTAGGTTCGAAAATCGGGGCGCTAAGCCAGCTTATATATCTGATGCTCGGTCTTATCGGAGTTCCGGTTTTCGCGAACTTTCACGGTGGCCCACAGATGGTTTTCTCGCCGAGTTTCGGTTACATTCTCGCTTTTCCTATCGCCGCCGCGATTTCCGGTATATCGGTGCGCTTTCCGGGGAAAAAGACCTTATCGGTCGCCGTTTTTTTTCTTGCTCTTATACCCATATATATTATCGGCCCCGTCTATTTCTACCTGATAGCGCCAATCGCTCTCGGGAAAAAGTTACCGATAACAGGCGTTATCGCCGCCGGCGTGTTGCCGTTCATAATCCCCGATATAATCAAAGCCTCTCTGGCTTTTATTATCAGCTCTCGCCTTTCTATGATTGCCGGCCGGAATATTAACGGTGATAAACGATTCTATCTATCCTCAAGTAAAAATAGCGATAGCGATTGAAATAAAAGGTCCTTACGAGTATTTACTCACATTTCTATAGCCCCACGAATTAGCAAATACTATTGGCAATTTGCTTTTTTATTACTTGGCCTCTATCTCGGCGAGTATCAATCGCGCATTTATCGCCCACGGAGAGTCGCCGTATTCATCCACATATTTTTGGTATAATTCTTTAGCTTTCTCTGTCTGTCCCGCCGCCAGATAGTTATCGGCAGCCCTGTATAGCCAGTTCCCCCTGTCGAAATAATCGGGGAAATCCTCGTAGCATTTCTCGAAAGCTGCTCCGGCCTCGGCGTAATTCTGTTTATCGGACAGTATAGCCGCGAGTCCCATTCTTGCGCCAGCACGGAGGTCCTTGTCATCGAAATCGCTCTCGATAAACCTGTTCCAGTATATTTCCGCGGAATCTCTCTGCCCTGTGGCAAAATATATATGTCCGAGGAGGAAAAGGCCAACTTTTGCCGCTTTGGTCCCGGCGTAATTTCCGGTCAGCGATATCAATGAATCCTTGCTTTCACCGTATTTTTCGAGTTTATATGCC
>Ga0180301_10001258_pt1 | contig 19931 bp, 17 predicted proteins | sample GuaBasSediGuay16_FD_121797 | JGI IMG/M metagenome (GOLD analysis project Ga0180301, IMG submission 121797) | Subseafloor sediment microbial communities from Guaymas Basin, Gulf of California, Mexico - Guay16, Core 4569-2, 12-15 cm | ecosystem: Environmental > Aquatic > Marine > Hydrothermal...
AGTGGCCACATCACATATTCTGCGAAGCAATTGAACCTTCTGGCAACAAAACGATGAGCTAACTCATGGAAGACAAACCCCAGGGAAACAGCGACCAGAGCTATGCCAAAAGCGAAAGCGAGGATAGCCGGCTGCTGAAAGACGGGAAAGCCACCGGAAAGGGCAATACCAAATGCCAGTGCCAGAACAAGCGCCGATATGATAAGGTCCCTTAACTCTTTTGCTCTCATCTCCTGGTCAAGTTTATCGTATATTAACCGCAGCTAACAACTATAACGTTAGCAAACAGCTGCAAAACGAAGCAAAAATTGGATATGCCCACGCCGGGAAAACCGAGCCCTTCTGAGTTTTGTTAGACCATATAGTACAGCTCTACTTGGTGACATGGATTTTACTCTCTTGCTTTGCTTCTTCTGATTCACACCGAGTATAATGGCTATGATTCCCTAGTACGATACTTGGCGATGAGGTAAATCATTGTGAAACTGCCCAAGCTGGATATAAATTTCTGTAAGGTCGTTATTGGTGTTGGTTTTTCGTTGCTTTGGGCCAGAGTCATGTATCTGGTCTGGCAACAACCATCCTTCATAACCTTCGTATGGTTCTATCTTTTAATAGGAAGCGTAATACTTAAGTGGGTAATCTTCGGGATAGTTGACCGGATCCATCTAAAGGTAAGGATTAAGGCAGTAAGTGGGGAACTAGATGCAGCTAGCACGCGAGTTCACCAAGCAACCAAGGGTGAGTTCAAATCCAATGGTCAACAAGTGAACATAAACAACGCGGCTGATACTGACTTTACACAGAGGTTGAACCAGCTTGAACACAATGTATTATCCTTTGGTAACATGGTGGAGATAGCTCTCAAAAGCTCTATAGAGAGCCTGCAGAGCAGGGATACCGAGCTTGCCACTAAGATCATCAGGCATGACCAGGAACTGGATCGCACGGAATTTGCCATACGGCAAGACTGTATGAGTCTTCTGGCTGTTGATTACTCTTGGGGTAGCGACCTCCGCATGATAGTTGCTTTACTTGGGATTATTACAGAACTGGAGCGCATGGGAGATTATGCCGAGGGCATAGCTAATATCACATTGATGATAGGCAATCAGCCGCTATTAAAGCCACTTATAGACATTCCCGTTATGGCGCAAAGAGGAACGGAGATGCTGCGAGGTAGCCTAGAGTCCTTATCAGAAAGGGACGTGGAAAAATCCAAACACATCTGTCAGATTGATGATGAGGTAGACGCTCTTTATGACCAGATATTCCGTGAGTTCCTCTTGCTTATGGTCGAGAACCAAAAGAACATCACGCAAGCCACCCGACTTATATGGGTAGCACACAATCTGGAACGCTTCGCCGACAGGGTAACAAATATCTGCGAGCATGTTGTCTTTGGTATAACCGGGGAGATGGTTGACATAGGCGCATCAAAATATTGATGCAGCTCAGTTCAATAGTACAAAAACAATACCGTCAAAATCCTGTTCACCAGCGATAATATGGGGTTTTGCCAGTGCGCGACGTTGACACACTCTCTAAGACAAGCTATTATGAAACCTGCGTGTGATTTCGGAATAGGTATAATCTCACAGAAATATTATTTCTTTCTAAATGGTACCAATGTGGGCTATTTATTTACTAAGAAGGCTGAAATTATTTAAAGGATTTCTGAGTGACACTGCTGTCACGATGGTTTTTCCCCATTGATGGCTAAATCGAGAGATATAGCTATAACCAGTGCGCGTATTCTGCTTTAAAAAAGGACTAAATAGAGTAAAGAGAGGATATTAACATGCCTTTTAAAGTAGTAATGATAGTTGCTAATAGTCTGATACCTCACAATGAAGAGGACTACCGGAAGATTGGTGCTGAGTTTATTACTCTACCTTGCCAGACGGAAGACGAAATCATCGCTGCTACCCAAGAGGCTGACGCCGTAATAACAATGATGAGGCCATTCACTAGAAAGGTTATTGAGAGATTGAGTAAGTGTAAGTTGATTTATAACTTGGGAACAGGGTACGAGGCTATAGATATTAAGGCAGCAACAGAACATGGTATCTACGTTTCTTATGCCGGTGAATATTGCACTGAAGAGGTTGCCGAACACACTATGGCACTTATTCTTGCCTGCGCCAGAAAGCTCTTTCCTTTGGATAAGGCAGTCAGGGACGGAAAGTGGGACTCTTACGAGAAAAAGGAAATACGCTTAAAGATATTGCCACCTATGTTCCAATTGAAGGGGCAGACCTTGGGGTTAATCGGCTTCGGCAGGATTCCGCAATGCATCGTTCCCAAAGCTAAAGGTTTTGAATTAAGAATTATCGCTTTTGACCCTTATGTGCCTTCCTCTGCATTCGAAACATTGGGTGTGGAATCGGTGCCATTTGATTATTTGCTTAAGAATTCGGACTATATCTCAATACATGCCGCTTTCACTCCCAAGGCTTGGCATATGATAGGAATAGACCAATTTAAGATGATGAAACGTACAGCTTATGTTATCAATTGTGCTCGTGGTGAGTTCATCGATGAACAGGCTTTATACCTCGCTCTAACCCAAGGATATATCGCCGGTGTCGCATTAGATGTCCTAGAAAAAGAATCCGTTGGTTTAGACCATCCCTTGCTTAGACTAGAAAACGTGATAATCACTGCTCATTCGGCTTACTATTCTGAGCAATCAGTTCTTAAGTATAGACAGCGCCCTTATGAAGAAATTGCCCGGATTATTAAGGGACAGCGACCTCTCCGGCTACTTAACCCCGAAGTTAAGGGGCGATTTGAAGCCGCCACCTAGCCCGGCGGAGACTATTTTTAATGCCGCTACCCCCAAGCTAAACCTTGGGTCTGAAGTTAATTGCAGTATGTTATTTGTGACATAACGTAACATATACATATATATTGGCTGGTAGAGTTCATTACAACATGAAGTAAGAAATGTCATCTATCAATCTAGAGTATACTGAAAGTCGAAACCTGGCTCGTAAGCCTATAATTGCAAACAAATTTCACACTTGCCGTAAACGCTACCTGCTGGAATATTCACGTGAGATGCGTAGGCTGAACTTTCTGGCTAACTTAGTGTAATTCAACCGTCCTCATTAACCCCTTGGCTATCTTAGCTCTCTAGAGTTTATTAAAAAGGAATTTGTTAAAATATTTTCCTTGGTGCTATCCATGTTGCCGGCCAGCACAATAGGTTTTCAATTAGTTTAAACTAGGTTACAATACTGACACGGCTTATCAAGCTCTCAAGTTGGAGGGATATGGATTTGAAATACTCGTTTCCATCGCGTCGCTCTGCGGTCCTGAGTAGTCGCGGAATAGTGGCTACCAGCCAACCTCTAGCAGCGCAAGCTGGTGCGAGTATGCTATCTCAAGGAGGCAATGCGGTAGATGCTGCCATCGCCACTGCTGCCGCTTTAAATGTGGTGGAGCCCATGATGACCGGTCTGGGAGGAGATGCCTTTGCGCTAGTATATTTAAGCGGAAGCAACCAATTAAAAGCATTGAATGCCAGTGGCCGGGCTCCCTATGAAACAAGTTTGGACAAACTTCGAAATTTCGGTTACCAGAAAATGCCTGTTACAGGCATTCACACAGTGACAATCCCTGGAACCTTGGACGGGTGGTGTTCGCTGCTTGACAATTACGGCACTATGAACTTGTCTCAGGTACTGATGCCAGCCATCGAGTTAGCAGAACACGGTTTTCCTGTCACGGAGATTATTGCACATACCTGGCAAATGTACAGCGCCAAACTGCAACTCAATGCCAGTGCTGCTCGTACCTATCTGCCGGCTGGGAAAGCACCCGAGCCAGGCGATATTATCGTACAACCAGACCTGGCAAGGACCTTCAAGAAGATTGCCGATGGTGGACGTGACGTCTTTTACAAGGGAGAAATCGCTGAAGCTATAGTTGCCTGCTCTCAAAAAAACGGCGGATTAATTACTATGAAAGACCTGAACGACCATGCTTCCACATGGCTAACACCAATAAACACCAATTATCGCGGATATGACATCTACGAATGCCCACCCAATAGCCAGGGATTGGTCGTGCTGCTAGCCTTGAACATACTGGAGGGCTACGATTTACAGGCTCTAGGGCATAATTCTGCTGAATATCTACATCTTTTAATAGAGGCTATAAAGCTAGCCTTTGCCGATGCCAGCCGATATGTGGCTGACCCAGATTTTGCTGACCTCCCTTTGGAGAAATTACTTTCCAAATCCTACGCAGAGCAAAAAAGGAGCCTTATAGATATGAATAAGGCAGCGCAAGTGATGGAGACAAGTATCTTAGATACTGAGGAAGATACCGTTTACTTGGCGGTGACTGACAAGGATGGCAACAGCGTCTCTTTCATCAATAGCCTTTACGAGGCATTCGGTTCTGGCATCGTCGTAGAAGATACCGGTATTTGCTTGCAAAACCGTGGCAGCCTGTTTGCTTTTGAGGCTGGCCATCCCAACTGCATCGAGCCTCACAAGAGACCATATCACACCATAATTCCTGCCATGGTCTTTAGGGATAGTCATTTGTTTCTTACCTTCGGCGTCATGGGTGGATTTATGCAACCACAGGGACATATCCAGGTACTACTCAACATTGTCGATTTCGGTATGGATGTGCAGATAGCTCTTGATGCCCCTCGATTCAGGTATATCGGTGGCAATAAATGTGCCTTCGAACCAACTATCCCTTCTCATATCCTTCAAGAACTGGCTGATAAAGGACACAACGTCATTAAATTGGATGATCCATACTCACAGGAATTCGGTGGAGGGCAGGCCATTTTGGTACACCCTTCAACCAATGCCCTTATAGCTGGTTCAGATCCCCGCAAAGATGGTTGTGCCATAGGAATTTGGTAATTGCAGATCGTGGAGCTCTTGGAGACGTTACCATGCTGGAACAATCAGGCGAATTATTTACCCTCCTCTTAACTTTCTCGGATGTGGCGGTAACATGTAATTTTTTCTAACCACTGACTGAAGTATTTTCTATCTTATCACCCTGATATTACGGATTGGTCTGAGAGATAATGCTCAGTCTCTACCCCCTGGCTTTACTAATCTTGTGGCGAATTCCCCGATTCTGAACCGTGGTTTAACATTCAGGGGTTATCATTATCCTTTTCAATTGGTATAATAAATACAAGGGAGATGCTGCATTTCAATAGCCCCGAGAGGAGAATATGTTAAAAAAACTAGACAGAATAATTATAAATCTTAAGCAAAGGAAACGTATAGCAGGAATAGCTGTAATAGTAGCAGTAGCAGTTCTAACAGCAACGTTGCTGCTTATCGCCATCGCGCCACCGGGTAGCGAGGTCGTAGCTAGAGTAAACGGCGAAGCGATAACGGCAGGAGAGGTGACAAAACAACGGGTAAAAGCATATGAATTCTACAGAACGCGCATATCAGAAGAGGGAGCTCTAGAGCAGCTAATAGCAGAGACATTGCTATATCAGGAAGCTGAACAGCAAGGTTATGCCATCTCAATGGACGAGGCAGAGCAAGAATTGGAAGCCCGCGTGGCGTCAACAAACAGAACGATGGAAGATTTTGAGGCGGACTTGGCTAAGTCTAGCTTTTCTTATGAGGAATACTTGCAGGATTTTCAGAGGCAGTTGGCAATTAATAATTATTTGGATGACTCAATCGAGGTCCCCGAGGTTACTAAGTTAGAAGCCAGGATATTCTACGAAGATTACAAGCAACAACATACAGAATTAGAGTATCCACCATTTGAACAACTAGAATCGCAAATAATAGCGCTTCTGAAACAGCAAAAGCAACAAGAAGCTACATCCCTTCTCATTGAGAAACTCAAAGACAAGGCTGATATACAATACAAGTAAAATGTAGCAATACCGGCAGCGCATTATAATGAACATCACAGTCATTGGAGATTCAGCCTGTTCTGTTAAAGAAGCTAGGCTGGCAGAAACTGTGGGTGAGCTGTTAGCCAAGCGTGGTGTCACCGTAGTATGCGGTGGTCTGGGCGGTGTGATGGAAGCTGTCTGCCGCGGAGCTAAGTCAGAAGGTGGCCTGACCGTAGGTATTTTACCCGGACAAGATGCAAGTATGGCAAACCCCTGGGTAGACATTCCCATAGTTACCGACATGGGTGAGGCCAGAAATGTTGCTGTGGTCAAGTCGGGCCAGGCAATAATTGCTATCGGCGGTGGCTACGGGACGCTAAGCGAAATTGCGTATGCCCTGAAGAGTAGTATCCCAGTCATCGGCTTGAATACCTGGTCGCTGTCCCGGGACGGCATGGAGGATAATTCCATAATCAGAGTTCACAGTGCTGCTGAGGCGGTGGATAGAGCTATTGCCCTGGCTGAGAGGCATAAAAATCATGGAATCGCTTCGCGGAGTCTGTCCTGAGCATTATGAGATTCTTCACTACGTTCAGAATGACAGGGAGCGAATAATGACCTACAATAACAGGAAGCTAGCTACAGGATGTCTATGGAAACGGCAAGTATAAAAAGTATAAAAGCCAGAGAGATTCTCGATTCACGGGGCAATCCTACTATAGAGGTGGAGGTGGTATTGGTTGATGGCGCTGTGGGTGTCGCCTCTGTCCCCTCAGGAGCAAGCACCGGGAAATATGAAGCTGTAGAGCTTCGAGATAGCGATAAAAGTAGATATGGGGGTCTCGGCGTTCTAAAAGCCATAAAGCACGTCAATGGTGAGATTGCTTCAACAATAGCAGGCATGTCCGCTTTGGAGCAAGCAGCTATTGACCAGCGACTAATTGAACTTGACGGCACTCCTAATAAATCCCGACTGGGAGCCAATGCCATACTGGGAACATCTCTGGCAACAGCCAAGGCTGGTGCTAGCTTTCATGGTATTCCTTTATATCGTTACTTGGGCGGAGAAGGAGCCAACTTACTGCCTGTCCCTATGTTAAACATTCTCAACGGTGGTAAGCATGCCTCGAACTCCGTTGACTTTCAGGAATTTATGATAGTGCCAGCGGGCGCTGCCAGTTTTCATAAAGCCATGCAAATAGCTAGTGAAGTGTATCATTCCTTGCGCAAGGTGATTAAAGACAAAGGGTCAAACACCAACGTAGGGGACGAAGGTGGCTTTGCTCCCCAACTCTCCTCTAATAAAGATGCACTGGAGCTGATACTAGCAGCCATTGACAGAGCAGGCTATAAAGCTGGCCAGGACTTATTTATTGCCCTGGATCCTGCCGCCAGTGAATTCTACAATGGAGAGAAGCATCATACTGCTCATGGGAAATATATCCTATCCCGAGAAGGGATTACCCTCAGCTCCACAGAGATGATTAACTATTATGTCAAATTAATCTCCGATTACCCTATCATCAGCGTCGAGGACGGCCTGGATGAAGATGATTGGACAAGCTGGTCACTGCTCACGGCTCAAATAGGAAAGCACACTCAAATTGTCGGAGATGACCTTTATGCTACCAACATGGAGCGACTGGAAAAGGGTATCGCCCAGAAAGCCTCCAACTCAATCCTCATTAAGCCAAATCAGATAGGCACACTCAGTGAAACCCTGGCTGTTATCAAAAAGGCTCAGCAGAATGGGTGGACAACCATTATCAGCCACAGATCTGGTGAGACCGAGGATACCACTATCGCCGACCTAGCAGTAGCTAGCAATGCCGGATTCATCAAAACTGGTGCCCCTTGTCGTTCTGAGAGACTGGCTAAATATAACCGCCTACTGAAGATAGAGGAGGAATTGGGAGGGGCAGCACAATATCCCGGCAAAGAAGCATTCTACAATCTGGAGAGAGTGAAATAATGCAGGTATTAAACGGCGTTCACCAAATAAAAATTCCTGCCCCTGGAAATGCCTCATGGACTACTAACGCTTATGTAATTGAAGGCAGCAACGGTCATGGTCATATACTGGTTGATAGCGGCTGGGATAGCCAGGAATCCCTCTGGGCTCTCCAAGAAGGGATAAGAGCAGCCAATCTCAAGCTTCGAGACATCAAGACAGTGGTTATAACACATATACATCCCGATCATTATGGGCTTTCAAGCAAGATAAAACAAATTTGTGGCGCACAGCTAGCCATTCACAGAATTGATGCGGATATTATCCTCCCCAGATACAAGGATTTCAATGACCTAGTTAAGAAGATTACAGTGATGCTTCAGCAGAATGGCGTTCCTGACGATGAGCTACCCCAGTTAATAGATGCTTCGTTATGGATGAATAAATATGTCACTCCAGCTACGCCCGACGTAAAATTAGAGGATGGCGATACAATTTCCAATGACTCTTTCACATTTGAGGTGTTATGGACGCCAGGGCACTCGCCAGGCCATATCTGCCTTTATGAACAAGACCGAAAGTTTATTCTCACCGGTGACCATGTCTTATATGATACCAATCCCCACGTGGGCTTCAATCCCCAATCTGGCGATAACCCCTTGGGCGACTATATTTCTTCCCTTGAAAAATTAGAGCGCCTCAAGGTTCATTTTATTCTCCCAGGACATGGGCCGGTGTTCAATGCCTTAGGGCTGAGAATAGAAAAGATACTGCAGCATCACGAGGAGAGGAAGAGAGCCATCATGAGATCTCTGCATGACGGTTTGAAGACAGCCTACGAGATAGCTCAGCAAATTCCATGGATGGTCAATGGAGGAAGTACTGCTTTTCGGGACTTATCAGCCTGGGACAAGCGAATGGCTATCACCGAATCTATTGCTCATCTTAAGCTCTTGATGAAAGAAGACAGGGTGAGCAATGTCGATATGGATGGTGCTTCTTTATACTTAGCTAAGGACTAACCTCACCTACCCTCCCTTTTGAAGGGAAAGGAACAAGATACAGGTAAAAATTAAATGAAAAGGAGGAGACAAAAATGGCAACAAAAGTAGGAATCAATGGCTTCGGGCGTATTGGCAGGTTGGCACTGAAGGCAATTATCCAGCGTTGTGGTGATAAAGCAGTGGCAGTGGCAGTGAATGATCTTACCGATGCTAAAACTAATGCTCATCTTTTTAAGTATGATAGCAACTATGGTATCTATCCCGGCAAGGTGGAAGCTAAAGATGATTGCATCATAGTGGACGGCAGAGAGATAAAGGTATTAGCCGAGCGTGATCCGGGGAAAATTCCCTGGCGAGACTACGGAGTGGACATTGTAATTGAATCTACCGGGCTTTTCACTCAAGCAAGCAAGGCTGCTGCTCATCTTCAAGGTGGTGCTAAGAAAGTAATTATCTCCGCACCAGCTAAAGAAGAGGATATATCCATTGTCCTCGGCGTCAACGAAGACAAATATGACCCGAGCAAGCACCGCATTATATCCAACGGCTCCTGCACCACCAATTGTATTGCCCCGGTTGTCAAGGTGCTAAACCAAAACTTTGGCATCGTTCACGGACTCATGACCACAGTCCACTCCTACACTAACGACCAAAAAATACTGGATGTGTTTCACCGCGACCTACGTCGGGCTAGAGCTGCTGCGACCAACATCATCCCGACTACTACCGGAGCTGCTAAGGTTGTAGGCTTAGTAATCCCTGAACTTCAGGGGAAGTTACATGGTATTGCCCTCAGGGTACCCACTTCAGTGGTATCCATCGTTGATTTCGTCGCCGACCTGAATAAAAAGGCAAGTGCTGAAGAAATTAACGATGCCTTTCGTAAGGCTGCTAACGGCGAGATGAAGGGAATCCTGGAATACTGTGACAAGCCGCTGGTTAGCTCAGATTTTAAGGGCAATCCAGCCAGTGCTATCTTCGATGCCCTGAGCACCATGGTCATTGATGACAACTTTATAAAGGTGCTAGCCTGGTATGACAATGAGTGGGGCTATAGCTGCCGCCTGGCTGACCTTGTCGTTTATATCATTAAAAAAGGCTTATGACTGCCACCTAATCTCTTCCCAGAGGGAAAAGTGACTGTTTAAAGAATACGGAAACCAAAAACCAAACAGCCTCAGAAGAAGAATATTGTGTGAAGCAAGGAGAGACCTGCAATGCATGTCAGTATGTGCCAAATCGAGCTTCGCCTTCCCGAGAACCATTCACTAAAAGGGAAGAGACAGATAATTAAATCTATTACCACACGGCTACGAAACAGGTTCAATGTTTCTGTAGCTGAGGTAGACAATCAAGGTTTATGGCAAATAGCCACCTTAGGCATAGCTTGTGTTAGCAACCACAGAAGGCATACTGACGAAATTTTGTCCAATGCGGTGAAATTCATAGCCCAGAACTACCCCGATGTAGAGCTATTGAGGTCAGAAATAGAAACCCTTACCTAAACCACCCACGAAAACATCGTGACTATATATTTTATCATCCCTCGTCTTGACCTATTGGGGCGAAGAATAACTGCTGGTGCTACCAAAAACTTTCAATCCTTGCTATTTCCTTGGAGACTTGATTAGATTTAGAACCAAGTCTTAGGGAAGACAAGAGAGCTACAAGACCTTTCGAGGTTAATACAGATGGATGCAGCTGCCTTTCTTCATCACCTTGTTAACTTACCTGATTATCGCCAGCAGATCGTCCATATCGAACGCATTCCCCCGCAAGCTGCTCTGGTTGGCAAACTTGATAACCCTCTTCACCCTGCCCTTCAAACATGTTTAGAGTCCCTGGGTATATCAGCCCTTTACAGTCACCAAGCTAAGGCCTTGAATGCCATCCTGGCTGGGAAAAATGTGATAATAGCCACACCCAGCGCCAGTGGCAAGACACTGTGCTATCACTTAGCCACGCTCAATGCGTTTTTACATGATAAGGATAGCCGTGTTCTTTATATCTTCCCCACGAAAGCTCTAACCCAAGACCAGCTACGTAGCGTGAGACAAATCGCTAGTCTCCTGTCATTACAAACCCCGCTAAGTCGGGGCGAAGCAATCTCCCCAGAAACCATAGCTGCTTTTGACGGGGATACACCACAGAATGACAGAGCAAACATAAGAAAACAGGCAAGGATAGTTCTTACCAACCCGGACATGCTCCATTTAGGCATTTTGCCTAACCACCAATCGTGGTCTAGACTGTTTCGTAATCTCAAATATGTAGTAATAGATGAGGCTCATATTTATCGAGGTGTTTTCGGCTCTCACGTAGCTAATGTCCTGCAGAGATTGCGGCGACTTTGTGCTGCTTACGGCTCTAGCCCCCAGTTTATTTGCTGCTCAGCCACTATCGCCAATCCCCAAGAGCATGCTCAAAACCTCATCGGTTTACCTTTCGAGGCCATTGTTGAAGATGGCTCCCCACATGGTGAAAAATACTTCGTTTTCTGGAATCCACCTGTCATTGATGAAACCAAGACCAGCCGACGCAGCCCCAACAGCGAGGCGGCTTTTCTTTTCAAGGAGCTTATTCAAAAGCAGATTCGTAGTCTGGTATTTGCCCGCACCCGTAAACTCACCGAACTCATTTACATTTACACACATGAACAATTAGCCCCTTATTTAAGAGATAAAATCAGCCCTTACCGGGCAGGGTATCTTCCAGAAGACAGACGCCGAATTGAACATCAATTCTTCGAAGGCGAGCTTCTCGGTTTGGTCGCAACAACCGCCCTAGAGCTGGGAATTAATATCGGTGATTTAGAGGCAACCGTGCTTACTGGCTATCCCGGAAGCATTGCTAGCACCTGGCAGCAAGCAGGACGCAGCGGACGAAGTACCCATAGCTCTTTGAGCTTTCTTATCGCCCAGGAAAATCTGCTCGACCAATACCTGATGCGCAATCCAGATTTCTTCTTCAGTAAGAACTTTGATAATGCCATAATCAATCCTGCTAACCCTTATATCCTGAAGCCTCACCTCCTCTGCGCTGCCTGGGAGAAACCTCTGGAAGGTAAGGATAAGGAATTCTTTGGGTCCAGCACCGTCACTATGCTAACTGAGTTAGAGCAAGAAGGCAAGTTGAAAAGACGCCAAGAAAAGTACTACCTATCCCCTTCTATTACATATCCCGCTCAGGATATAAATATCAGGTCAACATCAGGGCAGAATTATGCTGTCATTGATAGTCGGGAGGGTTGCTTGTTAGAGACAGTAGAAGCCAGTGTCACCTTTTTCCAAGTATATCCTGGTGCCATCTATCTCCACCAGGGTGAATCCTACCTTATCACGGCACTTGATATAGTCCGGCGCATTGCCTGGGCAGAACCAAGGTCAATAGATTACTATACCCAGACTATGGAAATTAACGACATCCGTATCACGCGGTTACTTAAGGAAAAGGATTGCAATATGATAAAGATTTACTTCGGAGATGTTGATGTCACTACCACAGTGGTTGGGTTTAAGAAGAAAAGACAGTTCACGGAAGAGATCATCGGCGAGGAGCCTCTTGATTTGCCACCGCAAAACTTCCCCACCAAGGCTCTATGGTTTGATTTGCCTCAGAAGGCGATTGATAGGATAACCGATGCTGGGCTTGACTTCCACGGCGGTTTACATGCCTGTGAACATGCTGCCATTGGTATACTTCCCCTATTTGCCCTTTGCGACCGCAATGACATCGGCGGTGTCTCTACTCCTTTTCACCCCGATACCGGCAAAGCACAGATTTTCATTTACGATGCCCACCCCGGCGGCATTGGCATAGCTGAGAAAGGATTTGAGGCAATCGAGCAGCTCTGGCAGGCTACTTTAAAAGCTGTGGAGGAATGTCCTTGCCCTGACGGCTGCCCTTCCTGTGTGCAATCGCCCAAGTGCGGCAACAATAACCAGCCCCTGGATAAGGAAGCTGCGATAATATTGCTTGAAGAACTCGTAGGCTAAGGAGGAAATAGGGAAGATATTTGTACCCCCATATTATACTCAAAGCTAATTGCAATATTGTTGCATTTAGCCTACCCTTAGGGTAAAATATTGTCATGGTCCAAGACTCAATTCGAGTTTTGCAAGCCCACGGGCATAAGTTGACCAAACCACGGAGGCTAGTGCTCGAGGTGTTGGAAGAAAACGAAAAACCGCTTTCCCCCTATGATATACAGGGGATTTTACGCACCAGAGGCAAATATCTAAACCACGTTACCATCTACCGCACACTCGATTTGCTTTGCAACCTCAACCTAGCTCACAGAATGCTGTCCAGCGGCGGGTTTATAAAGTGTAGCTTAGATTCCACAGAAGGCTGCCATCGCTTCATGGTCTGCCAGAACTGTGGAGCCATTCAAGAATTCGCTGATAAAGAACTATGTCAAGAGGAAAATGACTTCGCCCAGAATTTTGGCTTTCATACCGAACATCATCTCTCTGAATTCTCTGGATTCTGCTCCCAATGTTACAGGAAACAGCCACAATTGGCAGAATAAGAAATGGTCAAGCGTATAGCACACGAACTCAAAGAGCATGCTCCTTTCACAGCCCTTGGCGCTGTTACTGGTATTACCCTTATGCTCATATTAGTTGTAGGTAATATACCTTCCCATATTTCCCAAACCGCTTTTTACATATCACACCCGCTTCACGTTTTATTGAGCGCACTTGTCACCACATCCATTTACACGAGATACAAGAAAAGCAGGTTCTGGGTAGCAATTCTGATTGGGTGGACAGGGTCAATCGGCATAGCTACAATAAGCGATGCCATAATTCCTTATCTAGGAGGAACATTACTTCATGCCCAAATGGAGTTCCATGTGCCTTTTATCGACACCACAAAAATGCCCGTTATCGGGATTGAAAAGTGGATAGTGATAAATTCTGTTGCACTTGCTGGAATTGTCATCGGCTATTGGAGACAAACAACCAAAATCCCACACTTTGGACACGTGTTGTTAAGTACCTGGACATCGTTATTCTACATTGTGGCATTCGGAAAGGCTGAGTGGATTCCTCTGCTCCCTTTTATCTTCTTGATTTTATTTCTGGCAGTCTGGACGCCCTGCTGCTTGAGTGACATCGTTTATCCCCTTTTATTCGTGAGAAAAGCAACTTAGTTACCCCTGCCAGATGGGCGAGAAATCACCGTCTAAAAGGTCATTCGGCACTTGTGCTATATTATACGGGTACTCTCAACTACGGAGACACCTTGTTTGATTTATTAAAGAAGACCAAACCAGGAGTAAAAAGAAGCAAGGAAACCTGGTTCGGCAAGATAGCCAATATTTTTAACCGGGACGCTTTTGGGGACGAGGTCTGGGATGAATTGGAAGAGCTGCTTGTATCGGCTGATGTTGGTGTAGAGACTACGAGCAAACTCCTGAACAAGGTCAAACAGCGGGTGAAAACAGACAGACTTTCAGAGGTATCGCACATACGTGAAGCTTTGAAAGAAGAGATGATAAGCTTACTAAGTGTCTCCACAGCGAGATCCCTCGCTTACTGCCATCCTGAGCCCTTTGCTCCATGTTATTCTGACTCTGAACAAAGTGAAGGAAAAGAATCTCCCCAGGTTATCCTTGTGGTCGGCGTGAATGGCTCGGGCAAGACGACCAGCATTGCCAAGCTAGCCTACAGCCTCACCTCACAGGGAAAGCGAGTTATCCTGGCAGCAGCGGATACCTTCAGAGCCGCAGCCATTGAGCAACTTAAACATTGGGGGGAGAAAGCTGGCGCCGAAGTCATCGCCCACCGGTCAGGGGGCGACCCTGGAGCAGTTGCCTATGATGCCGTTCAGGCCGGATATAACCGCCATGCTCACGCGGTGATTATCGATACCGCTGGGCGCCTTCACACCAAATTTAATCTCATGGAAGAACTCAAGAAGATAAAGAGGGTGGCATCTAAACATGATACTTCAGCACCACATCAAGTGTTGCTGGTCATGGACGCTACCACAGGGCAAAATGGACTGACCCAGGCCAAACTTTTCACCGAAGCCGTGAACGTCACAGATATTTTCCTTGCCAAGCTTGACGGCACAGCCCGAGGCGGTATAGTATTTGCCATTTGTCATGAGTTAAATATACCTATTTCTTATATTGGCACGGGGGAACAATTGCAGGATATGGCTCCCTTCGATGCCAAGGTTTTTGTTGATGCCATCTTTTCTTAGACTAGAAGGAAAATACAAATGCTCACTATCAGCATAGATCCAGTTGCTTTTACCACTGGCTCTCTAACAATACGCTGGTATGGGATTGTGGTGACTGTAGCAGTTATATCAATGCTAATCATAGTTCCCTGGCAAGCAAAAAGGCTGGGCATCAAGCGTGATTTGTACGGACTTATACTCTGGTGTATTGTTGGCGGTCTTATTGGAGGTCGGCTCGCATATATAATCTATGATTGGCAGCATTTCGTAACAACCCCCCGAGACATCATCGGCTTTGCCGGCCTTGCTCAAAACGGGATGATTGCCGGCGTCGTTGCGGCAGCATTGATCTATATGGGAGTAACAAAAATGCGCTTCTCCGAGCTACTTAGTATAGGCGACGCTGCTGCTATCGGAACACCCTTAGCTCTAGCCATCGGCAGAGTTGGTTGCACGATAAACGGCTGCTGCCATGGCATTCCTGCTCCTGATTTGCCTTGGGCAGTCGTTTATACTAACCCTCATAGCCTTGCCCCTCTAAACACTCCAATACACCCCACTCAGATTTATCATCTACTATGGGGTCTGATAGTTTTCGCTATAGTGTGGCAACTTCGAGGAAAATTCAAACCCGAAGGAGGCCTCTTGTTCTTTTTTCTTTGTATTTTTGCCAGTGGTGATTTCGCCTTGAGGTTTCTCCGTGATGAGGAACCATGGCTCTGGGGTCTTCGTGCCGCCCAACTTGTTGACCTAGCCATATTGGTGATATTTTTGCCCTGGCTCATTATCAGGCTGCACCGATTTCAGAAACAGGCTTTGGTAGCTGAGCTTGCTAACAAAGCTGAGCCGGAGCAAAATCTAGAAGATTAAGTCTTAGCACCTCTTCCCCATTCCAGCGGCTTTTTTCCAGGTTATACACAATATCTATGCAAGGCGAAATTTCCTCCCGCGCCCTTTGCGACTTAAAATCCACGGCTTGCCAGATTACATTTCCTTGTTTGAGTTTTAGCCTCAGCCATTCGGCTTGATTGCCGAAGTTACGACACTCAATTACCTCAACCTGTCGAGAAAGAAAGGTTGGCGGCGGATTGCCTCGGCCAAAAGGGCGTAACCTTTGGATAAGGTTGAAGATATCCCCTGCAAGAGCATCTAAAGGAACCTCGGCATCAATCACAAGTTCGGGGCGAAGCTCGAGATGACCTAATTGATCCATAGCTAAGCTCATTAGCCTTTCTTCCAGTTTAGCCAGATTTCGGCGAGGCACAGTGAAGCCAGCAGCTAAGGGATGACCACCAAAGGCATTAAGCAAGTCGGAGCAATTTTCTAAAGCAGATGTAATATTGAACTCTGCTATACTGCGGCAGCTACCCTGACATAGTTCAGAGCTCAGGCTGATGATAATAACTGGCTTATAAAATTCATCTACAAGCTTGCCAGCAACAAGTCCAATAACACCGATGGAATAGCTTTCATCACTATCTATAAGCACCGGCAGGTGCAGTTTGGTGGCTAATTTATCCCTCGCTCGGCTTAATGTTTCATTGGTTAATTTTTGCCGCTCGGCATTCTTTTCCTCTAGTTCCAGAGCCAGGAGGCGAGCTTCCTCTGGTGACTGGGTAGTAAGCAACTGATAGCTGGTGGAGGCATTGTTCATCCTGCCAGTAGCATTGAGGCGAGGCCCCAGCACCCAGGAGATATCTACAGTATCAAGTTCACCCATCTTCAGTCCGGTCAATTTAACCATTTCTTGAATTCCCACACGCGAGCTATTATTAAGCTCTCTCAGTCCTTCCTTCACCAAGTAACGATTCTCACCAACCATGAGAGACAAGTCGGTAACAGTCGCCAAAGCCACCAAATCCAGAAATCTGGACAGCCATTTCTCCTTATTATCTTTATGGAATAGTGCTTGTAGAAGCTTGAAAGCAACGCCAGCACCGGCCAAATCAGGGTAAGGATACACTGAATCCTTCCGCTTCGGGTCAACTACAGCTATGGCTCGAGGTAAACTCTCCAATGGAATGTGGTGGTCGGTGATAATAACATCCATTCCCATCTCTTGAGCCCGCTTCACCTCTACAAGGTCAGTTACGCCACAGTCAACAGTAATGACCAAACTCGCCCCCTGAGCATGAAGCTCATTTAAAGCTGAAACATTTAGTCCGTGACCTTCACTGAAGCGGTCAGGAATATGGAAAATAACTTCAGCACCAAGCATTGACAGTCCCTCGACAAGAATAACCGTGGCTGTCACTCCATCAACATCAAAGTCGCCATAGATGGCGATTTTTTCCCGGGAAAGCACGGCTCTATAAATTCTGCTTATAGCTTGCGATATATCAGGAAGCAGGAAGGGATTGCCTTCCAGCCTGTGGTCAATAGCCAGGAAAGGTTCAATTTCATCCGGCTTAACACCTCGATTGTAGAGAACTTGAGCAACTAAGGGAGGAAGGTCAGCAACATTTAAGTATTCATCTGGCACCGCGGGCAGGATTTTCCATCGAGTTTGTTGGTTCAATTTCATAGTCAGTTCAATGTCTTGGTTAGAATCGCTAACTATACCACAGAAAAGGCTTAAACAAAATGCCGCTGCGAGTCCCGATTTATCGGGACGAATTAGTCACACATCCTCGTCAGAAATTGCCAGGTTATAATACTCTCTCCTGGCGGGAGAGGGCTTTATATTAGAGCATGCTGAAGACCACGATTTGACCACTCCGCCAGGCAATAAATATAATCCTTATCAATGAGGGTAGCTTTATATACGTTGGGGTGTAAGCTTAATCAGGCCGAAACGGAATCTCTGGCTAATAATTTTAGGCAGGCCGGATTTCAACTTGTTTCCCCTTGTGATGGAGCAGATATTTATATCGCCAATACTTGCACAGTCACCCATATCGCCGACCGCAAGTCACGCCACTGGCTCAGGCTGGCAAGGCGAAGAAATCCCCAGGCCCTGATTATTGCCACGGGCTGTTATGCTCAAAGAACCCCCCAAGAGTTAGCCTCACTCGCCGATCTCGTAGTTGAAAACAAGGAGAAAGAGCACCTGCTTGAGATTATAAGGAGCTTGCTAAAGCCAACACCCCCCCACACACACACTATGCTACCTGTAACCGCCAGGAGGAATTCTTTACATCACTGCAAACCCAGATTACATCAGGGCGAAACACTCCATCCTATCGCTGGCAACGTCAGGACTCGTAGCCTGATAAAGATTCAAGATGGCTGTCATAGCCCCTGCACATATTGCATTGTGCCCAAAGTAAGGCCCCGCGAATATTCCTTGCCCGCTTCCCAGATAATTGACGAAGTTAAGCAAAAAGTAACCCTCGGTTACAAAGAAGTTGTTCTCACCGGGACAAAGGTCGGCTCTTATAGAGATGCTAATACCAATCTCAAGGATTTAGTTCAGCGTATTCTCCACAACACAGGCATCGAAAGATTGCGTCTCTCGTCTTTGCAGCCTTCGGAAATATCTCCTGAGTTTCTCGCCCTGTGGCAGGATGAAAGGCTTTGTCGGCATTTTCACTTAGCGCTGCAAAGTGGCAGCCAGACCGTGCTTCAAAGAATGAAAAGGAGTTACTCTCTGGAGCAATATCGTAGAACAATAGAATTGATTAAAGAGAGGATACCGGAAGTAGCCATCACCACAGATATCATGGTTGGTTTCCCCGGGGAAAGCGATGAAGAGTTTGAACAGAGCTATTCCTTTTGCCAGCAAGCCGGTTTCGCCAACATCCATGTCTTCCCCTTCTCACCTCGACCCGAGGCAGCAGCAACCAAAATGCCGGAGCAGATAAAAGACAAGGTTAAAGAAGAGCGCAACCGCCGGATGCTAGAGTTATCTCAAAACTCGCAGCGCCGCTTCTGCGAACAGTTTTCGGGGCAAACCATGCCCGTCCTCTGGGAGAAGGAAACAAATCCTGGAAGCGGCATATACTCGGGGTTGACCAGCAACTATATCAGGGTTTACGTTCGCAGCGAAAAATCCCTCAGAAATGTAATAACTCCTGTTACACTGGTAGAATTTCGCAACCGGGCTATGCTAGCAGAACTGCCCGGACAGCTATCAACCACAAGCACAAACACTGAAAATGAATCATGACTTTCGTATGTCGCGGCGTCCAATCAAGTCCACTGCTGAACCAGCTGACCTCTCGTCTACCTCAACTTCCAGTGGCACAAACAATCGAGCTAGCATTCCCCACCACCCGATAGCCAGAGTCAACTCAACGATTTGACGATCATCAAGATATCGTCTAAGTGCCTGGAATATATTGTCCGGCACCCTGATATTCTTCTCCACCTCATCAACGTAGCTTAATACTGCCTTCTCCTCCTCATTAAAGGCATCTGACTCATTCCAAGAACCGATTGCATCCAACTGTACCTGAGTCAAACCAGACTGCAATGCCAAGGGTAGATGTTGCATCCACTCGTATTCACAACCACAAAGCTTGGCGATTCGCATAATTGTCAACTCCCTCAGCTTGGGTGAGAGTTCTATCCTGCTAATAAGTGAATTCCCCAGTTTTATAGCACTCCTGGCTACACCGGGACTATTAGCCACCACTCTGTAAAAGTTCATTATTTTAGCCCCATTATCTTCGATTTGCTGGTACAGCGCTTTTATCTCCGGCGGTGCTTCATCTTTTTGTATCAACTTAACTCGAGCCATCTCTTTACTCCATGTATTACTGTCATTTCTTATTCGGATTGTACTTTCTTAATTACCCGGTAACTAAATTAATCCCATCATTGACTCAGCATTCTAACACAATACAGCCACGGTGACACTGTCAACCATCCGGGTATAAAGAAGTCAGTAGTTTTCCTGACCAGCCGAATCAATTCGGTGATTATATGCAGCTATGGAATTTGACAATCATCGTTCTGTTAAATATAGATAGCCCCAGTTGTCGGTGCTCCAATC
>Ga0180301_10001259_pt1 | contig 19925 bp, 19 predicted proteins | sample GuaBasSediGuay16_FD_121797 | JGI IMG/M metagenome (GOLD analysis project Ga0180301, IMG submission 121797) | Subseafloor sediment microbial communities from Guaymas Basin, Gulf of California, Mexico - Guay16, Core 4569-2, 12-15 cm | ecosystem: Environmental > Aquatic > Marine > Hydrothermal...
GTTGTAGACTACAAGGTAGGACAGGGTAGTGCTGACCTTATAGGGATATACGAGTTGGGCAAAATGGTGCCTCTGGCTAACGATACGAGTTTCGGAGCGTCATTCGCTCCTTTGAGCACTCTCGAAAGACTTGTTTTTGAAACCGAGCGTCTGCTCAACAGCGATTCATTTAAGAAGTCTAATCCTGAAGTAGGCGAGGATGTAAAGGTTATGGGACTACGAATAGGTAAAACAATAAAGCTCACTGTAGCCACCGCAATGATTTCAAGGCATATACCTGATAAGGATCACTACATAGCGGTTAAGGAGAGTGTTAAGGAGAAGGTTCTCGATTTGGCTTCACGAATCGCAAGCGACTACAATATCTCGGTCGATGTCAACGCCGCTGATAAGCCGGAGCATGACATATTCTACATAACAGTCACGGGAACCTCCGCTGAACATGGTGATGATGGGATGACGGGGCGTGGAAATAGGGTCAATGGATTGATAACGCCAATGAGGCCTATGAGCTTGGAAGCCACAGCAGGTAAGAACCCAGTGAGCCATGTAGGAAAGGTGTATAATGTTCTTGCTCACGAGATAGCCGAAAGGATATACAAGGAGGTTAAGGATGTGAAAGAAGTGTATGTAGGCATCTTGAGCCAAATAGGCAAACCTATAAATGAGCCACAGGTGGTAGACATAAAAATCACGCCATATGAAAAACTCACAATGGATATGAAGCGGGATGCCGAGGAGATAGCCAATGATTTCCTTGAAAGAATAAGAGACCTTACATCTCAAATATTGAAAGGCGAAGTACTACTTTTCTAAATCTAAATCATCTATTTCCCAGATTCTTCAACACTTTCTTGCTGTTCACTCACTTGTTTACGATACTCTTCAATGATGCCGATAAGCTTCTTCTCATCGATAATGCTCTGGGTTTCAGACATAACTCTTCTTCTATGGTCTTCCATAAGCTTGATGGCCTGTGATATTACTTCATTCGAAATCATGTGTTTAGGGACGACGACAACGTTCTCTATTTCAAGAATTGGTTTTACATTTTCTATGAGGGCGATGCCGTGAATCCATAAGATTTTGCAAATATCTTCACTCACGTTTTCAGTAAGCAGAACCACCTTAGAGTCCGCCAACTCCCGAAGAACCTCTACCTCCATTCTATCCATAGCTTTCACATACACCTTGTTTGAGGCCCCGTATTGCAGGATTTTCTTTACCTCGGCCTTGCTGAGATTCTTCATAAGCGGCAGGATCTCATACTCTCCACGGAGGACTCCTTCTAGAACCCCAATAATCGAGGCGTTCAGCCTCATCTGCTTATCAAGTTCTTTCTCTAGGATTTGAACTCTTTGATGGAGTTGTTTAACTCTATTCTCTAGCATCGCTATGGTCCTATCTCTGAGATCCTCAGCTGTTACCTCCACTTTAGTAGTAAAACGTAACTGAAACTCTAATTCCTCGAGCCTATTTCTTAACTCCTTGATCTCATTTCTAAGAAGTTCACGCTCACGAATCAACTCTTCGACTCTTTTCTCTAACTCGCGTGAACGTTGTTCTTCATCTACTCTTCTAGCTAGTTTGTAGGCGAGTTGTTTTAAGCCTTCCCTATCCTCTTTTTCTTCAGATAACACTCTTTCAAGAACGGCCTCGATAGCCTCGTTAACGCTTTTACCACGCAGGATCATCAGTTTAGCTTCATCTATATCAGCATCTATACCCATTTCACGTATTCTCTCTTCGACTTCCTTGAGATTTCTCTCGTAATGCCTAAAAGCCATCAAAGCTGCTGCAAGAGCGTCTCTTTCGTGTGTTGTTCCTATCTTTAGATTGGAAACACGTTTCCTATACCACTCAATTAATGTTTCCTTCTCCGCTGTGCTCGGGTTGTGCGAGGGTGTGAAGAGGGGTACTCCGAGGACTGATGATAATTTCCTAACATTGTCGGGCGGCGGAACCTTGTCCGTAGCTATTAGAACGGGTATACCTACAGAATATATGCGGTTTATTATCGAGGATCTATCAAGTTCACGCGACGACATGAGGAGGAGGAGTTTCAGCGATAGGTCTATAACAGCTAAACCCGTTTCATGTCCTGGATCAACACCTACAATAACATACTTTTTACGTGCCTCTACCTCAGGGCTGTCTGCCACGAAGAGTACTGTTTTGTATATAGGCTTGACAACTACACGTACCTCGCTATTTCTAACAGGTTTCACAAGGCCAGTGAGCGCAGAGCGCGGTGCGTAAACTATGAAAACTGCGTTATCGAGTCCTCCACTACTCTTCCTAAATATTAGGTCGTAGCTGAGGCCAGCACTATCAAGTATCTCCTTGATCTTACGGGTCATCCTGAGAACTGAAGCCCTCATACTCCGTGCATATCTCTGAGCGCTAGAACCACCCTTACCTATCGAACTGCCACGTGATATTATTATCTTGGTTTTGTGCTCAACAGCTTTTATAGGAGTTCCCTCGCCCCGGAGCACAAGTACCGCATTGAGGTAGGCCGTAACTAGGGATCTAGGCTTAGTAAGAACTTCATAGCCTAGGGAAGAGAGAAGCTTGCGTACCGATAGGAAACCACACTCTTTAAACGTTACCTGGATTACTTCAGTGTCCTCAGGTAGCAAACTGAGCAATTTTGCAAGCTTCTTCTTAGAGGGAGCTAGTTCGAATACATTATCTACAGCTATAGCTCTAGGTCTGTACTCCCATACAAGTCTTATAACACGCCGAAGAGGTGCAAACTGCGTCTCGTATATAATTTTGCCATCGCTTCTTATTATCACCACCGAGTACTGAGGCTCAGCTGTCCTAGAAGCAGGACTTCCACTGGCTATGTCTATTCCCATTACTAAGACCTTCTCCTTAGACTCAAACATCAACAGCTACACCACCTTGACATCCAGAGGAGATCACTCCTCTGGCTTTCTAAGCACGTATTCCAATACATCTTTGAAATTTATTGAGAGCCTAAATCTTTTATTGAAAAATCTTACCACGTACCTTACATCGCGTTCAAGTAGTTTAAGTGCTTCAGGATGCTCCGACTCAACGTATTGAGGCCAGTCTATTATATAAGGTACTTCCTCATTATTCCTAACGCTCACTATCACATTGAACTCGCTCAGGTCGCCGTGCACTATACGTGCACGCCAATAAGCTAACCTTACTGTTTCAATAAGCTTTCTCAGAACACCTTTAGGGTCTGTCAATTCACGCAACACATAAAGCTCTACACCGTCAATAAACTCTATAACGACTGCATGCAACGCTCCTCCATAAAGTTTGGGAACGTGAGGAACACCAACCTTGTTAAGTGCAGCGAGTGCGGAAACCTCTCGTTCACCGGCAATAACGCTTCTCAGAATCCACGTACCTCTCTCGAAAGATACTCCATAATCGCGTGTTACCGTTACCCTACGAAAGCTCTGCCTACCAATTCGGTAGAACTTTACCGCTACCACACTACCGTCGCTTGCAATACCTTGGTAGATTTCGCTCTCTTTACCTGTCCCCACCCGATCGCCTATAGCTTTTAACACATCTCTTCTAACAAGCCTGTGAAGAGCAGCACAGTCCAATCCGAGAAATCTTAATCTGTACGCATTCATCGTAGGATGTCTTTCTAAGATCTTGAGTTTTACAAGCTTTCTTAAACGGGCATCTAACTCCTTAGGTGACAAACTTATCCTACTACTCACGACCTCTATAGGCACGTATTCATATCTCCCCAAGAACTTTACGAATACTTCAAGCAATTTGAAATCCTGCTCCACTAAACTTCTATACACTATACCCAGCTTAACCAATATGACACCTAAGTATGGTATCACTACACCGCAACATAAAATGTTGTTATTTTACTGAATACAGAGCTTCGCGTCCACATCCACTTTACAACGCACGAATGTGCGAACGTGAGCCCTCTTTGAACACTTCGTAGACGTAATCCGCTATCTCAATAACCTCCCGATCATGAGTAACTACTATCACTTGGGGTAGGCGTCCAGAAATTCTTTTTATCATATCAAACAGCCCTCGTCTCCTCTCCTCATCGAGATGCGCTGTAGGCTCATCTAGAATGAAGAAGCTGGGCATTCTCCCTAGCACTGCATAAGCGAGAGCTATGCGCATAGCTATAGAGAGAGCGGTCTTCTCTCCTCCTGAGATGTTCTTTACTGGTATTTCCCCTAGTTCGTTCCTTACCACAATTTCGAAATCTGGCGTTATCCGTACACGCATCGACATTCCGAGATGTGAAAGTACCTCGTTTGTTACCCGCTCAAGTATAGTCCGTGCTTTTATCGTGAGCCTCTTAGCTATTTCACCATCTTTACCCAGAATCCCACTCCTCAGAAACTCTATGAGTTCGTAAACCTCAGCACGCGCCTTGAGTTCGTAAACCTCCTTACTGAGCTCATCAACTTCTTTAACGAGTTTCTCATAGTGTTCGAGAAGAGTCTGCTCTCTAGAGTTTAACCTCTCCAAATTCTTCTCAACTTCCATAAGCTCAGTCTTTAAGTGCTCGATACCTAGCTTGAGCTTTGCATACAGTTCTCTAACATTGCCAACATTTATACCCATCTCTGTTAATTTTCGTTTCAATTCATTATACTGTTTCACTACATCCTCTTCGCTAACATTCGTAAGCTTCTTACTAATTTCGGTAAGCATCTCTTCAATGCTACTGCACATACCTCGCAGATTTTCGAGAAGTCTTTTCGTCTCTTTAATTGCAGCAAGACATCCCTGTCTAACGAAACCATTTATCTTACTCCTTTCCTCCTCACATAATTCATCTTTAGACTCTGCAACTCTTTTCAGCGAGTCATACAGTTCCATAACCTGAGAAGCAAGAGGTTTTAACTTTTCCTCAAGTTCCTTAGCCCTACTCTCAATCTCCTCAAGGGAGCCCTCAAGTCTCATCAAATCATTTTCGAGGTTCTTAATGAGCTTGATCTTAACCTCAACATTCTTCTTAAGACTGTCTATCTTATCCAACTCTTGTAGAAGTCTCTGAATTCTCTCACGAGTCTCATTACTTATTTTGCTTATTTCGGGTTGCTCAAGTACACGTCCACAGATAGGGCATCTACTACTGTCTCGCAGTACCTGAAGACTATTCTTAAGAATCTCTAGCTCTGCTTTCATTCTATGTTCTTTTATCAGCAACTCTTTGTATTTGTTCTCAAAAGTCTCTGAAACCCGCTCCTCAATTTTTCCACCAACAAGTTTACTCAATTTTTCAAGAGTTGCATTGAGCCTCTGTCTGAAGAGCCCCCATCTTCTTTTAACATCCTGATACTCTTTGAGTAGTTTTTCAAAATAGTCTATTTCAACATGAGCAACTCTATCAAGGGCTTTCAGTGCTTTCCGTAGACAACGATACTTCTCCTCGTATTTTCTCTTATCGGTAACCAACTCATAGAGTTGTGTTAATTCCGTAAACTTCTCAATAAGTTCAAACTTTCTCTGCATCTCGGCTAATTTTTCGGCGAGTTTATTCCGCCTTTCTTCGAGTGCCTTAATTTCGTTCTGTAATTTCTCGCGCTCTCTTTCTATTTCTTGCAACTGTTGCCTTCTACGATTTAAGTTCTTCTCGACTTCCAGATATCTACCTCTTTCAATAGCTAGTCTTCTTACTTCCTCACCCAGTAACTCTCTTGCCTTTTCGAGTTCTTCAAGTCCTAATAGCTGAAGGATTAGTTGCTTTCTCTTAGAAGGTATGCTCTCAATAAGTGTCGTAAGCTCGTCTTGCCTTGATATTATTGAGGCCCTCAACGCTTCACTTGTAGGAACCCGGAGTATGCTTAAGACAGTCTTATAGGTTTGTTCTATTCCTCTGGAAAGAAGTTTCTCTTTGCCGTCTATGATTTCGTAAAGCTCTGCTTCCTCAGGTCTGGAAAGTCCCAATCTCCTTTTTACACGAAATAACTTGCCCCCAACCTCAAAATCAACAACTATCTCTCCGTACGTAGCCCCCTTTCTCAGAAGGTCTGCCTTTCTTCCTCCTCTTATTCCTGAAGGACCTTTCCCGCTATATAGAAGTGCATACACTATAGAGTCTATGAGAGTACTCTTACCAGCACCATTAGGTCCCACTATTGCTATGAACCCTCTCGGAAACTCTACAACAGTATCTTCGTGCGACAAGATATTCTTCAACATTACACGCTTTAACAATGTTACAGACATAAAGCTCACCTAATGAATTTGGCTAAACCTGTTTTCTTGAAAGAATGACTATTTCTGCTTTCCACAGCTCTAGTTTTTCTCGTAGGTAGTCTGCCTTTGGTCTTGACGAGTAATTTAAACAGCGCTTCTTTGAGCTCCTTGTTTGATGCGATCTCATCAACAAACTTCCTCGCGCTTTCTCTACTTGGATCATTAAGAAGCTCGAGTATTCTCGACGCCAGAATATCGTTGCCTACAACTTCTCTGACTACTGACCTCAGAGTTACTTCGCCAACTTCCTCTAGAACCACTTTCTCGAAGTCTCTTGACCAAGACTCTAGAATCTCGACTTTGTAATAAGCTATCAAGTTCTTCTTAAGGAGGTTATCCATAACATGATAAAATTCTGTAAGGTCACTATTCTTGCACTCTAACTCTACGTAAACAATGGGAGTTTTAAGACCATTAGACACGAACTGTTTAGCTCTCTCGGTCACAGTTTTTATAGCTGTTTTAACATCGGTAAACCGCCCTGCAATCCATGGACGAGGAGTTCTAAGCGTCACCTTCTGGATATGAGCCTCACGTTTGCTTAGATCCACAATAGTTACGATTCTTCCGTTTTCTGTAACTTCGTCCCTTCTCAAAACCTCCGTAGAGCCAGTATAGACTACAGGTGTCCCATTAGAGAGTCTTAACTCTAAATGTTTATGGTAATCTCCGAGAGCAATGTAACTGAAGCCCTCTGGAAGATCAGCTAGTCTAGCATCGTATTGAGGTACTCCGGTCTCTCTGAGTATCAGATGAGCAGCAAGTATACCTTTACCATGACTTTTCAGTTTACTAATTTCGTCTCTTAACTTATACGGCACAGCTACGATCTCTAGATCTTCTATTCGCCAATGCGCAATCTCATCTACAGCAACGTACTTTAACAAACCCAACGATTCCAGCACCTGAAGCGGTGATAAACCACGTCTTTTAGGCATATCGTGCTGACCTGCTATAGCAATTACCTTCACATCTCTATCTCGCAATTTTCTGAGGACTTTAGCGGCTACCATATATGCATCTGGCGGAGGATTAGGACTATTGAAAAAGTCGCCCGTATGTACAACAAGGTCTACATGCTCGCGTAAAGCTATCTCCATAGCCTCAACAAATGCTTCGTATACATCACGGTATCTTAGGGTTAAGCCATATGGTGCTGCGCCCAAGTGGGTATCACTAACATGAAGCACCATCAAGGCTCATCACCTAGAATTTCCTTCAGTTCATGTAAAACCTCTTTGTGCATCTCCAAATCAGTACGTTCTCTAGCCTTTCTACTGAGGAACTCTCTCCAAATAGCCACTATATCCGGGGTCGTTCCGCTTCTCTTTCCCGGATGTTTATCTATCTTCACAAGTGCGGGGAATCTTCCTATCCATTCACCTATTAGAAGTGCTTCACCTGTTGCTAACGTCGCTAGTGAAGTAACAAGGTCTTCTGTAAGAAGATCAGAGGCGTTCATGACAGCTCTTTGATCGGATTCCTGGACAAGCTTCATAACGACGAAGTTTTGCACTTGACTGATAGTATTGAGATCTATGTTCCTGGGTCTTTGCGAGACCAATGCCAAACAAATACCAAATTTCCTACCTTCGCGTGCTAACCTCTCAATACTAGGCCTCGAAACACTAGGTCTGTTAGCGGATAAGAAAAGATGTGCTTCTTCAACTACGAAGAGTAGAGGCATAGGACTTCCTCTAACAGAACTACTTTTACCGCTCCACAAAAACTCGTCTGCTATCACCTTCAACATGTAATCTCTCTGCTCATCATCTAGAGAAGACGCGTTCAACACGAGGATAGTCCCAGGTCTAGCAAGCTCGGTTACACTGGGCTGGACAAAGCTTATGCGAGCATGTTCAAAGAACTCTTCAACCTTTGTTATAGCGCTTTCAATGCTTTTATCGCTAACACCGCTTTTAACGCTGTTGATAGCATTAACCAAGCATTCTACAAAGAGTTTGACCGCTGTTTCATCAAGATCGGCTTCCTCCACGGGTTCAACGAATTCTTGATGTAACCTTGTACTCCGCCTAAACACATCTTGCAACTTCTTAACACCCTCCTCTGTTAAGCCATAATGCTCAATTACTTTAGCGAACGTATCGCGGCACTGCCTCAGTGCTCGAGATACAAGTCTTCGCTGAACAGTAGCTGTACCCTCAGGAACTACCATCTTAGCCAACACATGTGGAGGGATCTTCAGAGGGTTAATGGCGAGTTCCACTTCACGAACATCAGCTTCTTGCGCAAGTAACCCGCTGTACTCTCCATGCACATCATATACTATGGCTAACCCTCCCATTGCAGCAATACGGTCCACAAGAATGGCTATCGTATTGCTTTTACCCGAGCCCGTGGTCCCAGTTATGAAGAGATGCTTGGCAAGAGCGTTCACGTCTACGAATACCCTGACATCTGGCCTACCCAACAAATGCCCTACTGGAATAGAAGAGGGATTTCTCGATGAGAATAGAGTCGACAGTACCTCGGTCGGTGCTAGGTAAACTGAGGCATCTGGGGGAGGAGGAATTCTGGGAATAGTTACTTTCATATCGTGCGTTATAGCTGCGAAGAAGCGTAGATACGACTGGCTATACTTTCCCAACTCACCTTCGAACTCTTCGTGTAGCTCCCCGCTAGTAATGAGCGCGATGCCGCTAACGGGAACACTTCTTCTAAAGGAGGTCGAGCTTATGACCCCAACAAGACACAGCTTCTTCGCATCTCCCGAGTACGGATCTTCATAAGAAGTTTCCACCGTAGCGTAAGTACCTACGGGTATAGGACGCGGAGAAACTACCTCCGCTAACAACGGGCTTGCCCTATTGCCTATCTTGCCAAGCACTATAGGGGTTCTGCAGATCAACTGCTTCACCGCTTTACCCATTAAGTAAGTGTAATGCTCTAGAAACGTTTTAATGCTGTGGCTAATCACTATTTTCATCGCTAACCTTATAACCTATAGCGTGAACCTTGTATGATCGGTGTAAAGTGTTGGCTGAAGGCATGTCTAGTGACCGTGCTAAAACTCCTAGCAGAGGCATGTGGATAGAGAACGACGTGATGTATGTAGCAGGCGAAGAATTTATAGAGAAAGTTGCTAGTGCATTAGCCTCGCCAACTAGGCTAAGGATCCTAGGCTTGATAATGCGCGAGAACATGGGTATCGAAGAGCTAGCCGAGAAACTAAGGCATAGCAAAGCAAACATCAGCACACATGTAAAGAGATTAGAAGAAGCGAATTTAGTAAAACCTATGTATGTTCCCGGTCAGCGCGGAATAAAAAAGATCGCGAAGCCCGTGATAAGAGAAATAAGAATACTCCTATATACCCTCGCCGAAGAAGTTGAGCGTAGGATGCAAGAAGCCCCCCTGCCTCCCGAAGAATTAGAGGAAGAACCTTAGATCCTCAACACGTTCTTCATGAAGTATAGGTATAGAGGCGCAGGCTCTAAAGGTCTGCTCTTAAATTCTGGATGTGCCTGCGTTCCCATATAAACGAAGTTGCCTCTAAGCTCCATTATCTCGATCACCTCTTCATGATTTTCGAAACTATAACCACTCACTCTAAAACCTGCCTTCTCGAACGCATTAATGTACCTGGTGTTTATGTAGTATCTGTGACGATGCCTCTCGTAAACAACATCTCGTCCTCCATAAGCTTCATACGCACGTGTTCCTCTTACAAGCCATATAGACTTTGCTCCTAATCTCATTGTCCCGCCAAGCCTATCTATATGACGCTGACCTTTCATCAGGTCTACAACTGGGTGAGGAGTATTCGGATCAAGTTCTGTACTGTTGGCATCCTTAAGCCCTAACACGTTTCTCGAGAATTCAATGACCATGAGCTGAAGACCGAAGCATATCCCTATAGTGGGGATTCCATGCTCCCTCAGATACTTGATAGCTCTCATCTTACCTTCGGCACCACGTTTCCCAAAACCAGGGAGGATCACCGCCCCCTCAACACTATTGAGGGCATCCTCTACACTTATTTTCCCTTGTTCTATATCCGTACCTTCAATCCAGATAAGAACTGGTTTCACGCTTAAATGAGCTGCCGCATGTCTTAGCGCCTCTATTATACTCATGTAGCTATCTCTAAGATGAGTGTACTTCCCAACCATTGCTATGGTCACAGTTCTACATGCATTTTTGACCTTCTCGACAAACCGTATCCACCTAGAAAGGTCAGGTTCTCTATACTCAAGCCCTAGCCTCTTAGCTATGCTTCTATCAACACCTTGACTTTTCAGAATTAAAGGGACTTCGTATATCGTTTCCACGTCATGGTTAGAGATGACCGCTTCGGGAGGAACATTGCTGTAGAGAGCTATCTTTCTCCTAGCTTCGGGTGTTAAGGGTGTTTCACAACGTGCAACGATAACATCGGGTTGTATACCTATTCTCCTTAGCTCCTGCACGCTGTGCTGAACGGGTTTTGTCTTCTGCTCACCAGTAGTCTTCAACGTAGGCACTAATGCCACGTGTATGAACATTGTATTTTCAAAACCTTCTTCAAGCCTCATCTGCCTCGCTGCTTCGAGAAATGGTAAACCCTCTATATCGCCAACTGTTCCCCCGATCTCCACTAACACTACATCGGCTCCACTCTCGCGGGCTATCTCTCTTATACGAGATTTTATCTCATCTGTTATGTGAGGGATTATCTGCACAGTTGCACCTAGGTAATCACCTTTACGTTCTCTCATAATTACCGAGAGGTATATTTGACCAGTGGTTATGTTATTCTTCTTAGAGAGGTTTATGTGGAGGAACCTCTCATAGTGTCCAAGGTCAAGATCGGTTTCTCCACCATCTTCGGTAACGAAGACCTCGCCGTGGGCGTAGGGGCTCATGGTACCAGCATCGACATTCAGGTATGGATCTATTTTAATAGCGGTAACATTGTATCCCATAGACTTTATCAGCAATCCTACCGATGCTGTGGTTACACCCTTGCCTACACTGCTCAGCACGCCTCCTGTGATGAATATGTACTTTGTCACTCTGTGCCCAGTTATTGACTTATCTAGTGGACTAGTTTATTTTTAAGGTAACGTCTTAAAGCATTGGTAGGTGTTATATCAATGGATTCGCTGACCAAGCTTAAAAAGCTGATCAAACGCGGTCCAATTCTGCAAATAGCACTAGATCTCTTGGAGCTTGATAAGGCTATTTCCATAGCGCGGAAAGCGTATTCAGAAGAACCTGGTGTGATAATAGAGGTTGGAACTCCTTTAATAAAGTACGCAGGTGTTGAAGCCATTAAGAAGATCCGGCAGGAGCTTCCCGATGCATTGATTCTAGCTGATATGAAAACAGCAGATGTTGGAGCCCTAGAAGTTTCCATAGCTGCCGAGGCTGGCGCAGATATAGTGACAGTGCTTGGAGCTGTGGGAGACGAAGTTGTTGAAGAGGCTGTGTGGAAGGCACATGAACTCGGCGTGGCTGTGCAAGTGGATATGATAGGTGTTAGGGACGTAGTGAAAAGAGGTTCCGAAGTTGCGAAGCTGGATGTTGATATAGTGGGTTTACATGTAGGCATAGATGTTCAGAGAAGACGAGGCATAACTGCTGCGGTGCTTACAAGGGCTATCTCCTAACTAAGAATACTGAATCTATTGGTTTCGGTGGCGGGGGGTCTCAGACCCGAAACTATTCCCGAAGTTGTGCATAGTGGTGCACACATAGTCGTTGTAGGCGGGTACATCACGCACTCGGATAACCCTAGAGAAGCTGTACGTAGATGTCTTGAAGCACTTACAAAGAGTTTTTAGAGGTTTTTATCTCGCCCTTCTGCTTATCAAATATTCCCACATAAATCGTTATTTTCGGGTATAGTCATGGCTGTTAGCTTTATAGACATAGCTATCTCAGCTGCATTAGCAGCATCAACAATCGTTCCCGTATTCTACGGTAACATAGTTTCGAGTGCGGAGAGAAGAGCTGCTGACGACACCCTAGCTATAGACCGCGACACTATAACGAAGCTCATGTCGAGAGGATATGCATACACTGTAGACATAGGTGACTCCATAGTTGTTGTCGTTGTCTTTAGAAAAAGTACGTCTAAGAGTTTTGCAGAAGTCGAGCCTAGCCCTCTCGAACTAATGCACATGAGCAGCGAGGTGCATCTCGAGGCTAATGAGGTATCAGAGGGGTAGATATGTGCGAGCTGCTTGTAATGGAAACTTTTCACTTACTCGCTGTACCGCTGTACTTACTCGGCGTAAGAGGCATCGATCTAGTGCACGTACTATGGTTCTTCTTAATACTGCTCTTCATGGCAAATACTTTACCTAGGACTCCACGTGTTTACGAGAAACCTGCAAGTATTCTGTCCCTATGTACAAGAGTTGTTGGGTCAATACACTCCGCTATCTGCGGATTATTATTGAGTGCAATCCTACAATGTGTACTGGATTGCAGTTTTGAGTATGCAGCCTTGATATCCTTATCAGTGCTTCTCCTTCATCTCGCTTCGGTACGCAAATTCCGCAACTTACTCTTTGTACCGGCAACATCAATATCTATATCTGCACTCCTAACGTTCATTAAGAACAACTGTAGCGAGGTTGCAACACTTGAGATCAAAACACCTATACTACCACTACTTGCTGTAGGAGCTTTCCCGATAGTATTCTACATAGCTAGGGATAAGGCTACGAATACCACACTGCTACTAGCCTTAGTGGCTCTGCCCATAATAATGTTAGCATCTTTGCTGAGAACCTTAATACCTCTGGACTACACTATGATTCTGATATTAACATCTTTATTCACAGCCATACCTCTAACAATACTCCTTACTGAGAGCCACGCACTTTCATACAAACTAGATTCGTTTCTCGACCCGATCCTAACGGTTACGACTGGTCTCTATCTAAGATCCTTAAGATACTTCATACTACTTTTCACAGCATTAAGTGCTTCCTATAGACTCCTAGAGGTTTTAGGATGGTCGAGCTCAGAGAGTTTGAGCATAACAACGTTCTTAGCAGCGATCTTCATGTTATGCATTCTGAACTCTGCGCTCGTCTTATACCATCTCTTCAATACCTCAACTAGTTCAAGAAAACTCCTCTTTATTTCATCACTTCTGATGTTCAACGTAGCTATAATAATAGATGTACTCCGCTGAGTTTAGGTCTGGAGGAAAGCGCTATATCTCATATTCTTTAGGTACGTAGGATACTACAAGTCCTGGTACTCTATCACCATACCACTGAAGGTTCTCCTGCGCAAACCTCCTTTCGGACTCATTTATTCTGAACTTCTTTCTGGCCCACTCTAAGCTCTCGGAGGTGATGCAGCCACGTCCTTTGGATGCCGCCATTCTTATCAGCGCGTCTATCTCAGCAGCGTTGAACCATCTTGTAATCCTTACTATTTCGTCGACCATCTTTGATGAAGCGTTGACCTTGTATCTCTTGATAGCCCGCGTGGCTATCTGTTTTCTCATCTCCTTATCTGGAAATCCCATTACGACAACGACATCAAGTCTTCCTGGTCTTATCAACGCTCTGTCTATGATATCCGGCACGTTCGTTGTCATGACTGTGAAGGGTCTTGACTGATCCTGGAGTATATTAAGCCACACATTAACTTCCGCTATATAGGCTTCATGTATTGCCTGCATACGCTGTACAAGGAAATCAGCATCATCAACAACTATTATTATGTCATCGCGTCTCTTCAACATCCTGAAGATTTTGAACAGTGTCTTCTCGGTCATTCCGTACCACATCGAGCGGTAGCTACTAGGCATCAATCGAACAAGCTTTCTACTGAGCGCTTGTGCAAGCGCCTCAGCAGTAACGGATTTACCTACTCCAGGTGGCCCTACAATAAGCATGCCCCGCGGTGCGTACATAGCTTTACTCTTTATAGGGTCTATGACCAGCAGCTCAAATTCCTCTCTTAATTTTTGCGGCAGATCATCTAGACTCCATGCAGGTCTTTGAACAGGTATCCTTATCGTTACGGGTTTTCCATAGTCTTCTCTAATCCTTATCTTTATAATATCAGATTCTTCGATCGCCGTTAACAAAACACGAATATCTTCAACAGCTGTTATCGAAGGTACGTAGAAGCCTAGCCTAGAAGCATAGTGATCGACTACCTCCTGAATTTTAGCCAGCACTCTCTCTATGTCGTTAGCTCCGAGTTTTGTATCTGTTATTATCACGACGGTACCCTTGTTCTCTTCATCGGATTCAAAATCTATCACATCGCTCTTGAAAATAGCTGAAATAGCATTGAGCTTTCTGCCCTTCAGTATAACTAGCACAACGAAATCTGAATCAAGAAGCTTTATCTCGGATGCTATGTGTATCGTCAACTGCTTCATGTACTCAGTTAAAAGTCTGAATAGCCATCTGAGCCTCTCCTTATCCTTGAACAGTATCTTTTTGTACCCGCCATTTACGAGGAGTGACAAGACCTTGGCAGCGAAATTCACCACATGTTCATTTATATCGTCAATCACTACGGGAGCTATTACAAAACCTTCAACTCCTCTAGGAAGGTCCTGAGATATGTCGACAATAGAATACCTCAGCTCCTTGATCTCAGCACTGACTCTTTCCATGTAGCTAGACCCGAAGCATATTAGGATTAGTTCGGTATATTAACACTGCGTGAAACTTCCGATAAGGGTTAATCAGCATTTTCGAGTAGCTATTCATAACCTAGGTGGATTTCCGTCTGCTCCAGACAATCTCACCATCTTTTAAAATAGCCCGAACTCTGTGAATAGGTATGAATTTGCCCGGTGGATCTCTAAAATATATGTAGCCTCTGTCAACACGTTCTACTTCTCTTAGCGGAATCTCTATTATTCCATCAAATCTATCTAGCACTAGCAACGAGTACCTCTCCTTGCTCTCTCGCTGGTTCCACAGAATACTGTTTATGGCCTCTCTCATAGTTTTGCCCTTCAGCACAAGTCACCCTTCAGCTAAAGGAATTCTCATCACAGCTCATGCTGGGGAGTATTCATCACCTTAATCTCTAACACTGCAACACTGTTTAAAATACTTGATCGAGGTTCCTCAGCTAACTTCGGGTTCTTCATCCTTTCCTCGAGGGGGTCCTTAACATCATCGGCACGGTCAGCACCTTGCCTTTTCGTCACGTGCTCCCCTCGCCAGCTCCTCATCATCCCTACTCTAGAGAAACTAATTAGCTGTACGGAAAAGAGTATGTCGTTAGGGGAACGGTAGAAGTGGAGCCTATATACCGCTGTAGAGTGTGCGGAGCATTCACCGAAGATAATATGCATTGCGGATCCCCTACCTTCTTAGTGCTGGACCCAGAGAGACGTGTTAGGCTAAGCAAGCTACTATCCTATATACTGCGCCACGACCCTGAGTCTGTAGGACTAGAACTAGATAGCGAGGGATGGGTAGAAGTAGAGGCGTTGGTAGAGGCCATAAGAACCAGGTGGAGATACAAAGAGCTCTACTCATGGCTTCAACCCCTACACGTGATTGCCGTAACGGCAACAGATCCCAAAGGAAGATTTGAACTGCGAAACGGTGCGATCAGAGCACGTTATGGCCATAGCAGAAGGTTAAGGATCACGATAAGTTACCCTGAGGAGAAGACCCTCAAGATCCTCTATCACGGCACATCGATGAACTGCGCAGAACGGATACTGAAGGAAGGTATAAAACCCATGAATAGACATTTCGTTCACCTAACAACTTCAGTAGACGAGGCTTGTATCGTAGGCAGCAGACATAGTAAACTCAACCCCGTGGCAATAGTCGTAGATGCCGAGTGTGTACGAAAATACGGAAAGATATTCAGAGCCTCTCCTAAGGTCTTCCTGACGAAGTTTGTCGAACCAAAATGTATAGTCGAAGTCGTTAAATGCAGCAAAATCTCTTCATAACCTCTTTAGCTATAGGGTTCTCCCTCGAGATCCTCAGATAGTTGATAGGGGGTCTGAATCCTGGCATTATCTCTCTCAGCTCAGCTAGTGTTATTGGCGTTGCGATTCTTTTAGGTTCCACTACTTCTAATACTAGTATAGGCCTTTTCTTACCGTACATAAACTGTATATCTCTCTCGGTAACTCCTCGCAGTACACCCCTCTGGAAAAGTCTAACAAGCTCAGGATATTCCACAATAAACACCTCGCCAACTCTGAAGAGTCCCACTATGCTCTTAACAGGTGCTGAAGCATAGACTATAACTACATCTCCTGTCTCAATTCTTTGGCCTTTAGACCTAAGCTCGTATTTTTTAGTACCTGAGAGTATCTCGTTGGCGAATACAGGTTTTACACTCATTAAAACATAGTCGCCCCGCTCGAAACAGTTATCCATCCGATGCTTCCCGCTGTTTTTCGAATAGCTATTAAGACATAAAAATCTGGTGCTAACTAACTCCTTGTGGTGGTGTGGGGCCCGTCGTCTAGCCTGGTTAGGACGCCGCCCTCACGAGGCGGAGGTCCGGGGTTCAAATCCCCGCGGGCCCACCAACAAATAATTAATGTTTGAGTCTACGTAAGGTCTCCACACGCACAGGTAACTTCGTGAATAATTCTGTGAAGCACCTCCATACCCTCCATCTTGACCGCTGAAACACGTGGTACTCTTACAGCTCTTCCATACAGCTTCGCTATCTTCATAAGCTCTGCGAGCATTTCTCCATAAGTTCCAAGCAGCATAAGCTTCTTAATTGCGTTCTCAACATCGCTTACTCCATCACCCACGAACTCTATACGTTCTATGAGATCCACCTTGTTGAGTACGGGCACTACGTCAACGCCTAACCTGGCTTGCAGTGCAATGCTTAGTAGTGGTAGGAACGCGTAGTCTTCATAACGTGTTACGAGTTCTGCATCTATTACGAATAACGTTACTATTCTGCTGGTAAGCTGAGCAAGTTTTTAATGAGTTTAGGCGAGATGTCTCTGAAGATAAATAAATCTATCTGACCGGGTATGTCAATAAGTACGAATTCGTGGTCGCTCCTAGAGATCGCTGTCATCACCTCATCTAGTCTGCCGATTGCTATGTCAACAGCTTTAAGTAGTGCTGCGTTCGGTCCGAGCATATACTTCTTGGCGACCTCTGATGCCTTTACAATACTCCTTATATCAAAATCAGACATATGGGGAAGTACTTCGGCTGCGGGATCTAGGTTGGCTTTGAAACTCTTTACACCCTGAGAACTAGATAGCCACTTGGCGACGCCTTAACAAGGGTAGACTTGCCTGCACCCGCAGGGCCAGTGAACAACACTACGGTTTTCATAGTTTTGACTCTCGCAGATGCTGATGAACACAAGAAGCTTTATGAGATTATCGCCTAAGGTGCACAGCGCTAATATACTTCGCTTAGTAGAGTACTGTGTACAGTGATGAGGGCTAGATTACCTGATCTATGATGATCGGTTTCTGGGCTGATAAACGATGTTCGAATATATTCAGCTACATCTCTTAAAGTTCAATTGGGGTAGGTATGTATTAACTAGGCATCGAGCAGGCACCCAACAACTCTCAATGATGTGCTGTTTTAGACTACGACCACCTACAACTATTGTTTCAATAAAGCCTTTCCCTACATGAACAGGCGCGTAGCTGTGTTCAGCACCGGGGTACTTCTCTATAGCATCTCTGAATTCCTCCTCATTACTAAGACCAGGAACAAGCATGACCCCTGATACTCGTGGGAAACGAGATGGTATAAATAGTCTCGTCAAATATTAGCACAGTAGCATATTTTCTACGATCCACGACCGGTCAAGGAATACAGATGATTAGCTCGGAGGCTATCGCTCAAATCGATTTTCTGGACACTCCTTTTATGGCTGCGTATTTTCGCAGCCTTGTAAAAGTTAGAAAGGCGTTGTTTACCAAGGCTAATGGCTTGTCAAGGAAAAGAAGGCGGAGGATATTCAGAATGCGTTTCTTTTCATTTATTCTTCATGTTCTTGTTTAGCCAATTAGAGATCTCGAGGCCTAACTCGATCGACCTCTTGGTAGCTTGTTGGACTGTCTCCATCAGCGCTGCTTTTACTGCTCTTAACTCCATAGTGTAGATGCCTCTGATTGTTGTACCTGCGGGTGTAACAACAAGGTCTCTCAGGATCGCAGGATGCCATCTGGTTTCCTCGAGAGCCCTAACTGTGCCCTCGAGCAGTCTTAACATAGCCTTGTACGCGAGCTCCCTAGGCATGCCCGTAGCAACAGCGCCTAGGACCAGCGCGTCGATAAGCTCGGCTACGAACGCTGGGCCAATGCCAATGAGTGCAGTAAAGGCATCCATATACTCCTCTGGTATCCACACAACGTCTCCTAGCATGCGGAAAACCTCCTCAGCAACTGCTCTATCTTCGTTATCAGCACTTCTATCTGCAGTAAGAGCTGTTATGGCAGACTTTACCACAGCATTGATATTAGACATTGCCCCCACAACCCTGGCCCCGGGAAGCATTTTCTCTAGAAGCTCAGTCTTAACACCAGCTACAACAGACAATACCGTCTTGTTCTTAACAACACCCCTTATATCTTCAACCACGATAGGCAGGTGAAAAGGTTTAACAGATAACACTACTACGTCTGAGACCTTACACGCCTCCCTATTATTATTCGTTGCTATAGCTCCGAGCTCACTAACCCTAGCCAGAGTCTCTTCCCTCCTCCCAGTACCTATGATGGTCCAGTAAGGTTTCTCCTCTCTTAACGCTTTAATTATGGCAGAACCTATCTTCCCCGCTCCAATAATTGTTATAGTCAGGGTCTTGCCTCTATGGAATCAAAACCCCTCAGCCTTGCGATTAACATGCAGTATGCCAGATATAAACCTTGCTCCCTTTACGGGGGAGCCTTTTAAAGCTGGTACACCTATATACATCGAAAGCGGTTCCAGAGAAAGTTATCATAGTGTTTATGTTTTCGGCATTTGAGAGATTAAACATGTTGAGATTCAACAATACCTGTATTAATCATGCTGGATATACTGGTCCATTAGAAAAGGAGTATTTCTACATGAAGTCAATGGGGAGTGGCGCCGGGGGCGGGATTCGAACCCGCGCGGGGCACGAGCCCCACCGGCTCTCAAGGCCGGGAGGACATCGGTAGGGTCATCGGCTGAACTGAATTCTTTTATGGGGGTTACCCCTTCCAATGACTGCGAAGTCTATGAATACTTTCGCTCACGGCTTAAATACCTATACGCCTGCATATTTAAAGGGATATCTGTGCCCAGGATAATAGTCGAGAATAATCGCGTAGTCATCGAGTTCACTTCAGCTGACGACCTAAGCAAGTTCATCAACTTTCTACAGTCTCTGGGGGTAACTAACAACATTGAGAAGCGTGAAGTAAGGATAGAATATGATGGGAGGTTCTGGGAGTATCTGATCAAAGATAGACAGCTCAGCGAGAAGACTGCTCGTGACTACATGAACTACCTCAAGAAGTTAAGCGGAAAGACGGTTAACTACGATCTCTACCTAGAGATCTGCGACAACAAGTGGAAGGTTAAGCTCATCCGCATCTACCTTGACTACTTATATAAGGTAGGTAGGATTTCGTGGGAGGAGAAGGAGCGTTTGAAGAGCATATTCAAGGTGAAGAACAGTAGCAATAGTGGAGAAGACGATGAATACGAGATCGACGAGCATGAGCTGATAGATAGGATGCTGATGATGCATGATGA
>Ga0180301_10001261_pt1 | contig 19914 bp, 16 predicted proteins | sample GuaBasSediGuay16_FD_121797 | JGI IMG/M metagenome (GOLD analysis project Ga0180301, IMG submission 121797) | Subseafloor sediment microbial communities from Guaymas Basin, Gulf of California, Mexico - Guay16, Core 4569-2, 12-15 cm | ecosystem: Environmental > Aquatic > Marine > Hydrothermal...
AGTTCATACATCGTCTGGTTTGTACAGTTCCACTCCCCGTCAGAGTAGTAATTGTACGCTTTAACTCTCCAGTACCTTACGGCAAACCCCGGTTCTTCTGGTTTAGCCGTGAAAACAGTGGTCTCCGTTGATAGGCCGTAAGAGAATAGAGCTATTGGACCCAGGCTTCCTATAAGTTCTGGTGGGACGTTGAATTGCTGGTCGATCCATTCTGTTCCTGACGGAAACGTTATGGTTGGTGGCGGAGTTGGGTCAAACGGTACCCATATGCCCTCCCCGCTAGGCGATGTGGGCACCCAGACCTCAGCCCAAGCGTATATGTTAAATGCTTTAATGATGTACTTCAGGGTGCCACCGGAGTAGTCTGCCTGAGCGTAGCGGTCATCGTATCCTATCACTAGCCTTGCTGAGACTCCTAGGTAGCGCAGCGTTGTAACGAACGTTGAAGCAAAATCTATGCATGTCCCCTCTTTTTCCTTCAGGAATCTTACCACCGGGTCCTCGTCCGTCAACGGAGCGCCCTCGGTTAAGCGTGTTATATTGTTTATGTACTTCCCTGAGAGCAGCTCCGCTTGAACCGCTTGAGCTACCTCATACGCGTTGTTGCCTATACCCGAAAAGCTATCGGCGAAGCTTTTGAATGTTGGGTCATTTGCTAGGCTTGAAGGTAGCTGGGTATAGACGTCGCGTATTGCTGGCGGAGTATATGTTGCGGGCATAGCATTGCTGGAGACCCAGTCAGTGTCGGGGGGTACTCCTGCGACATCGTAACTTATTTCTGACACTCCTTTATCCGTGAAGAAAAGGTTTACTCGCGAATTATTGTATTCGTCACGTTCAATTTCCGCGTCGTTAAGGTCTCCTTGGGATGAAGATATTTCTGTAGTGAAGTACGGGTCGGGATACAATACTGGAAGTGCGGTTGAGGATGAAACGTCGTGGGTTATATTCATTATTATAGTGAAGAATTGCGCATTTGGAGGAAGAGAGGAGGGAGCCGTAATACTTATGGGGTAAGTGTTCAACTGTGTTTTATACCAGTCCCCTTCGCCATAGTAGTCAAAAGTTGAAACTTTCCAGTACTGATGAGGGTAGTTAGGATCATGTGGTATTACGATCATAACGGTGGCTTCAGGGTCGATCAGTCCAGCGGAGAACTGATGGATGGGTGGTATATAATCGACCGGTACATTTTGCAGTTCTTCAGGTATCTTAAAGTCCTTAGGAATGTTCTTGAATATTTGTTCCAGCCAGTTCATGTCGAGCTGCAAAGTGAGCGGTGAGGCGTAAGCATAAGGTATATGGTGGAAATAGTTTGGAAAAATGAATCCTAATGCTTGGTTGAATAATCCTCCCTGTTGGTTAATGGACGTTATAACATAGTATCCTGCTCCGGCTCCTAGGAGAAGCCCTAATAGAAGAAGCGCCACTAGTGCCTTCCGTCTAGTAGATGCCATTAGCTATTCACCTATTTATGAATGCAGGTTTATTACCTAACATCCCATTTTTGTTGGCTTTAAAAATAAAATTTCTGGAAAAGGCATACGTGCTTTAAATTGAAAGTTAGAATTATTTGCCGATCTTACTAATTGTTTTAACAATTTTTCCTAAAGAGTTTCCAGTCTTATTTTCCTATAATTCAAGATTTCCTTGGCCTCGAGTTTAAAATTGAAGAAAAGTTTAAAAATTAAAATTAATGGGATCTTCAGGAGGAGTGGTTTAACTGGAGCATGTTAAAGGAGTGGGGTGGGGTGGTCGTAGAAGTCGTTTACAGTAGAGAGCTTGAAGGCTACGACTTCGGTGAGGGGCATCCTTTTAGAGGAGACCGTTTCGTTAACTTCATCAATTACTTTGTTGAATTAGGCCTCCACAAAAATCCCCTTTTCAGGCTGGTTGAACCTGAACTGGTTGACGATGAAGATCTTTTATGCGTTCACGACCCCGACTACGTTAAGTATGTTAAGCGTCTTGCTCAGAAGGGTGGTTACCTTTCACTTGATACCCCCCTTAAACCAGGAATGGACGAGTATGCCAAGTTGATCGTCTCCGTATCCGTGACGGCTGGCAGAGCGGTCGCCGAGGGGAAATGTGAGTGTGCCGTCGGGATAGGTGGGGGCATGCATCATGCAGGCATAGACTACGGCGGCGGCTTCTGCATATTTAACGATGTTGCCGTCTGTGCGAAAATGTTACTTGAAGATTACGGTTTTAAACGCATCTTAATACTTGACACCGACGCCCACGCAGGGGACGGAACAATGGATATTTTCTACGAGGACCCTAGTGTGCTTTTCATTTCAGTTCATCAGGATCCTCGCACTCTCTACCCTGGCAAAGGCTTCATATGGGAGGTAGGTGCTGAGGAAGGCAAAGGCTTCACTATATGTGTTCCTCTTCCTCCCCGCTCTGGTGATGATGTTTACAAGTTAGTCCTAGAGGAAATATTCATGCCTGTTGCTAGAGAATTTAAGCCTGATGTTATAATTAGAAATGGAGGGAGTGATCCTCACTGGGGGGATGCGTTAACCAACCTAGGCCTTTCATTAAGCGGATTTAAAATGATCGGAGAATACGTGAAACGTGCTGCAGACGAGGTTTGTAGTGGCCGTCTCGTAGACCTCATTGGGAGTGGCTACAATCCTGTGGTTCTTCCTAAAGCCTGGACTGCTATAATTCTTGGCATTGCAGGTGTAAACATGGAGCTAAAAGAGGTCTTTAAACCGCCAAGCTGGTTAAACTCACCTGAAATACTTGAAGCTGCTAAGAAAATCATAGACGAAGTTAAAGTGGTTCATAGCGAGTACTGGGACTGCTTCAAGTAGGAGGGGGTTTTATTGACTCTCAGTAGAGAAATAGCAGCTGAGGTTCTATCTAGGTTTGAAGCAGATAAGATGAAGCCGTCCTTGAGGTCTCTTTTTTACAGTCTAACGGATGAGCTTAATGTTATGGACGTGAAAACTAGAACTAGCGCCTTCGGCTTGATCATGGAAACCACTAAAAGACTTAACACTATAGATTTCATCCTCCAAAAAGCAGTTGGAGGAAAGCTGGCTTTCAAGAACCTTAATCCTTTCGTCAGAAACCTGCTAAGAATAGCAACTTTAGAACTTAAATTTAATCAGAGTAAAGTTGACGTAGAACGAAAGGTTTATGGTTTGCTCCTAAAAAAGTTCGGAAGGAAGGAAGCTGCCAAAACCCGAATTATAATAAAAAAAGTTAAGTCTTTTTCGCTGGAAGACGGCTTGAAAAACTTAGGCAAACTGGAGCGGTTAAGTATCTTATACTCTCATCCCTCCTTCTTAGTCAAGAAATTTATCTCGCTTCTTAGAGAAAACGAAGCCGTAGAGTTGATGAAAGCAAACCTCTTAAGTAAAACTGTCTGGTTTAGAATTAATGAACTTAAAATGCAGGTCGAGGACGCCTTAGCATTCTTTGAGAAAGAAGGTATTCTTGTTGAGCAAGATAAGGACTTCCCCGACGTTTTTAAGGTCGTCGACGCAGAATTCCCTCTTCCCTTAACGCCATACTTCGAAGATAGGAGAATAATCATTCAAGATAAGGCTAGTGTGGCTGCCGTTTACGCCCTCTCCCCTCGTCCAGGAGAAAGAATCCTTGATGCGTGTGCGGCACCCGGTATGAAAACCGCTCTTATAGCCCAGAAGATGAAGGGCGATGGTGAACTTACCGCCGTGGACATTTCGCCAGAACGTGTTTCACGCATGAAATGGATACTAGAACTTTCCGGTGTTAAAAACGTGCGTGTTCTAGTAGCTGACTCTAGGAGTCTCTCAGGCGAGTATTATGACCGCGTACTTGTTGATGCCCCTTGCACGTCAAGTGGCACCTTATCGTCCACGCCCGAGGCTAAGTGGAAAATTAATGAAAAGCAGATTGAAAGTTACGTTTCAATTCAGAAGGCCTTGCTTGAGAACGCTCTCAAAATAGTTAAAGACGACGGGGTGGTTGTTTATTCTGTCTGCTCCGTTTTTCCAGAGGAGGGGGAAGCAGTTGTTGACGGCGTCTTAGATAAGGCCGAACTCGTGGATCCTGAAATACCGGGAGATAAAGGTTATCCTGGTTTTGTCTGCTCATCTAAAATTAGGCGTTTCTTCCCTCACAGGCACGGAACAAACGGCTTCTTTATAGCCAAGCTCACTCCTCTTTAACAGCCCCCAGCCTTTAACCTAACCTTAATGATGTTCACCACGTCCAATGCGTGCTCTTTTAAGGGGTACGTCCTCGCTCAGAGACAGTTCTCTCTAAATTGTTGCTATTGGCCCAAAGCACCATTGCATCCTAAAAGTAGAAGGTACTTGAAATAGTGTTCTCTTCATAAGCTGGGGAGAATTTTTTTACATTCTCATCTCATCTATAGGTGCGTGAATCACTGTTCTAATCGAAGACAATTTATCTGTGCTAAGCTTAAGCCTCCTGCCATTTATAAGGAGATTAAAGGCTGCTTCTCTCCTCCTTAATGTCAATCGGCAAAAATTCCATACCTTCTCTGAAAAGCCAGCACTCTTCTCCCATATTTCTCTAAAGCAACTTGGTTCTCACTTGCCAAAGCAAGGTTTATCCTTCTAAGCTTCCCACACACTAATAGCTCCTCATCCCACCAGCGCCTCCCACTATAATATGCACGATCTTTACTCCTTTATGGCTAAGTCTTCTAAGCATCCAAGATGCAAGAACCAATATACTCTTGTGATAAGGATGCTGCGCACAAGCTTATTAGGAATGAATGGAATCCGCTTTGCTGAAGTGGATCTATGCGGATCAAACCCTTGGTCATGAACTTCATAGTGCGATGGGTTTTTCCTCCTCTCTAAAGTTATTCGTCAACTCTATAAATTATGAGGACTAATCTTCAGCCAAAAATTTCACTTACTTAATTCTAAAGAAGTTTTATTTGAGTGGTGCTTCTGGGGGTCTTTAGTTGAAACACCATGAATTCTAATGCCTAATTTTCGGGTTTAAAGTCGAAAACGTTGAAGTTCTTAAGAGCAAAGGTGTAAGTGCATTACTATGATTTAATGAAATGTTTTCTTCTTGAAGAAAAACTTTGGGGCTTTCACGTCTGAAAACTTTTCGTCTACCTCATAAGAAAGCCTCCCAATGTTCGGAGTGGATCCTCCATCACCGTATTCATCATCGGAGAAGTTGATGAAGAGATTTTTCGGTATTTCTCGCTAGAAAAGTTTGACTATATCCTAACTTGTAGAGCACCCTGTTAGTACTTCCCACTTCATATCACGCTTCCCCCTTATGAATTTCCTTCGTCTTATAATCCACAACACGTCTACTACGGCTTAAGCGTAGCTGGATAAGCTTCAATGGGCTGTTTATTCAGCTCTTAACCCTTTACTCCATTTCTTTCCATTGTTCTTTTAGCCGCCTTATTTACATCGAAAAGGTCGGGTGGTATTTGTTTTGTACAATTGGGTTTTTAATAAATGCTTTTTCGCCAGTGTCGTCCGTACTCAGCTACTCTAAGAATGCTTCCATCTTTGTGGGTGCAGTTATAAGCAGCTCCACCATGACTTTCAATCTTGCTCTTGAAAACTCACACGGTGCATGTTTCTCTTCCTAAACTGCCTCTTAAAGATTCTTTCCTTGACAAGTTCCGCTTTTCCTCCTGGTTCACACTATCCCATATCAGCTTTAAACTCCCCTTTGTAGAAAAAATTTTTCGAAGCAAGAAATCACTTAGTTTCCCAAACTAAAGAAGCTTACTTCCTCGTCCCTGAAAGAAAAATTAAAGAAAAATTAATTTTGTTTTTCATTCTTTCTCTTCATAATGTCTGGAGATGGAGGACCTTGGAGGATGGTTAAAGTTAAGCATCCACTTGCATCCGTGGTTATTTTAACGTATAACCGAGTTAACCATGTTATTGAATGTTTAAAAAGCATTTTTAACCAAAACTTCAGAAACTATGAAGTGCTAGTTATCGATAATCTTTCTCAGGATGGAACAGGGGAAATTTTAAGTGAAATGTTTAATGATTATGAGAATTTCAGGTTGATCACTCCTTCCCAGAGGATCAGCATAGCTGAAGCAAGAAATTACGGGTTAAGAGTTGCCCGTGGCAACTTTGTAGCCTTCATAGATGATGATTGCCTAGCTAAAAATGACTGGCTTAAAAATATAATTTCTCCTTTTAAATCGGAAACTATAGCCTGCGTGGGAGGGAAAATATCCCCCCTATTATTGGGAAAGAAACCATCATGGTTCAGGAGAGACGTTTATGGCATAATGGGTTTAACGGACTGGGGAGAAAAACCCAGAGACCTGTTCTTTCCAATCGGCGGCAACATGGCTTTAAGACGGGACGTAGCATTAAGAGTTGGAGGCTTCCGAGAAGCATTAGGTCCAAAAAACGTAAAGCTCTTCGGCGAAGAAATTAGCATTAGTGAACGGCTTAGACGGGCTGGTTTTAGGGTTGTCTACGAGCCGAGGGCAGAAGTCTTCCATAAGCTTTGGTGTCAAAGGCTCGACCCCAAAAACCTGTTTGAGAGGGCATATAGAATAAGCATGGGTGACTACTTTCTTTTCGGCCGTAACCTTAGCAAGATCGCGGTTAACGTGGGGATCCTTATAGGCTCAGCATTAGGCTACATTTTTTATCGAAGAATCAACTTACTCTGCCATCTTTTCTATGCTTTAGGATACCTTATTCCGTCTCTAACAAGTAAGGACCCCTTAGAAACATTAAATCATCTTATGTCATTATGGGAAACTTTTCAGAGGAGGAATTAACTGGAAATGAACGGCGTAATGGACATTATCCTTGTCTTAGGGTACTTGCTGGTTGGGGCGATCTGCCTTTTAATACCATCAACCTACCTCATAACAGCTCTTTTTTCCTTAATTAAACGTAGTGACTCCCCTCTGTTTAGTGAGGACCTCCCCTTTGTAACTATTCTAATTCCAACCTTTAATGAAGGCGAGAATGTTAAAAGGATAATTACCGGCCTGAAAACGATTGATTATCCTGAAGACAAACTTGAAATAATTTTTATTGACGATTCCTCAGATAGTACATCAGAGGTAATAAATGCCTTTAAATCTCATAAAGGAAATGTCCAAGTTCTAAGGCGGCATGGGAGATTTGGGAAACCATCTGCCCTCAATGACGGCTTAGCCCGTTCTAAAGGCGAAATCATAATCGTCTATGACGCTGACTCCCTTCCTCAACCCTCCTCCCTAAAGACTTTGGTAAACGCACTTAAAGAAGAGGAAACCGTGGCGGCGCAAGGTGGGTATGAAGTGGAACATAGGAACACGCTCAACAAGCTTATTGATCTTGAATACGCTTTATGGCAAGGTGGGCAGTTGGTTGCAGTTCCGGTACTTATAGGTTACAACTACGCTGTCAAGCGTAGCTACCTCGAGAAAATAGGCGGATGGGACCCAGACGCCTTAGCAGAAGATCATGTGCTCTGGTATAAAATATATTCTGACGGGAAAAAAATAAAGTATGTCGAGAACGCTAAAGTCAAAGTTTTAGAACCGGTCTCCTTAAAGGAGTTCATAAAGCAAAGAAAGCGGTGGAGTAGAGGCTCTGCCCAGGCAACGGAGAAAATCAGGAAGGAAGGGGGGCGCCTTCTACCTGAACCGTATGCTTTAAACTTGTTAGCCTTCTCAGCGCGTTATATTGCACCCTCTCAAACGGCTTTTTTTATGATTTTACTGCTCTTTCTTCTTCCTCTCGCCCTCTTTAACCCAAACTTACATGTTCTCACTATCATAGTTTCGGTTTCAATCCTTTTATCTCTCTTTGCAAGCCTGCTTTTTTGCGTCCGAATGGGGAAGCTTAAACTCTGGCCCCTCTTCATACCTCTTTCCTTCCTGATCCTCTACCAGAACATCCTGTTTTTAAAAGTTAGAAGAAGCGATATTACGTGGGAAAAAATTCAAAAGTAGCATACCCATTAAGTTCCCTTAAAATTCCCTCGCCGCTGGGGGGGAATATTTGCCTAAAGTTAGCGTTTTCAGGGTTAGAAACGGTGACGTATTAAGGGCTGTTCGTTCCTCCATAGAGTCCCTCGGAGGCATAGACGTTGACAGAGGAGATGAAGTGATCGTAAAGCCGAATGCAGCGTTCCATAACGACCCTTATGGTGCAATAAACACGGATCCACGTGTTCTAAACGCCGTCTTAAAGATCTTAAAAGAGTATACTAGTAAGGTTACCGTTGTTGAGAGTGATAGCACTTCAAATCACGCCGAAATAAGGATGGAGCAAAGCGGGTTAATGGAAGTTGTACGAAAGAACGATGCGGACTTCGTTAATTTGAGCAGAGATGAAGTACTCCGTGTCCCAGTGATGGGCCGTGTTCTACGCCTCCCAAGAACGGTTCTAGAAGCATCCTACTTCGTAAACGTTCCTAAACTAAAAACGCACGAAACTACAACCATAACAGTTGCGCTGAAAAACATGTTTGGCATTTTACCCGAGAAAAATAAAGCCATTTTTTACCACCCAATTTTAGAAGAAATAATTCCTCTAATAAATGTCGCATGTAGGCAAGACCTCATAGTTGTAGATGGAATAACAGCTATGGAGGGAAGAGGACCGATAGTAGGAACTCCGGTTCCTATGAACTTAATCATCTGCGGTTACGACCCGGTGACTGTCGACTCGGTCTCTGCACACATAATGGGGTTCAACCCCAAACGGATAAAAATAATAACTAAAACCCACAGCTTTGGCATCGGTGAAATAGACATAGACAAAATAGAGGTTATAGGAGAGCCCCTTAGAAGCGTTACTAGGAAGTTTAGGTCACCTCGGTCAGTAACTGGAATAGTTACAGACGGAACTATGACCTTTAGGCTTCTTTTTCTTGGCGGTGAGAGCTTCCATCCCTTAGCAAAAAGGATCCGTGTGGGCGTCATTGGCTGCGGGAAAATAGCAGAATACTTGCATCTCCCAGGGTATGCTAGCCTCGGAAACGTTGAAATAATCGGTGTGGCGGACGTAAACGAGGAACGGTTATCTTATGTGAAAGAGAAATTTAGGGTTAAGCGGGCATATAGGGATTATAAGCAGCTCTTAGAAAACGATCATTTAGATGCAGTTTCAATATGCACTCCCCCACATCTTCATAAGCTAATGGTCACAGAAGCAATTAACCATGGTAAGTATGTGCTTTGTGAGAAGCCTTTAGCTACGAGCACGAAGGATGCATATGAGCTCCTTGAAGAGGTTAAAGATAGTAAATACTTCGTAATGCCCGCATTTAACTATAGGTTCACCCCGAGCGTTAGAATGGTCAACGAAATAATTTCACGTGGAAAAATAGGTAAGGTAAGTGAGGTTAAAGCTGTTTTTAAGAGCGATCAAAGAATATGGAATGCTGTAGTGCCCTTCAGGTTCACGGAAAAAACAGGGGTTATCTCCGATCTTGGACCACACGTCATAGACATGCTACATTACTTCCTAGGCGACATCGAAGAAGTATGCAGAGTCGAAGCTGAATCCGAACGATACGGCGTCTATGATCATGCGTCAGTAGAATTAACTATGCAATGCGGGGCAAATGCGAACATAATTTTAAGCTGGTTCTCAGACAGCATAATTCCTTCCTTCTCCTGGGAGATAAAGGGAAGCCGGGGAACTGTAAGGTTCGACGTGCTTCGATCACCTTACGCAGTAAAAATAAACTGGAATAGAGGGAGATGGGAAAGATACGCCGTAGAACCCTTATTGAAGGACTTGGTAGACAAGGTGATGATGGCTGTCAAGCGGACGCATTACTCCTACGGCGCTGAAATAAGCTACTTTGTACAGTGCGTTGCAAATAGGATTCCTCCTTCCCCCACCGTACTGGACGGAGTTAAATGCGTGGAGTCCATGGACGCCATAATAAGCAAGCTCTAAATCTAAAATTTATCGTGTCTTGCTCAAATTAAGCATCTCCATAATTTTCTCCTCAATAACTCTAGGAGGCTTAAACCCCACAACGATTTCCTTTCCATTTATTACGAGAGCTGGCACTCCTTTAATCCCATACTGGTCTGCCAGCTTCTTCGCCCTGGCATCATAGATATTATATACCTTCCATTCAACATCTTTCCTAAATCTCTGCATTAAGGGTGTAACAACCATCCTCATGAACTCCTTACACTCGCTGGATGTAGGGCTAAAGAAGTATTCAACAATAATCCATGGCACTCTTTAACCCTCCTTAATACTCCAAGGAACCTCTTTAATTTTTGCTACATGACGTGACCTTGACCTTTCAACTTGGATCATCCCTGCATCTTCAAGCTCTTTAACATACTTTCTAACCCTAGACCTAGGAATCCCTAACCTTTCTGATATTTTCCCGTAATCACTCGCACCTTCCTCCTCCAAGAATATTACAACCCTGTATTTTTCATCTTTAGCTAAAGCTTCCTTAATCTTAATCGCGTAACTTCTCATCAGCTCCTCCGCTTTCTTAAGCGTGCTCTCCAGCTCGGCGACCCTCTGCTTCAACCTGTAATGCTCCGCTCTATCCTTAACCTCATTGAAAATTTTCTCGGCCACTTCATCCATCCTTCTAGCATCCCCAATTTCTCCTACCAAAAGCTGAATGTGCTTTAACGCGGATACTATCGTCTTATCAGCTAGTAGGTCAATGAGTTCCTCAACTAATCCTCGAACCTTAATAATTACCTTGTTAAGCTCCACTCTCCTAAGGTCATCACTCTCCCTCCCCAGCATGTCCCTTATAAGCCTATTAAAAAACGAATTCGCCGTCTTTCTCAACTCTTCTTTAACATTTCCCATCTCAGCAACAAATTTTAGGGCAATGCCGTGTAATTCATCCTCCACCTTGTCCATCAAAGAGACCTCGCTTCAAGCTTGAGTAAACACCTTAAAATCAAAAAAATAATATGATGCTTATTAAACGTATGCCCCTTTAGAGGGAGCGTGGTTTGGTTTGAGAAAGATCTTGGTAACAGGTCGCCCCCGCTCGGGTAAAAGCACCCTTGTAAAGCGTGTCGTCGAGAAGGCGCTAGGTAAAGGAATGAAGGTTGGGGGGATAATGACGCCTGAACTCAAGGAAGGAAATGTAAGAATAGGATTTTTAATAGTCGATGTCTTCACGGGGGAAAGCGCTGTCATGGCTAAGTCCGGGAAGGGGTTTCCACGGATTGGAAAGTACGTCGTTTACACGGAGAACATATCCCGCCTAGGTGTTAACGCTATAAGGCGAGCCGTCAAGGAAGCTGACCTGATAATAATTGACGAGATCGGAAAGATGGAGCTGCTTGCCGGCCCCTTCATAGATGCTGTTAAGTACGCTGTATCATCAGAAAAGCCATTTTTAGGAACGATAGGTGTGAATGTCGATCACCCATTAGAATGGGAGTTGAAGAGTAGAAGAGACGTGGAACTGATTTTTTTGACACGTGAAAACTGGTATAAAACGTACATTCACGTTCTGAACATGTTAAATCTAAGTTAAAAACATGGAGAAATTCATGTTAGCGTACTGTACCTTGGAATTTCCACCTCGAAGCGCTTAACGTCTGAGGTATTTAAGGCTAATTCGAGGAGAAACATGTTCAGCTTAAATATCGGCACCACCGGGACATTAAGATGTATTCCCTCCTGAAGTAATGTTACTACAATGGGGATAACGAAGGCTTTACCCCAGCCAGACACGCCGATTTTCACGGCTTGCCCTTTTAAGTGGACGGCGAACGCCTTTACCCGCCTTAAATGCCTTTCTATCTGCTTTATGTTTATGCTCCGCCCTCTTGGCCGTCTATACTGTTTGCAATCCACACAAATAACCATCGGCCTTTTAAACCCGACAACGTCTATTTCAAACCTATGTTTACCGTGAGAAAACCTGTAGTTACGCAGCAGAGTGTAGCCATGCCTCCCTAGAATTTCACCCGAAAAATCCTCAAATTCCCTCCAGTTGAAGAGTCCCGTCAAGAACTCGATGCTGAACCCGCGACTTAGGAAAGTATCAACGAACTCTATCTTGTCCGTAATTTCTATTTCATCGTTAACTATCCTGACAGCCCCTCTCTCAAGCAACCATTCCACTATGTTCTTTTCCTCTGGATTACTGATAGCACTATACCTCAGTTTACCCTTAATAATTTTCTTTGCAACTTCCAACATGCTCCCCCAAAGAAACTTTAATGGACATCTTCACTTAAAGAACATGTCTCTCTTTGTCCATGGCGAAGACTGGAGGTGCTAACTTGTCAAAGTTGATCCCGATTAACTGTCCCATTATAGGGCGAGAAGAGGAGGAAAATATCCTGAGTGTTCTACGGTCCGGATTGTTAACGGTGAGAACCGGCGAGGGAAAAATGGTTTCTGAATTTGAAAAATTATTCTCTGATTTTATCGGTGTAAAGTATGCTATAGCGGTAAGCTCTGGAACGGCTGCTCTCCATGCCTCACTGCTTGCTTTAAATGTTAAGGCAGGAGACGAAGTTATTCTTCCATCATTCACCTTTTCAGCCACCTGCAATGTTGTTCTTCACCTAGGTGCAAAACCCGTATTTGTTGATATAAACCTTGAAACGTACACGTTAGATGTTAACGCCGTTAAGAAATCAATTACGGACAAGACAAAGATTATAATTCCCGTTCACCTTTACGGTCATCCTGCAGATCTAGCCCCCCTCACGGAGCTTGCCGAAGAGGAAAACATTTACATTGTAGAAGACGCTGCTCAAGCACACGGTGCAGAATATAACGGTTCAAAGGTTGGATGCTTCGGTCAACTGGGTTGCTTCAGTTTTTACCCAACAAAGATGATAACAACCGGGGAAGGAGGAATGATCACAACCAACGACAGGGAGCTAGCTGAGAAAATCAAAATGATACGGAATCATGGTGAAAAAGGTGATTACGGTCCTTCACTACTGGGACATAATTGGCGTCTTCCAGAAATAAGCGCAGCTATAGGTGTAGCTCAAATGAGGAAAATTAACCATTTCCTCGAAGCAAGGCGGAGAAACGCTAATCATTTAACTTCTCTGCTGGAGGACATGGACCTCCTAGTGTTACCTGTTGAAAAGGAGAACGTCCGTCATGCATGGAACCTCTACACAGTGAGGCTTAAAGAAAGAATAGAAAAAAGAGATGAAATTGTTTCGGCGTTGAGAAGGAAGGGAATAGGCGCCACAGTTTATTACCCCATACCAGTACATAGAACCCCCCTCTACAGGAAATACGGCTATAATTCCCTTTCCCTTCCAAACTCGGAGTTTGCATCAAAAACAGTTTTCTCTTTGCCAGTTCATCCGGCGCTAACTGAAGACGACGTGTCAACTATAGCTTACACCGTTAAAAAAACATTAGAAGAATACAGGTAACCGCAAAGTTAACCGTTTCAATCTGCTTCCTTCACCATTAAGATGCCGTCTCTATTTCCATAATACCTTTTAAGAATTCTAACCGGCTTATAATTCATTTTGAGGTACAATTTGATAGCTGGATAATTCTCCCTCATGACCTCAAGACAGTAAATCCGCACCCCTTTCCTTCTAAGTTCTTCCTCCACTTTCTTGAGCAGCATGGCTCCAACTCCTCTCCTCCGAAACTCTGGAACCACGTCGAGCGTATATATCCTGCCTATTTCTCCCTCCGCAACCCCTATTACAAAGCCAACTATTTTCCCCAACATGGTAGCGGCAAATGATAAAGCCGAATCATGGGTAAGCAAATATCTTAGAAAATCCTTTGGAAAGTAGTGTTCTGGAAAACATATTTTATCAATAATGTAAAGTTCATCCAAATCGTCAAGTCTTACAGGCCTTAGGAGAATCCTTCTTTCGTACACCATCAAATAAACCCCACTTCACCCTTTATTCCCCCAGAAAATTAGTAATTCAAAAGAGAAATTCATAAAAGTTCCTTCTTTAGACGTTTTAGCTGAAAAGTAAGGATCCTTCTCACAAAGATTCCTTACGTATCCTCTCTTTTGAAGGAGGTGTCTTGTCTGCTTGCTCTTGAAATACGTGATTTAATAGTTGAGGTTGATGGTAGACGTGTGCTGGATAAAGTTAACTTGGAGGTCCCGGAAGGGGAACTCCACGTGCTCTTCGGGCCAAACGGCTCCGGGAAAACAAGCCTCATATTAACTATACTTGGTTTTCCACGTTACAAGGTCGTTCACGGAGAAATTATATTCATGGGCGAAGACATAACATCGCTTCCTGTCAATGAACGTGTCAAAAAAGGGCTCGGTGTAATATTTCAGAATCCTCCCCAGATACCTGGTGTACGTCTCGGAGACGTCTTAGAGAGATTAGCGAAGGGCCAGGGTGAAACTCCTACGAATATCGCCAGGAGGGTTAACTTTCCAACATTCTACCTTGAAAGGGAGCTTAACCGTGGTTTTTCAGGAGGTGAAATCAAGAGGTGCGAGCTTATGCAGCTTATAGCGCAAAAACCCAAGTTCCTACTTTTAGACGAACCCGACTCGGGCGTTGACGTGGAAAACTTAGAAATAATAGGAGGCATCATAAACGAGCTTGCAAGGGAGCGCTCCGGCATCCTAATAACACATCTCGGATACATCTTAAGGTACGTGGAAGCCCATAAAGCTCACGTCGTTATAAATGGAAAAATAGCGTGTTCAGGAAGACCTATAGAGATTCTAGATCACATTTTGAGGGAAGGATACTGGTGGTGTGATAAATGCAGGATAATGAAGGAGCGAGGCGACTAGAATGTCCCAGCTAACTAAGCGGGAAGTGGAATTAAGGGAGAAGGCGGCGAAGGCGCTTAATAAAAAAGCTAAATATGGGCCAGATATAGATGTTTCCGCCTTCTCAAGGACCGCTAATGACTGGGGTAAAACGTCTCCAGCAGAGCTACCTGCAGACGTGAGGAACCAGGCGTTAAGGGCGGGCGTGCAACCAGACATGAAAGCGCGTGCTGGAACATTCTTCCAAATTGACCATTCGGTTGTTTTTGAAGGGGTCAATAAGTACTTTGACGGAGCGATAGAACTGATCAGTACCGTAGAAGCTAAAAGGAAGTATGAGTGGCTTGACGAGTACTTCTGGAAAGCTGTCCCGGTAGACGCTGACAAGTACACCGCCATCGCTGCTTTGAACTGGGATCACGGATACTTTCTCCGTGTTGCCCCAGAAAAGAAGGTAACCGTTCCAATACAGTCATGCCTTTACATATCTCGAAACAACCTCGACCAAAACGTGCATAACGTCATTATACTAGAACCTTACGCGGAAGCTCAGGTCATAACAGGTTGTGTAGTACACCCAAACGTTTCAAAAGCCCTCCATGTGGGAATAACTGAAATATATCTTAAAGAGGGCTCAAAGCTTACCTATACCATGATACATAATTGGGCTGAGCATCTCGCAGTCAGACCAAGAACCGCTATTATACTGGAGAAGGGTTCCACCTTCATCAGCAACTATGTAAATTTAAAACCTGTCGGAAGCATTCAGACATATCCCACAGCCTACTGTAAGGGGAAAAACTCTGTAGCGGTTTTCAACTCTCTAATTTACGGAGGCAAGAAATCCATAATAGACGTGGGAGGGAAGCTAGTTCTGGAGGGCGAAGGGAGCCGGGGGGAAGTTAAGTCAAGGGTAATTGCAACCGAAAACGCGGAGATTTATTCTAGAGGAGCATTAATTGGGCGAGAAGCAAATACTCGAGGACACATCGAATGTAGAGGACTCCTTCTGTCTAACAGTGCTGTCATACACGCTATTCCTGAGCTGCGTGGGGAAGTCAACGGAACAGAGTTGAGCCATGAGGCTGCCGTAGGAAAAATAGCTGAAGAAGCAATATATTACCTAATGGCACGTGGATTCAGCGAGGAAGAAGCCACATCAATCATCATACGCGGCTTCCTTGATGCCAGAATGTTCGGTCTACCAGAACTACTCCAAAAGGAAGTGGAACATGCAATTAACATGGTTGTTTCAGCTTCCCTTTGACAGTTACTTTTCATGAAGGCTCTCTGAACCTCCAGTTTTTTGAAAGAGAAAAGAAGAGAAGATCTTGAATAAAGAACTTTGAACTTCCTGTGTGAAGTCGCCACCCCTAACTTTCTTTAGTAACAGCATTTCTGAGGTTTATGAGTTCCCTTATAATCTCCCCGATTTTCTCCCATTTTTTCCTCCCTTCCGGCAGGGAGGCTACTCTAAGCTCCGCTCCTTTCTCATGACAGGCTTTTTCTAGGCTACTAATGTTTTCGCCTTCAAGAGGGAAGAAAATTAGTTTATATTCGTGTGACCTAATGAGCTTGCAAATCGCGTTAACGATATGTTCCTTAACATAATTCTCCCCTGAAATAGTCAGGTGCTGTGATAAAGGGTAAACCTCCTCTAGCTCCTCGGGAATTACTCCAAAAAGACTTGACTTCATTGCAAACTGAATTTTTCTCCTTTCTTCTTCAGCCAGTTTCCCGACGGCTCTCTCTAAGATCCTTCTCTCCTTCGACCTGTAAAATGGCCGCGTCTTAACTTCTGGTAAAATCACCAAGACTTCGACTTCAACTGGTTGTGGTGTTTTTTCTACCTTTTCAAGATGGCGGACAACTTCTGGCCTATTGAGAGATTCTGGCCCGCAAAAAAGGATCGCCCGTTTTTTTACCATAGGAACAAATTTAGTTATATATCTTGAATACTCGCTTAACCTTTTGAGTCCCCTAAGGAGAGAAGGATGACTTCTAGCTTTTACTTCAAGTAACTCCCATAGTCTGCCGTCCAAAATAGCTTGTCTTACGGCATGGACCTCGCTAAGTGAAACATACAAGTTATGGATAGCCAGTTTTCTCTCTCTTTCCTCTTCTGACTCTTTAAGCAACTCTTTAGGAGTATACTCCAAACAGACAGGGCAGCTGCAAGGGAAATACTCTAACTCAGAAAGCCTTTGGGTTCCATACGGCATCATGTACCTTTCATCTTTAGCGTAGAGGGCGTATGCCGCAGAGTCAAACGTGTCAACCCCCATCGCAGTGATTAAAGCGAACATCATCGGATGACCGGCCCCAAATAGGTGAACAGGCTTATCTAGCGGTATGTTCCTCTTTGCAGCCATGACTACGTCTACTAACAAGTCAAAATTATAGTTCTCCATGAGGGTAACAACGCTTCCAATAGCATAAACATCAAAATCCATTCTCCCTACTTCTGCAGCGCACCTCTCAACTAAGTCTGGGTAAGGGCTACCCTGAACAGGCCCAACCCAAAGAACATCTCTTCTTTCTCTCTGAGAAAGGCTTTCTTTGGCATTTAGGAGTGTTCTGTTAACACATTCTTCAGCTTCCTGCTTTTTCCTAGCTCCGCCGGATGGTATATCGAGAATAACTGCTATGTCGCTGCCTATCTCCTCCTGAAATCTAATGATCTCTAGCTGGGAGGCCTCAATGTTTCCATATGTCATGAGTTGATAAGCCCCAGAATCCGTCATCACAACACCATTAAACTCTAAAAATCTGTGGATTCCCTTCTCTCTCGCCTCGTTAGAAGCATGTTTTAACGTTATCATAGCATTCGTTATCAGAGTTTTACACTTCATTTTTTTCTCAATGAACGACGGGTGAAGCGTCAGCCGGATAGGATTTATAACAGGGAAAAGAGAAGGGGTGGTTACCTTTCCACTTTTAGTTTCTAAAATCCCTATTCTTCCCATAAGATCTCTAGCCCGTATTTCAAAACTCATCGACTTTTCATACCCTCCTTCCAAATCCTATGCCTCTGTAAGTAAATCCTAGCTGTTCGGCCTCCTTTGGATTAATAATCCTGCGTCCATCTATGATAACTGGAACCTTCATCATTTCTTTGATGTCCCTCAAAGAAAGCTTCCTATACTCATCCCACTCCGTCACTATCATGCTGCACTCTGCACCCTCCAGGGCGCTCAGGGCTGTATCTGCATACTCTACCTCATCACCAAAAATTCTCTTCGCATTCTCCATAGCCTTAGGGTCGTGGACAACAACTCTCGCCCCCTCTTCCAGCAAGTTCCTGACTATTTTAATTGAGGGCGCTTCCCTCATATCATCCGTTCCGGGCTTAAATGAAAGCCCAAGAACAGCTATCCTTCGCCCCCTAAGGTCTCCTATTGTTTCCTTGGCTAGCTCGATCATCCTTAAAGGTTGTTTTTCATTAACTGAAAGTGTTGCCTCTAATAAGATGGGCCTATAACCCTTCTCTCTGGACGCCGATATGATTGCTCTTAAATCCTTAGGGAAACATGATCCTCCAAAGCCACATCCTGCTCTTAGAAACTTCGGGTTTATTCTGAAATCAAGACCTATAGCGTGGGCGACCGTTTCCACGTCGACACCGAACAACTCACATATATTAGCTACTTCGTTTATAAACGAGACCTTCATTGCCAAAAACGAATTGTTCGCATACTTTATCATCTCAGCGGTACGCAAATCCACCTTCACAAAAGTAGTTTTAATCTTCCTGAAAAGTTCTTCAACAATTTTGAGTGCTTTTTCACTCTTATAACCTATTACTATCCTGTCAGGCTTCATGAAGTCCTGTATAGCATTGCCTTCGCGGAGAAACTCCGGATTCACGCACACTCCAAAATCCTTCCCTTCCACTTTGCCAGACGCTTCCTCAATAATTGGAATAACGACTTCCTCGGTCGTACCTGGAATAACCGTACTCTTAACCACCACTACGTGGTACTCGTCTTTATCCGTTATCCCGCGACCAATATCTCTTGCAGCTCCTTTAACTCCTGATAAGTCTATTCTCCCGCCGACACTTGGAGTTCCAACCGTTATGAATGAAACGCTTGACTTAGCAGCAGCCTCAGCAGTATTAGTGCCCGCTTCTATACGTCCTTCTTTCACGTGCATCGCAAGCTTCTCCTGGACTCCTGGCTCATAGATTGGAGCCACTCCACGCTGCACCATTTCAACCTTCTGTGCATCTACATCTGTGAATGTAACCTTAAATCCTATATCCGCAAAGCATACACCCGTAACTATTCCAACGTACCCTAAACCAACTATTGATATATGTTTCAAGCTTTCCAGCCATCCCTTTGTTTTCAACGTCTAATTTTTAGTACGCCACGTTTTGAACCGTCAACTTTTTCTTTTTCAACTTTTAAAGGGTCTAAAAGTTTAAAGCCATTTCTTGCAACAGGATCGTTTAAGCTACGCGAGTAAATTTCGTTACGCCCTAAGTCCACTAGGAAAACGCCTAGCTCCCGCTTCAAGTAACCTCTAACGAAATCTTTGACTTTACTTGAGAATTCTCTCTCTGAAACAAGGCAAAGCCACGCCCAAGTGATATCATTTCTAGCCATGAAAATCCTTGTAGCTCTGATAATTTTCTGTATGTCCGAGACTCTTGTTTCGCCTTTCCGCAGGAAGAAAAGAGCGGCAGTGTTCCAGTCTGGCACGGTCATTGCAGCGCTAAGACGTGAAAGAATAAGCCCCTTCTTAAGTTGTTTCATGTTCCCTTGCATAACTAACGCAGCAGTAATCCCTTCAACCTCAACATTCCTCTCCGATTTAACCCACTCAGAAACAATACGTCCCTTACTTTTAATCCTCTCCTCAACCTTGGTAAGGTACTCCTCTAACTTCATTTTAAGTCCCAACGTTTAAAACGTTTATAATCACTTAAGATTTTTGACCTCTCCAACTTAGAACTTAAACATTAACGCTTCATAAATGAATCAGTCCCTAAAAAATCACGTATGTAAAAATAATTAAGTTACTCTCGGAGATAGCAGAGTAATGCCGCCTCTCAGATTCGAAAGTCCCTATTGCCATCTAGATTACTAGAATTTTAAGTTTACATTAATGGCTTCTCCAGGAATTTCTAAGTCTCGCTATTAAACTTCTCAAACATGAGCTCTTAGAAGGATTCCCACCATATTTTTCCATTATTTTTTCCGCGTACTTGAGAAACTCGTCAATTTTTGCTTC
>Ga0180301_10001263_pt1 | contig 19898 bp, 16 predicted proteins | sample GuaBasSediGuay16_FD_121797 | JGI IMG/M metagenome (GOLD analysis project Ga0180301, IMG submission 121797) | Subseafloor sediment microbial communities from Guaymas Basin, Gulf of California, Mexico - Guay16, Core 4569-2, 12-15 cm | ecosystem: Environmental > Aquatic > Marine > Hydrothermal...
ACTTTGCGAAAAGAGCGATGCTATTATAATATATAGGATAAATCTTATATAAGTGCAAATCAAAAGATGTTAAACTTACAGTCAAAAAGGAGGTTCGCCGTCCTCATGGAGGAGATAAGAGGTAAGAACCTTGAGGAGCTGCTTAAAGAGATAGAGAAGAGGTATGGAACAGCGTGGTTTAACGTGGTGCATGTTGATATCACTTTTGATCTCGAAAAAGGTCTGATCGCGAAGGTTACACCCATTGAAGAGATGGAAGTGAGAGAGATAAATATTCTGGACATAAAGGAAAAGTATTTACCAGAGGAAGAAATGGTGGAAAAACTACTTGAGAAACATGCCCATCCCCAGATAAATGTGAATATATTGGAAGACAGCATGGAGGTGTACGTAACGATAATACCTGGAATAGAAAGGAAGATGCCAAGTTTTGATGAGATTATGGAAGCTTTGCATAGAGAAGGGGTGGTTTTTGGGATAAGAGAAGATAGAATAGAGAGGATGATAAAAGAAGAAGTGATATTCAAACCTGTAATGGTAGCAAGAGGGATACATCCTACAGAGCCAGTCGACGCGAAGGTTGAGTATAAATTTCCAAGAGATGGGATCATGGAACTTGCAACTTTTGATAAAAACAGAGTGGATCCAGCGGCAAGAAGGAAGATATACATATGCAAGGAGGGAGATGTGCTAGTTGAGAAGAAACCGGCAGTTGATGGGAAACCTGGAAGGGATGTTTTTGGAAGGGAAATACCGTCGAAGAAGGGGAAGGACATAGCGCTACGTGAACTTATGGGGAAGAATGTAAAACTCAGTGAAGATGAAAATGCCATAATATCGATGGTAGAAGGACAGCCTTACATATCAGATGATGGGAAGGTAAATGTTAAAGAAATATTCGTGGTGGATGGTGATCTTGATTACAGCATTGGGAACATAGATTTTCCAGGAAGTGTATGGATAAGAGGGAACATAGATGGAAATTTCAAAGTAATATCAGGGAAAGACATAATAGTAGATGGGATTGTAAGTGGTGGTTTTCACATAGAGGCGAAGGAATCAGTTGTGATAAGGAAAGGGGTTTTTGGCAGAAAGAGAGGGAAGATAATATCAGGGGGGGATGTATCAGCGAAGTTTTTGAGTGAAACATTCGTTGTATCTGAAGGATCGATAGAAATAGGAGAATACATAATGAATTGCTACGTTGTTGCAAAGAAAGATATAGTAGTCTTAGGAAAAGGTTTGATAGTTGGTGGAAAGGTATCAGCGGGGAAGAGCATAAAGGTGAGGGTGTTGGGGAACATGAGTGGTACCAAAACAGTGGTGGAAGCTGGTGTGGACTTTGAAACACAAAGGCAATATTATGAGATAAGTCATGAATTGTTGGAACTTATGAGAGAATTAACCAGTCTATCGGCACTTCAAAGGAAATTCAAGATGATGCTTGATAACGTTTCTGATTCTGAGAACAAGGAGATATCACTGATATTGATAAACATAGAGAACAAAAAGGAAACACTTTACGAGAGAATGGAAAAGAGGAGGAAAGCATTGGAGGCTTTGAACATATCAAGGAGAGAGAAACAACTCAGAAAGAAGGCATTAATAGTTGCAAGTGATGCGTGTTATCCAGGTGTGATTATCAGTATCGGTGATGAGACCATCAAAATAGATGACAATCTTGGGTCAACTGCCTTCACTTTTGATGCTGTGAAAAATAGCATAAAAGCTACTCCATACAAAACATGGAGGAAGTTTCTGAAATGATTCAAATTATTTCAGCAATGGCAGCATAGTATGGGAGAAAGGCAATCCGAGATTTCCTATATCCACTTTAAAATACACTCCTTTTTTTCCCATTCCGATCCTGAAGTTCAGTGGTATGTTGAAGTTATAAAATACAACCATATTCAGTCTGAAACCGCCTTCAAAGTGTGTGCCCTTCACACCTAATCTCACTGAGAAGGTCAGATCCAGGGCATCTAGAAGCATCCAACCATCGCTGAAGCCCCACCCAAGATCGAGGAAGGGAGTTACGTTTAAAAACTCTAAACTGGGAGTTTCAGATAAATCAACTCTCAAGAAGTTCAAGGATTTTCCAATTAGAAAACCTTCCCCGAGCGAAATAGCTGGTTTCGATGAGACAGTAAGCCTCAATTCAGGAAACGATGTGTAATGTCTTCTTCCACCAGCTTTTCCAATATCTAAAGATGTAAAAAGAGAGAGCACATCTTTATAAGACGCTCCTATGGAAAACCACATCTGTTTCGTTTTCAATCTTGTTGGAAAGTAAACGATCCCTGAGAACAGCAAATCATCACTTGTTTTTAGAACAGAGAAAGATGCTGGTGTGTTCTGCAGATGCTGATATACGATGTACAATCCCTTTTCTTTATCCGTTATGAAACTACCTGATATGAAGACATCTCTTAGAAGATCATCCCAAAAAGCTGTCAAGAACCATCCAGGTATCGGTAAAGAGAGCCTGGGGACAACAGGAGCATACGTTTTCACCCCTCTCAGAGAAACTCCATGGTCTGAACAAGTATCAACGACGGTTTCGTGCAGAGCAACTTTGCCAACGCGTTTTGACTCTTTATCGAGGAATAAACGATACTTCCCATTTTTGAAAAACGTCTTCAGGATCGTCTTTCCATATATCGTTGCTTCAACCCCTTCTCCGAACTCTTCTATTTCTCCGGTAACCAGATCGATCTTAAAAACGTGTGTTTTCCCGTCTATTTCCTTTGAAAAGGTAAGAATCCTATTTCTCAGAAGAGGAAAAGCCTCAGCGAATTCGTCATTGGTTAGATTGTAGATCCTTCCATCTTTTAGAAGGAATATATCGATAATTCCTCTCAGTTTGGCAAGTAACACCACATTTTCTCCATCCGATGTGACCTGGATCGGTATGAAGTATTCACTCCCTTTCAGTATTGTTTTTTCTCTGCCATCTTGGAGAACCACTACTTCTCTCAACCCATTTTCTAGTTGTTTCACACCGATCAATCCATCACCGTACCAATCTACAGATATGAAGTTTCTTCCCACCATACCTTTTCCCATCACAAACACATGATTTACATAACCTTCCAATGTACTCAGACGTTTTATGAAAACCAATTTACCATCTTTAACAGAAAAATCTACAATGGAAGACTCTAAGACCACAGGATTTACCTTTTTCCCATCAAAAGCGTATATTCCGCTTTTTCCAAAGTCATTTTTTAACATGAAATAGACTTTTCCGGAGTCGAATATCGGTTTCCTCACGTTTCCGTTTACTTTCGCGAACTCTTCAAAACTCCCCGTTGGAACGGTTCTTAACCACTTTTTTGCCAAATTTCTGAAATCCTCTCTGCAAACTTCTTCTACAGCTTCTGAAAATCTGACAAAAGGTTTTTTCATGCTATGAATGATCTTTTTAATAGTCTCCCAGTTGTATTCCTTCTCCACGAACGATAGAAAAGAAGATCCAAGAACGTAAGGATTCCCGCCTGGTATGTAGACGTGTGTTGTCGCCCCACCGTATTTAAGATCTATTCCTTGGTTTCTGACATCGTTCATGATCATCCTGAAGATAGGATCTTCCAATCTTCCTCTATTTAGCTTCGTTTCTACTTCAATTGCCAGTCCTTCATGAAGGTACGTAGGAACATGCTGATTGTGAATTGCTGGGGGTACTATATCTCCAAAAATTCTGAAGATTTCCAACCATCTTATGTAATTTCTTCCAAGCAGGATGTGAGTGTATTCATGGGAGAAGACATAATCTATCCAATTGTCGTAAGATGGTATAAAATCTCCTGGTTGGAGATCGTTGGGATATATAACGATAATGTTATCTAGAGGGTCAGCATAAGCGTTGGCAACGTCACCGTCTTTAACGATATAAACTTTTAGCTTATCTTTCAGGCTCGTTCCCAAGAGTTTTTCGACTTTTTCCATAATCCTTTCACCGTTCTCTAAAAGCTCAAGAGCTTGTCTTTCTAAACCCTCTTGATATATAACATCTATCCTAGGCGTATTAACCATTTTCAGCGAGAGCACAAAAACTGGTATGAGGAGCAGGAGTATCACTGATTCCTTTATACTACCACCTCCATAGAGATTCTAACATTGATCGAAGTTTTCTTGACCATAATGAAAGATGGTAATATCTAACTTGTAGATCTGAAAAGGGGGTATGTACAGATATGCTCTCCAAAAAAGAAAAGGTCAAGATATACGAAAGAAAGTTGGATGAAATAGCCCAATGGATAGTGATTTACAGGGAGAAATTGGATGGGTGGAACTTCTCAGACAATTCCTTGACCAGGAAGGTGAACATAGGTTTCGTCTGGGATCCTACCAAATTTCCTGTTAAATTCTCAAGGGAAATCATCCCACCAAAGGATATACCAGACGGCGATATTTACCTGGATTTGTGGTTTGGTGGTGAGTCTTTGGTGAAGTTGAATGGGAAGAATTATACTGCTTTAAATGAGCATCACAAACTTGTTTTTCTCCCCTCAAGGAACGAAAAATACATTATAGAAGCCGAAGTCGTCCCAAGAGGGTTGTTTGGCACGCCTACTCGATATCCCAGATTCGAAAAAGCAGATTTGATAGTTAAAGACGCCGAAATAGAAAAACTCTGTATCATACTTAGAAATCTTATAGATCTATATAAGTTAAGCGATGATAGAGATTTAACACATGAGCTGGAGAAAATTATGGAAAAATTCTTTTACAACATGAGGCTTCCATCCTCTGCAAGTTTGTATTTCAAAAATGTGTACGAGAATCCTACGCTCTCTAGTGCTTTCAAAAACCTTTGGTCTTCCCCTCAAGTGAATCAACCAATGCCATTACCTGAAGAGTATCGAAGGGATCTTCTTGAAAGAAGGGGAGAACTCCTTGAAGAATTGAGAAAGCTGAAAAAGGCGTTTCCAAATTATGGGAAGATTATAGTATTTGGCCACTCGCATATAGATTATGCCTGGTTGTGGCCATTCGAGGAAACCAAAAGAAAGCTTCTTAGAACTTTTTCAACCATGATTAATTTCCTAGAGAGATTTAAAAATTTCGTCTATGTCCAAAGTTCCGCTCAGATGTATGAAGATATCAAAGAGATGGATCCGTTCCTATACAGTAAAATCAAAAGATTTATCAGTGAAGGGAGATGGATCCCAATAGGTGGAACTTGGGTGGAGAGTGACTGCAACATCCCGTCCGGTGAATCACTGATAAGGCAGTTTCTGTATGGAAAGAGATTGTTCTTAAAGGAGTACAATGAAGATGTGAAGATAGCATGGTTTCCGGACACTTTCGGATATCCTTGGACCTTACCCAAAATCATGAAGTCTGCAGGTATAGACTTTTTCTTCACCACAAAACTCACTTGGAATGAACTCAACGATTTTCCATATGAACAATTTCTGTGGGTTGGAGATGATGGAACGGAGATCAGAGCTATGAACACCCTCGGATATACCCACAAGCTCTCCGTTGAAGATATTATTAGACACTGGGAATGGCATAGTGAAAAATCAAGAACCCCCTTCAGCGTTCTAGTGTTCGGCTATGGTGATGGTGGTGGTGGGCCAACGGAAGAAATGATCAAAACGTATTATGTTCTGAGGGAGTTTCCGAGGATACCTGAAATCATCATGAAGGATCCAAGAGATGAATTTCTTTCCATGAATGATCTTCCCAAATGGGATGATGAGTTGTACTTAGAACTTCATAGAGGAACCTACACCACTCTCTCCGATATTAAGAAATACAACAGAAAAGCTGAACTTTCGCTTTATACGCTGGAGCTTGTTTCAACTATGGAGAAAGTGTTGGAAGGATTAGGTTATCCCAAAGATGAGATAGAGAGGATGTGGAAAACACTTTTGAAGAATCAATTTCATGACGTTCTTCCCGGATCGAGTATAAAAGAAGTGTACGATGTTGCTGTGAGTGAGCTCAAGATGATCGTTGAGAAATCGCAAAGACTCATAGAAAAGGGGATAAAAGTATTAGCAAAAGCCGAAGAAGGCTCAGGGAAACTCGTTGTTTTCAACCCTCATCCATTCCCCGTGGAGTTGGATTTAATACTGGAAAGACCTGCCTTCAAATCTTTAAGGGTCATGGGGAAAATAATACCAGCTCAGGAGATCTTTGAAGGCAAGGTTATATTTAGAGATTCAGATATCATTCTAAAACCACTTTCTGTGAGTGTTTTTGACACGACTGAAAGTATCTCAACGTTGGAAAGTGATCTTGAAGTGATAGACGACATCGTTGAAAATGAGTTCTATAAAGTGAAAGTGAATGAAAATGGAAGTGTGAGCATCAGGTATAGAGATAGGGATGTCTTTAGTAGGGAAGGAAACATTCTGATCGTATGTGATGACGTACCAAGAAATTGGGATGCATGGGATGTACAGTACGATGTCGAAAAATCGTGCGAAAGGATTATCTTCGAAGATATCGAGTTGGTGAGTTCAGGTCCTCATGCGATCGTCTACAAACTGACAGGATCATATGGTGACAGCAAGATAGAGCAGTTTATCGTGATAAGATCCAGATCTCGAAGGATAGATTTTGTAACCAAGGTTGATTGGAGAGAAAGAAGGAAGATTCTAAAGGTACTTTTCCCTGTGAATCTGAGATCAAGATGGGCAAGTTTTGATATACCATATGGGGTCATTCAACGTCTCACATCTCGTAACACACCTTGGGAAATGGCCAAATTTGAGGTTCCAGCCCACAAATGGATGGATCTTTCAAATGGCGTGTGGGGAGTAGCTGTTCTCAATGACTCCAAATACGGACACTCAGTTGAAGGAAGTGTCATGAAACTTTCACTATTGAGGTCTCCAGTTTATCCTTATCCCGAAGCTGACATCGGGAAACACGAATTCGTATATTCAATCTATATTCATGATGGTGATTGGAGGAGAGGTGTTATAGAAGAGTCCTTAAAGTTGAATCTTCCTCTGGTATCAATGGAAGTAAAATTGGCAAGAGAAGTTAGGAGTTTCCTCGAAGTTGAAGGAGCTTACATTACTGCTGTAAAAATGGCGGAAAACGATGATGGAGTGGTGATAAGGTTGGTTGATTATTCTTACAACGGTGGGAAGGTATCCCTAAGGCCCTCTTGGTTTTTTGAGAGGGCGGAAGAAGTTAACTCTCTTGAAGAACACTTAAAAAATCTGGAGGTTAAGAATGGAACGATCGTTTCTTGGATCAATCCTGGAGGCGTGAAAACGATAAAGGTGGTTTAATATATAGGAATGGAGGTTAAAGCCATGAACGTCTCTGAAGCCAAGTACCTTGTTAGGAAGATAATGGAAGCAGGCGAGGTACCTCTTCTGATAGGTCATTTTGGCGTGGGAAAGACGGACATAGCAAGAGAGATAGCAAAAGAGACAGGTAGGGAGCTCATAATACTCATACTCTCTCAGATGGAACCCGGTGATCTCATAGGATTGCCATCTAGAGGAGAGGATAGAACAATCTTTTTGAAACCTGATTGGTGGCCTGAAGATGGGAAAGTGATAATATTCCTGGATGAGATAAACAGAGCACATAGATCCATAAGAAACGCCATCATGCAGCTTATAATAGACAAAAGGATTCATAACCATGTTTTACCTGAAGGTGCTTGGATAATGGCCGCAATGAATCCACCAGATGAGGAGTACGACCAGGCAGATTTAATAACAGATCCAGCTTTTATATCTAGGTTCTTCATAATAGAGGTTTCGCCAGATCCAAAGGAATGGATCGAGTGGGCAAGAGGAATGGAAGTAGCAGATGAAATAGTAGAGTTCATAAAAACATACCCAGAATTCCTATTCAGTGAATATTCGATGTCTTTAAAAACCACTTTAAAACCTAGTCCTAGAAGTTGGTATAAGCTTTCCAACGTTCTGAAAACCCTATCAGAGGATGAGAGAAGAAAATATGGTTACATTCTTGCTGCAGGAATCGTTGGTCCAGAAGCTGCAAAAGCTTTTTATGATGCGTACTTAAAAGGTTCGCAAATACCATCCATCGATTCTGTTCTCTTCAATGGCGAAGTGGATATACCGAAAGACCTTCATTTAATAAACTCCTTGATTTTAAGGATAATAGATTTCTTATCAAAAGTGGACAGGTCCGGAATAGAAGGAAAAGAAAAGATCATTGCGAAAAATTTATCGAAACTTTCCCAGTATGTACCTAAAGAATCTTTTTATGGTATTCTCAGATTCATAGTTGATGCTTCCACGAAGAACGATGATAAATCGGATGTCTTCGATAGCATCTTGGAACATCTTTCTCAGGATCCAGAGATTGAGAAATTCCTGAGGGATATAGTGAGATGAAACTTCAAGATGCTATCCTTTCTATAGGGAAGAAAAGTCCATTTTACCATTATATTCTCATGGGAATGAAATTCATTCCCGACGATAAAATCAGAAATCTGAAGTTATCCTTCTCTAAAGAAGGAGATTTGGTTTTGTATTACAATGAAAAAAAGCTTGAGAAGAAAGACATCAGGATGATAGAAGCGTTGTTGATACACGAAATCATGCATATCATAAACCAGCATTTTCTCATAAGGCCGAAGGACAACAGGGACAAGAAAATTTGGGATCTTGCTATGGATGCTTCGATAAACCAGTACATTCCAGAATTAGATGCTTTTGGGGTACCCTTGAATGTTCTCGTGGAAGAAGGTCACGGAACGGACAACGACGTGATATTCGCAGTACCTCCTGCTTGGATGAGAGGAGAGAGTGCTGAGGTGTATCATGATTGGATGCTCAGTGAATTCGAGAAGAAGGGAAGATTTGACGTGGAGATAGTGTCTGAACTCAGAGATGAGCTCGACTCACACGAAGGGTTGTACGACTCAGATATGCCAATCGAGATGATATTGGAGCTTACCAAGGATAAAATCGGAAAAGCCTTTAACATATATGAATCTGAGATACCATCTGGTGTTAAGAGGAATGTCGAAATACTACTTAAAAGACCTGTTCTGAACTGGAAGACTATTCTCAGAAGATTCGTTGGGGTATCTGTCATCGGCGAAAGGTACACAACTCCTTTCAGGCCGAATAGAAGGTATGATCATCTACCAGGATGGAAAAATGAATACCTCCCGAATATAGCCGTTATCCTTGATACAAGTGGAAGTATCATAGAAGAGGAAATAAATGAGTTTCTATCGGAAGTGGAGAAAATAGCAAAAATCCTGGAAACGGATTTCTGGCTAGTACAGGTAGATAAAAGCGTCCAGATGGTTATGAAATATAGAAAAGGAGATTGGAAAGATTTCGAAATAATAGGTGGGGGAGAAACAGATCTCCAGCCTGCGGTGAATTACGTGGAAAGCAGATTGAAGGTTGAGGGGAAGATCATTTTCACAGATGGGCGTGTTGATCTCCCTGTGGTTAAAAGAAGAGTATTGTTTGTTATGTCAAGGTTTTACAACAAAGACTTCGTGGAAGAAGCAAGGAGAGTTTATGGAAGGAACTCGGTGGTGATTTTGAAATGATAATAGGACCTAATGAGATAGGATCGACTCTAGAAAAGTATATCAGTAAGATTGATCAAAAAAAACCCTTGAGTGTCCTTGAGAATCTTGCGGATAAGCTCGATGCATATCACAGACATGTTTTTCTAGAAAGGGTCCTTCCCGAAACATCCTTACCGGTATCCCTGATGGTGAATGCCAAAGGGAAAATCATCCTCTTTGTGTCCCTTTCGGATCCTTTCAGAGTATCCCCTGCGATTTATAGATCGAAAGGATATCATTTCGATGTGCTAGAAAAAATTGCTGAGGATCTGTTCAAAGGAGCAGTGACAACTCATGATGCCGGGATATTTCGCCTTCCAATAAGAACAAGGTTTCTATGCGCCCTTGGTGATGATGATTGGATAAAGAAGGAGTTGCTGAGAGAAAGTGTGAAAGGTGAGGAATATTTCAGGTACGCTGAAAGGGTATCCTTCGACGATTTTAAAAAGATCTTAGAGATCTTGAAGTGTAAGAATCCATCTTATGACGTATTGGTAGATGATAACGGAGTTCATGTTTTCCTTAAAAAACCCACATGGGTTGGTGAAGAGATATCCTTAGTCCATGAAATGGCAGTCTTCCTGAGGAAAAAATATGGTTTTCCTCAAACAAAATTCTCAGGGGTGCCTTTTAAAGCTTTTCTCTCCATGAGCTTTGATCTGGAAGAAGTCTTGAAGGAAGAAAATTTCCTGGACAGAATAGAAGTTTTCTTGAAGAAGTTAAAGGAAGTTTATGAACACTTTGTATCGTTCGTTGAGAAGGAGAAGTGATGTTGAAATGGATGTGGAAAGTTTGGAAAGAGCCTCGAAAAGAATTCTGGGTTTTTCTTTAGGACCTATCCTTTCATCTCTTTTGTCTTTCATCACCGTGCCTGTGACGACATGGCTCGTTGATCCAAAGGATATGGGAAAAGCATCAATGTATTTCTTGTCTCAAGGTATATTCTTCGGTGTGGCGAGTCTCGCCATGGGATCTTCTTTAAGTAGAGAGTTTCCAGTCACAGATAAGAAAAGAGAAGTACTGTTCAACGTGTTTGTAATATCGTTTCTGAGTTTACTTTTTTTCTCTTCTATATTGTGGCTCTTCAGAAGAAGAGCTTCCCTGATCATCTTCAGGGAATATAAACCATATCTCATCTTGATCTTGATATTTCAATCTTTCCTCGCAAATGTTGAAAACCTCAACAACATCATGCTTATAGCTGAGCATAGAAGCTTACCGTACTCGTTACTTGTCTTTCTTAAAACCTGTATCTACGCTGGATCGGTCATAATAATTCTGCTTTTTTTCAAGAGAAGTTATGAGGGAATCATCCTAGCAGGTTTTCTATCCGTTATATTCTCCTCGATCTTTGGAACGTTTCTGAACAGAAAATATTGGAGATTCAACTTCAAGATAGATACACATATCGTAAAAAAAGCTTTCAGATATTCTCTTCCATTGATACCCAATGTTATCGTGAGTTGGATCGTAAGCTCGATGGATAGAATTGCTCTCAGAAAATGGGCGGATTTCAACGAGGTTGGAATTTATTCAGCAGGTTATAAAGTGGTATCTGCTTTGGGAATATTGAGGGGAGCTTTCTCAAATTTCTGGTGGCCAATAGCTTTCAGATGGTACGAGAGAGGAGTAGATAGGGAAAAGTTCGTTGAAGCATCGAAAATGGTCATAGGTGTTATGAGTCTTGCAGCGGTCCTGGTTTCTCTGATGAGGTTCATCATTGTCATGATCTTGGCACCCAGTTACAGAGAATCTGCTATTGTCATGCCGTTTTTGGTTTTGATACCTGTCATGACAACCATTTCCACGGTAACTGGTATAGGAATCTCTTTGAAAAGGAGAACTGAGTTTCATACCTTAATAACTGGATTAACGGCTCTTTTAAATTTCACAGGAAACGTCATCCTGGTACCAAGATACGGAGCAATCGGTGCATCTATAGCAACGGGTGTATCCTACATTTTCATGTTCACATTGAGAACATTTGTCTCTCACAAACTGTTCCCAGTTAACTATCCTTTTTCTTTCATTTTCTCAAATATCTTTTTTGTATCTCTTTCTGCTTTCGTGAATCTCCTTCCATGGTTCTACATCTCGATGATCTTGCAAATCGCTGTATTTTTACTTCTTGTTCTCATAAATATTAAAAGCATCATTCTTCTACTGAAAACAGGGATAAACATTCTGAGAAAATTCAGGAAAAAACGCAGGGGTAATACACATCGATTTCTTTAAAGTGGACTTTTAACAAAATTTGTGTACAATATCCTAAAGGATCCGGTACAAACACGAAAACGAAAGGAGGAAATTATATGAAAGTGTCGATGGATATGATCAAAAAACTGAGAGAGATGACGGGAGCAGGCGTAATGGATTGTAGGAAGGCTTTGGAGGAATCAGAAGGAGACATAGAAAAAGCCATAGAAATTCTAAGAAAAAAAGGTGCCGCAGTTGCTGCCAAAAGAGCTGGAAGGGAGACAAAAGAAGGTTGGATTGCCTCTTATGTTCATTTTAACGGTAGAGTGGGAACTATGGTCGAGTTGAATTGTGAAACGGATTTTGTTGCAAGAACAGATGAATTCAAAGAACTTGCGTACAACCTTGCAAAGCACATTGCTGCCATGGCTCCAAGATTTGTTTCCAGAGAAACCGTTCCTCAGGAGGTTATAGAAAAAGAGAAGGAGATATACAGAGAGCAACTTAAGGATTCTGGAAAACCAGAAAACGTGATAGAAAAAATTATAGAGGGAAAGTTGGAAAAATTCTTTGAAGAGAACTGCCTTTATGAACAGAACTATATATTCGACGATAAAAGAAAAGTCAAGGATGTTATAAACGATCTAATAGCCAAAACAGGGGAAAACATAAGAGTTTCCAGATTTGTGAGATTCGAATTGGGAGAGGAAGGGTGAGCATTTCAGCTCACCCTGTTTTTTTAATTAGGGGGGATGGTGCTTGTACAAAAGAGTTCTCGTTAAATTGAGTGGAGAGGTCCTAAGTGGTGAAGGGGAGAAGGGTTTTAAGGAGGAAAAAATATCCTATCTTGTTTCTGAAATAAAAGAAGTCTCAAAAAATGGCGTTGATCTTGGAATAGTCATAGGAGCAGGTAATATCTTCAGGGGAGAAGAACTCAAGAGCTTGAGAAGAACTATCGCAGACCATATAGGTATGCTTGGAACGGTCATAAATGCCCTCTATTTGAAAGATTTTCTTGAGAAGAACGGTGTGAAAGCGGTAGTTGTTTCACAAATCGTGACTCTTCCATCCATAAGACCCATACATTACGACGATATCGAGCTTTATTTCGATGCAGGATACGTGGTCATATTTTCAGGGGGAACGAGCAACCCCTTTTTCACAACGGATACTGCTGCCGCTCTGAGAGCGGTGGAGATGGGAGCAGAACTTTTAATAAAAGCGACGAAAGTGGATGGAATATACGATAGTGATCCAAGGGAGAATCCGAATGCAAAAAAAATAGAGAAGATAACTTATGATGAAGCCATAAAGAGGAATTTAAAGATAATGGACACGGAAGCTTTCGCTATATGTAGGAGATATTCCCTTCCAATAGTTGTTTTGAATTTCTTCGAAGAAGGAAACCTTAAAAAAGCGATAATGGGAGAACAGATCGGAAGCATAGTGGTTCCTGGATGATCAATCGATGTATTTACCTTTAGTTTCAATACCGAGTAGCATGACAGCGATTCCTGCTGCGATGGACATGAGAGAAAGCCACAGGAATATGTGAGGTAATGATGCTCCCACTTTGAGCATATAACCTGTGTAATATGGTGCAATTATTCCAGCTATCCTTGCCATAACACCTGCTGAACCATTCCCAGTTCCCCTAAAAGGTGTGGGATAGAGTTCTGGTGTGTAAGCATAGACAAGTCCCCAAACACCTAGACAGAAGAAAGATAGTATAAGAGCCATGGTCACAAGGAGAAAAGTGCTTGAGACGTATCCCCAAAATAGAGCGGATATTCCCATACCTATGAAATATATCGTCAGAGATTTTTTCCTCCCGATTCTCTCTATGAAATAAGCTGCTGAGAGGTATCCTGGAAGTTGTGCTACCATCATAAAGAACGTGAACCAAAGAGACTTTGCAGAGCTTATTCCCTGGGATGCAAATATTTTCGGTGCCCAGATGAAGAGAGCGTAATACACGAAACTGACCACAAACCACGATATCCATATCATCAAAGTTCTCTTCAAGTATTTTTTCTTGAGTATCGAAAGAACGGAATACTTTTCCTGTGAAACGTCTACACTCTCTTTCACTTCAACTCCCAGAACTTTCTCCAATTTCTTTTTTCCACCTTTTATATACGCGTACTTAGGAGTTTCCGGTAGAGATAAGAACACTGGCACAAGAGCAAAAGCTACAAAGAACGATAGAAAGCTCCATCTCCATCCCAAGGATTCTCTGGTTAAAACCGAGAAAATTCCTATAGCTATACTTCCTATTGCCCAGCTGGCCTCAAGGAGGACCAAATACCTTCCTCTTATCCTATACGTTGTGAATTCTGAAAGGTATGCGTTAACAGATGGCATCAAACCACCATAACCAAAACCCGCTAATATCCTGAAAATCATAAAAAATTCTGGTGATCTTGCAAATCCCAACAAGAAGGTGAAAGTTATGGTTGATAAAAGATAGACCAGGTTGGAGATCTTTCTTCCCAAAAGATCTGCGACGAAGCCCGATGAGAGGGCACCAATCAGCATTCCAATAAAGGTTGAACTGGCGATAGCACCTGCCGTTGTTGTGGGTAACTTCCATTCATCTATGAGACTTGGCAGTGTAAAGGAAAGCACCATAACACCGGCTGCATCCACAATCCATGCAAGAGAACTTAGAGCGAGTAACAGTCTTTGTTTTTCTCTAGGAACGTACTTGGCGACTGCTTCATCTATCCTCATTCCTTACACCTCCTTTAGCATTTCTTCTCTAAGAAGATAACCTTTCTCACTCAAAGCTTTTAAGATTTTCCTGAAAGTTTCTTCATCTTTAACCTCTACAGTGTGAAGATGCACTCCGTCTGAAAGTGAAAGTAGTGGTTCTGCTTTTGCTGATTCTAGAAGACTCACGAATTTCACCACATCTTCTTCTGTTGCAACATCTATCATTCCCCTTATTTCACCGTACACAGGATGTTCCACGATCACATCACACACTTTTCCTCCAAGTTTCACAATGGTCATTAATTCGTCGTATATGTCTTCTTTTCGATGTTTCACCGCAATCAATTTTTTATTACCGCTCTCACCTTTTAGAACGTATCCTCTTGGTGTTGCCACAACGTTGAACCCTTCTTCCTTCATGAAGGCAATGTACTGTACAACAGCCTGTCTGCTTATCCCCAAAATTTTCGCTATTTCCGAGCCACTCACTGGTCTTTCAGATTCCCTCAAAATGGAGAGTATTTTCTCGATTTTTTCCTTTCTCATGCTGTCACCTCTTGACAGCATATGACAGCTAGAATTATTTTATTCTTTCATATGTTAAAAGTCAAGATGATTGTAATTAAAGGAGTGCGGGATTATACAACATATCCTCCACTCTATACCCTGAGATATTCTCATCAGTTACCTTTACTTTCAAAATATAGTAATCTCATATTATCTGTGTTTTAATGTTAATCTTTTATAATTTGACCAACCGGTAAGTAAAATGGGAGGTGAGTGAATGGCTGCAGGAGGTATAAAAGGTATCCTATACAGACAAGCTGGAAAGTTGGTCTCATCAGTTCTTAGAAAAACGGATGAAGAGGGATTGTACAGACTTTTCTCAACACTCAGTGCTTTCACTAAAGAGCCATCTAAAAGTGGTTTAAAGAAATTGGCCATAATGGCAAAGGAAAAACACCCTATGATAAGCAGTTGGGTGAGAATATTTAAAAACGCTAGTCCTAAATGCGCTGAGAAAGTCATAAATAATCTGATAATCAACGAATTTGCCATAGGTGAACCAATACGTCAGCAGAAAATGCACGAACATAAAGTAGTTCTTCCAAAACTCGTTGTCATAAGTCCAACTTACGCATGTAATCTCAATTGTGTCGGGTGTTATGCAGGACTCTACGGAAGGAAGTACGAGCTGTCTAAAGATGAAGTAGCAGACATCATAAGACAATCGAATGAACTCGGAATGTACTTCTTCATAATAACAGGAGGAGAACCTTTCTTCTGGCCGCCTCTTCTCGATATATTGGAGGAATTCAACGACAGTTATTTCTTGATCTATACGAACGGTACTTTGATCACTGAAGAAGTTGCAAAGAAACTTGCAGAGCTTGGAAACGCAACACCGGCTATTTCGGTTGAAGGTTTTGAACTCGATACGGATTGGAGGAGAGGAAGGGGTGTTTTCAAGAAAGTCCTTGAAGCTTGGGAAAGGTTGAGAAGATACGGTGTTATATTCGGAGCATCCGTTACTGCAACGAAGTTGAACCATGACACCATCATGAAAGATGAATTCTGGGACTTCTTAGAGGAGCAGGGAGTTGCGTACGTTTGGGTGTTCCAGTTCATGCCCGTTGGTATGAATCCAACCATGGATCTTGTTCCTACCCCAAAGCAGAGATACGAGAGATTCTTCAAGATGGAAGAAATGAGGCTGAGCGGTAGATTTGCATTCGTTGCGGACTTCTGGAATCACGGTTTCTTGACTCATGGATGTCTCGCTGCTGGCGCAAAGTACCTTCATATAAACGCGAAAGGATATGTAGAACCCTGTGTTTTCCAGCAATTTGCTGTTGACAGCATTAGGGAAAAATCCCTGTTAGAAATACTCAAATCACCATTCTTTGAAGCCTACAAGAGAATGATACCTTACTCTAACAACCTATTCAGGCCATGCCCGATAATAGACAATCCCAAGGTTTTCAGAGCAATGGTCAAGCACTTCAACGCAAAACCTCAGCATGAAGGAGCAGAAAAAGTCATCACCGAACTTGCAGACGCTCTGGATAAACTGGCAGAAGAGTGGAAGTACTATGCGGATAAACTTTGGTACGAACATGGCTATGCTGAAAGATATCCGGTTAACAGAGGTGTATACAACTACGAAACAAGAATGAAGAGATATTCTAATAAAGAAGAACTCCTAGCAGTGGATAAGAAACTCTTCTGATCCGAATAAGAGGGGAGTCCCCTCCCCTCGTTATTTTGGGGGGATGAATGTTGGGAAAGGAGACCAGAATGAAGATCCTCGAGGCTGCAAAAAAGGCTTTTTCGGAAAAAGGATTCGATGGAGTCAGTGTTGATGAAATAGCAAAGAGAGCAGGAGTTAAGAAAGCTTTGATATACTACTACTTCCCCAGTAAGGCGATCTTGTTCGAAGAGGTTTGGAAAAGTGCTTTAAACGAATTAGAGGAGCATCTTTTTGGTGAGGTTAAGAACGAAAATGTCTACATAAGGAAGATAAAGAGATTTTTGAGAGCGTACGTAGATTTTGTAACAAGCAAAAGTGTCCTAAACAAGATAATAGAGAAAGAAAAAGCAAGTGTCATGGATACATCAGGTGAGACATGGGAAAGATTGAAGGAAAGGTATCGAGATTTCATAGGGAAAGTTGCTCAATTGATAGAAGAAGGAAAAAGGAGAAACTATATTCATGAAGATGTAGATTCAAAAGCGGCAGCAGAGCTCATAATAAATAGCATAGGGGAGGTACCAAAAGATGAGAACACTCTTCGAAATATACAGAGATTGATATTGAGGGGCTTACTTAAGTTTAGCGGAGAATCTTGAGGGGGAACTCCCCTCCTTTTTATTAATCTTGATATTCCATTTCAAGCATATTTTGCTTTCTCGTGATCTATTAACATGAGGAATTCCTCGTTCGATTTGGTTTCTGCAAACTTCCTGAGTATCAATGTCAAACCTTCTTCTTCCGTCATGGTTGCAAGCATCCTTCTCAAAACCCATACCTTTTTTAAGACATCTTCTGGAAGGAGTAATTCCTCTTTTCTAGTACCAGAGAGATTCAAATTTATGGCGGGGAATATCCTCTTGTTGGCGAGCTGTCTCGAAAGAACGAGTTCCATGTTACCAGTTCCTTTGAACTCCTCAAATATGATTTCATCCATTTTGGAACCAGTTTCTATCAAGGCAGTTGCTATGACCGTGAGGCTTCCCCCTTCTCTTGTATTTCTAGCAGCTCCAAAGAAGTGTTTGGGCTTATATAGAGCAGCTGGATCCACTCCTCCTGTCAGTAACTTTCCGCTGGGAGGAACGACTATATTGTATACCCTTGCAAGTCTTGTTAAACTGTCAAGAAGTATTACCACGTCATAACCGTATTCAACGAGTCTTTTAGCTATCTCCAAAGTTAATTCTGCAACCTTTACTTGCTTGTCAGGAGGCATGTCGAATGGAGCTGCTATAACGATGGCATCTGTCGATTCCCTTATATCTGTTACTTCTTCTGGTCTTTCATCTATTAAAAGGATGATTCTTATAGTATCAGGGTGATTCACAGCTATGCCGTTGGCTATCTCTTTAAGAATTGTCGTCTTTCCTGCTTTAGGAGGAGCAACTATCATGCCTCTTTGACCTTTTCCAATTGGCGCGAAAAGATCTATGAGTCTTGTTGAATAGATATGAGGTTCTGTTTCAAGGATGTACCTTTCCCTGGGATAATCCGGCGTAAGATTTTCGAAGTTCACCCTTTCATTGGCCATCTCAGGCGGTCTGTAGTTTACTGCTTCTATTTTTATCATCGCGAAGTACTTCTCCCCTTCTTTAGGTTTTCTTATGACACCAGATATGATATCTCCTGTGTTCAGATTGAATTTTCGAATTTGGGAGGGGGAAATGTAGATATCATCGGAACTTGGAAGAAGGTTATCTTCGATTCGCCTTAGGAAGCCGAATCCGTCAGGGTGAATTTCAAGGACACCTTCACCAAAGAAGTAACCTGTGGATTCCGTCTGAGCTTTAAGGATAGCGAAGATCAAATCTCTCTTCCTTAGAGAAGTGTATCTAGGTATGTTGTATTTTTTTGCCATTTCATACAGTTGTTTTATCGTCATGGATTCAAGCTGAGATATATTTAGAGTGTTGTTCTCCTTAATGTTATCACTCAACGTCACACCTCCCTTTTCAGATATATTTCCCAATCTTTCAGGAATCTTTCAAGGCCTTTATCTGCCAGGGGATGTGTGAACAATTTCTCAAGAATAGAAAAAGGAACTGTAACCACATCAACTCCCAGAAGGGCAGCTTTTAAGACATGCATGGGGCGCCTTATACTCACTGCTATTATTTCTGTTTCAAAGAGGTAGTTATTGAATATAGTAACTATTGTTTCTAGAAGATGCATACCATCACCAGAGATATCATCCAGTCTTCCTATGAAAGGACTGACATAGGTTGCTCCCACTTTTGCTGCTAGGATGATTTGAGTTGGACTGAAGACCAAAGTAGCGTACGTTTTTATCCCTTCTTTTGACAGTTCTTTTATGGCTCTTATTTCATCCAGTGTGAGAGGTATTTTAACGACGACATTTTCGTCAATTTCATGCAATCTTTCTGCTTCTTTTACCATTTCTTTCCAATCGGTTGAGACGACTTCTGCTGAGACTGCCCCCTTAACTATCTGGCAAATCTCTCTTATTCTCTCTTCGAAATCCGCTTTCTCTCTGGCTATGAGGGAAGGGTTGGTTGTGACACCATCTATTATACCCCATTCTACACCTTTTTTGACTTCATCCAAATTCGCAGTATCAAGAAATATTTTCACTAATTATACCCCCCAGGAAGGTCTTCTCTAAGGAAGGAGATGAGGAGATAAAGGAGGAGGGATGTGATCCCTCACTCCTCTGAATTACTTTCTACAAGTTGGACGAGGGCCATTTCAGCTGCATCTCCTCTTCTGAAGCCTAATCTTAGTATTCTAACATATCCTCCATTTCTACCCACATATTTTCTGGCGATTTCTTCAACCAATCTATTCGTAAGTTTTCTGTCGTTCAACTCTCTGTTTATGACTCTTCTCAGAGCAACGCTTCTAGTTCTATCTTGAACTGTTGCCGCTTTTATTGCCTTGGCTATGAGTTTTTCTGCAAAGGATCTTAGAGCTTTCGCTTTTGCAACAGTTGTGACTATTGAACCATGGTCGAACAATTCCTTGGCAAGATTCCTAAGGAGTGCTCTTCTATGGCTTCCATAACGGCTTAGTTTATTCTTTGCAACTCTGTGTCTCACAGTTCATTCCCCCTTCCTCAGTTCCAATCCGAATTTCTCTTTCAATTTCTTTTTAACTTCTTCCAGGGATTTTGCACCAAAATTCTTTATCTTCAGAAGGTCATCTTCTGTTCTGTTAAGAAGATCCCCTATGGTC
>Ga0180301_10001264_pt1 | contig 19895 bp, 25 predicted proteins | sample GuaBasSediGuay16_FD_121797 | JGI IMG/M metagenome (GOLD analysis project Ga0180301, IMG submission 121797) | Subseafloor sediment microbial communities from Guaymas Basin, Gulf of California, Mexico - Guay16, Core 4569-2, 12-15 cm | ecosystem: Environmental > Aquatic > Marine > Hydrothermal...
ACCTACGATATAGGAATTCAGGCTCTCTCCGGGGCTATAGAGCGGGGGCATGATTTTCTCTATATCTGTTATGACAACCAGGCTTATATGAATACGGGAATTCAACGCTCCAGTGCCACTCCCAGAGGGGCAGTTACCACCACCTCACCTGCGGGAAGGGCAATACCTGAAGGAAAACAAAGAGAGAGAAAAGACTTAACCCAGATCATCGCTGCTCACAATCCTCCCTATGTAGCTCAGGCCTCTCCTGCTTTTTACAATGACCTGATGAGAAAGGTTCAGAAGGCCTTAAATACAGAAGGTCCTACCTTTCTCAATGTTATTTCTCCCTGTCCAAGAGGATGGAGGTTTGATCCTTCTCAGACCATTCAGATCGCCAGGTTAGCCGTTTTGACGGGAGTTTGGCCTCTGTATGAGGTGGAAGACGGAAAATACAGGATCACTTATCGTCCTAAGGAAAGACGCCCTATAAAGGAATGGTTGGAGTCTCAGGGTAGGTTCAGACATCTTCTCAAGGAGGAAAACAAAAAGATAGTTGAGGAGCTACAAAAAGCTGTGGACGAAAGGGAAAAAAGGCTTTTGGCTTTAGCAGAAATAGGCTGATCATAACTTAGGTTTCGGACCCGAGAAACTCGAGGCAGACTCTAAGGTCTGCTCCCTATCTTTTTAGCTTTCCTCCTATAAGGGGAAGGATGTTCCTTCCCCAAAATTTGGTTTTTTGGAAGGAGGGAGAGATGTTTTTCTCAGGTATTGCCGATGAGGCAGGAAAGGATATTGAAACCCAGATCAAGGCACATAAGGAGCTGGGCTGGAATCATATCGAGGTTCGCAACGTCGATGGAAAGAACCTCATTGATCTGGATGAGAAAAAATTCAATTACGTCGTGGAAAAACTTGAGGAAGCAGGGATGAAGGTTTGTTGCTTTGCCAGCCAGATTGCCAATTGGGCACGCAAGATCTCTGGAGACTTTAATATCGATGTGGAAGAATTAAAAAGAGCTATCCCTCGAATGCATCGCCTTAACACTAAATACATCAGGATAATGAGCTATCCCAATGATAACTGGAAGGATAGTGATTGGAGAAGGGAAGTGATGAGGCGAATGAGGGAGCTGGCAAGGATTGCAGAGGATGGTGGAGTTATTTTGGCTCATGAGAACTGTAGTGGCTGGGGTGGCCTGGGTCCAGAGGAGGCACTTGACCTCATAGAGACGGTGAACTCACCTAACCTGAAATTTCTCCTCGATACCGGAAACAAACCTCATCGCACGGGAAGCCCTTGGGATATCTATCAAAAGATAAAGGAATACATCGTCCATGTCCACATCAAGGACTACAAAGGAGAAAAAGGAGATAAATTTGTCTTTCCGGGAGAAGGAGACTGTCAGGTAGAAAGGATAATTGAGGACCTGCTCTCCTCAGGATACGAAGGGGGCTTTTCGATTGAGCCTCATATGGCCTCTATCATCCATCTTGGCAAAGAGGCAGAGGATCAAGAGGCTGCCTATCGTCTCTACTTGGAGTATGGAAGAAAAGCTCAGGCCTTGGTAGAGAAGGCCAAAAAGAGATAGTGGAGAGGAAATCTATGCCCCTTTGGGGAGGAAGATTTAGAGGGGAGACGGACAGGTTGGTAAAGGAGTTCACCTCCTCCATTAAGGTGGACAGAAGGCTTTATAGATTCGACATAATGGGAAGCATAGCTCATGTGAAGATGCTTTCTAAATGTGGAATCATCGAAGAGGAAGAAAGCCAGAGGATAATTGGAGCATTAGAGGACATAAAGGAGGACATAGAGAAAGGAAAGCTTGATCTGGAAGGAAAAGAGGATATCCACTTAGCTATAGAGGAAGAGCTGATCAAGAGAACAGGAGAGGTGGGCAAAAAAATTCACACAGGCCGGTCTCGCAATGACCAGATAGCTTTGGATGAGAGGCTGTATTTAAGGGAAGAGATAGACCGGGTCACTACCCTGATCAAGGATTTACAAGGGGTTCTACTTGAGCTGGCCGAAAGGAACTTAGAGGTAATCCTGCCCGGCTATACCCACCTTCAATACGCCCAACCCATCTTGCTTTCTCAGTTTTTTTTGGCTTATTTCTGGATGCTGGAAAGGGATAGACAGCGCCTGAGAGATTGTTATAAGCGGGTCAACGTGATGCCTCTGGGAACAGGAGCCTTAGCAGGGACGTCCCTACCCATTGACAGGGATTATGTGGCCAATTTGTTGAATTTTCCTCAGGTTACCGAAAATAGCCTGGATACGGTGAGCGACCGCGATTATGTCATAGAATGCCTCTCATGCCTTTCCATATTGATGATGCATCTTTCTCGCCTTTCGGAGGACCTCATTCTCTGGACCTGCCCCTCCTTCTCCTTCGTGGAGATACCCGATGCCTTCTGTACTGGCTCAAGCATTATGCCACAAAAGAAAAATCCCGATGTGGCCGAGCTTATCCGTGGAAAAGCAGGGGGAGTTTACGGAAGCCTTATCTCCGTTCTTACCACCATGAAAGCCCTTCCTCTATCATATAATCGAGATATGCAGGAGGACAAGCTTCCCTTATTCCAGGCTCTGGATACGACAAAGGAAAGCCTTTCCATATATGCCCGGATGCTGGCGAACATAAGGATAAATGCGAAGAGAATGAGAGAAGAGGCCGGCAAGGGATTCTTTGCCGCCACTGACCTGACTGACTATCTGGTGGAGAAGGGAGCTGCCTTCAGGGAAGCTCACAAGATCGTGGGAGAGATGGTCAAGTATTGCGAGCAAAAAAACAAAAGCTTTCAAAGCTTGACCCTTAAGGAGTACAAGAGCTTTTCTCCTTTGTTCACCGAAGATGTCCTTGAAAGGGTGAGCCTGCAAAGATGTGTTATGAGCAAGAACTCGGCGGGGGGAACGGGGAAAAAATCCGTCTTGAGACAGATTAAGATGGCTAAGGAGAGGTTAAATGGAGACCTTTAGCTATAAGGGGGAAAGCCTTTTTTGTGAGAAGGTAAACCTTGATGAAGTTGCCAGAAGCAAGGGAACACCCCTTTATGTTTATAGCTACAGGAGCATAGTTGAAAGCTATGACAGAATAGCCCGTGCTTTTGCCCAGGTCCGTCCTCTTATCTGTTATTCGTTGAAGGCAAATTCAAACCTTTCCCTGCTCAGGATTCTCTCTCAGAGAGGAGCCGGAGCAGACATCGTTTCAGCAGGCGAGCTTTATAAGGCTCTTAGAGCTGGTTTTTCTTCAGAAAAAATAGTCTTTGCCGGAGTAGGTAAGAGAGAGGAGGAGATAGAGTACGCCTTAAGGGAAAAAATCTTAATGTTTAATGTGGAATCGGCATCAGAGCTAAGGGTCATAGATGAGCTTTCCCGCAGGCTAAATAGGGAGGCGAGAATATCCTTTCGGGTTAACCCGGATGTTGACCCGAAGACTCATCATTACATCACCACCGGCAAAGAGGAGAACAAATTTGGCCTGGACTTTGCAGAGGCGAAAAGGCTATATGAAAAAGCAAGGCAGCTGAGGAGAGTAAAGCTTGTGGGCATCCATATGCACATAGGCTCTCAGATAACCAGCTCCCTTCCCTATCTTGAGGCATTGGAAAAGGTAGCCGGATTAGTTGAGGAACTTAGGGAAGAGGGCATAAGCCTGGAATACCTCGACATAGGAGGAGGATTTGGAATCGGCTATGAGGAGGGAACCTCTTCCTTAGAGGTTGAGGATTTAGCCAGAAAGACAGTTCCCATCGTCCAGAAGATGAGAATGAAACTTATCCTGGAGCCGGGAAGATATATAATAGGTCCTGCAGGGGTTCTCGTCAGCCGCGTACTTTATAAGAAGAAGACGAAGAAAAAGACTTTCCTCATCGTGGATGCAGGGATGAACGACCTTATAAGACCTTCCCTTTACGGAGCTTATCATCGCATAAAAAAGATAAAAAGGCCGGATGAAATGACCTCTTTCGAGGTGGTGGATGTGGTAGGACCAGTATGTGAGTCAGGGGATTTCTTTGCTCAGGAAAGAGCTCTTCCCGAAATCGAGGAGGGAGAATATCTGGCCATAATGGATGCGGGAGCTTATGGTTTTTCCATGAGCTCATCCTATAACAGCCGGCCCCGAGCAGCGGAGGTACTGGTAAGAGAGGATAAGTGGTGGACGATTCGAGAGAGGGAAAGCCTCGAGGACCTGATTAAGGGCGAGCATACCTTAGAGGAGAAAGACGGCATTTCTTGCCAGCTGATTCCCTTTACCAAGATGGAGGGCTGTGGCAATGACTTCATTGTCATAGACAATCGCTCTAACCTGATTCAGAATAGGGCAGAATTTGCCAGAAGGGTCTGTGCTCGGAGGACGGGAATAGGAGCAGATGGACTTCTTTTAGTGGAAAACTCCAAAGAAGCTGACTTTAAGATGCGCACATTTAACCCTGACGGTACAGAGCCGGATATGTGCGGAAATGGAGCAAGATGTATAGCTCGCTTTGCCTATCTTAAGGGAATAGCGAAGCAGAACTCCTCCTTCTGGACCCCCTCAGGAAAAATTGTCTATCAGGTAGAGGGAGAAGATGTCAAGATAAAGATGAAGGATCCTTCAGATTTAAAACCCGCAATAAAGCTAAACATAGGAGGAAAGCTCTACGAAGGTCATTTTATAAATACGGGTGTGCCTCACCTTGTTCTTTTCGTGGAGGAGGTTGAAAAGGCTCCCCTGAAGAACTTAGCCCCCTTGATGAGATATCACCAGCTCTTTCAGCCAGAGGGGACGAACGTAGACTTCGTGGAAATAGAAAGAGATGTGCTCAAGGTAAGGACATATGAAAGGGGGGTTGAAGGGGAGACGCTGGGCTGCGGCACGGGAGCAGTGGCCTCTTCTTTGATCAGCAGTCTTATCTTCGGTCTGGCCTCTCCGGTAAAGGTGAGGATGAGAGGAGGAAGGCTCCTCGTTTACTTTCAAAAAAGAGGGGACATCTTCACCGATGTCTTCTTAGAAGGTAAGGCCAAGGTGGTCTATGAGGGATATATACCCTCTTCCCTAATGGGCGAAGGGACTTAAAAAAGGTTTTTTAAGCGGAGGTGGATATGTTCAAGGGATGTTTTACTGCTATTGTCACTCCCTTTAAGAAGGGGGAGGTGGACGAGAAGGCTTTAAGGGACCTCATTCAATTCCAACTGGAAAAGGGGGTAGATGGACTGGTTCCCTGCGGGACGACCGGAGAGTCTCCTACCTTATCCTTTGAGGAGCACAAACGAGTGATAAGGATAACCGTGGAGGAGGTAAAGGGTAGAGTTCCCGTGATTGCCGGAGCCGGTTCCAACAATACTAAGGAAGCTGAGGAACTTGTGAGATTCGCCAAAGAGGTAAAGGCGGATGCAGCTTTAGTGATTACTCCTTACTACAACAAGCCCACTCCCAAGGGTCTGGAGGCTCATTACCGCTATCTTAATCAAATAGGCCTTCCCATCATAATTTATAATGTTCCTTCCCGTACCGGGGTAAACATCTCTCCAGCGACGGTGGGCAGGCTCTCTCAGCTTCCCAATATTGTTGGGATAAAGGAGGCCAGCGGGGATATGGACCAGATCTCCAGCATCATCTCTCTTTGCCAGGATGATTTTTCTGTCCTCTCCGGAAACGACTCTCACACCCTACCCATACTCTCCTTGGGAGGGACGGGGATAATTTCCGTGGTCTCAAATATTGTCCCCGATGAGATGACCAGGATGGTCAAGGCATACCTTGAAGGAGATGTTGAGGAGGCTCGCCGGCTTCACTACAAGCTCTATCCTTTGTGCAAGGCGATGTTCATCGAGACCAACCCCCTTCCCATAAAGACAGCCATGGCCAGGATGGGGATGATTGAGAAGGAATGGAGGCTTCCCCTGGAAGGGATGGAAAGAGAAAATGAAGAAAAATTGGAAAAAGCCTTATCCGACTATGGGTTAATTTAAAAGTTTATAGTTTCAAGATTTAATCGATGAAGAGCATCTATCTGGACTCCTCCGTTCCCTCAGCTTATTATGAGAGATCGGAGAGAGGAAGAGTTACCCGCAAGTGGTGGGATGAAAAGATTAAATCCTATAAGGTTTTGGTCTCTGTTCTTACCCTAAGGGAGCTTGAGGCCTTAAAGACGGAGGAAAGGAGAAGGGCTCTTCTTTTATTGGTGAAAGGCTTTCCGGTGCTGAAGGTGGATTCAGCGGCACAAGAGCTTGCCGCAAGCTATATTGAAAAAAAGGTCATTCCTCCGAACGTTCCCAACGATGCCCTGCACATAGCCCTGGCAGTGATTAACAAAGTGGATATGCTCTTGAGCTGGGACTTCGCTCATATGGTCAGGCCTGAGGTGGAAAGGAAGATAAATATCCTCAACATGATGAGCGGATATTCCAGAATATGCATTATCAGTCCGGAAAAATTGCTCAAGGAGGAGCGAAGTTATCTGGCATAAGTTTCAAATATTTTGTCAGCGTAAGATGAAAATTTACTTTTCAAAAGGAGGAATAAGGTGCTCAAGGAACTTAGTATCTCCACTCGTTCCCAGGTAGAATTTATTGACATTACCTCCTCGGTACAGGAGCTGGTGCAAGAGTCAAAGGTGAAGGAGGGGATATGCTGGGTATTTGTCCCCCATACCACTGCAGGAGTAACCATCAACGAGGGAGCTGATCCCAGTGTGAAAAGAGATATATTGAGCCATTTAGATAAGCTCATTCCCCTGCGCGGTGATTATCGACATATGGAGGGAAACTCCGCAGCTCACATAAAGGCCTCCCTCGTCGGCTCCTCAGAGGTCATCTTCATCCATGAGGGCCGCCTACTTCTCGGCACCTGGCAATCACTTTATTTCTGTGAATTTGATGGACCCAGACATAGACGAGTGATGGTGAGGATTATGATTGACTAATTTTGCAAGTTTGTTATTCTGTAGGTAGCATGGCCTTACGAGGCTCAGTTATGGGTTTAAATCAACTTGCTTTGGCCAAGTATAGATTTACCCTTCGTCCAAAGGAGACCTTAGTTCTTCCACCTTTCAAGGGCTCCACTTTAAGAGGTGGATTTGGTTTCGTCTTCCGTAAGATCGCTTGCATAACTAAAAACAGAGATTGCTCCACCTGTTCCCTTAAGGACAGTTGTGTCTATTCATATATCTTCGAGACCTCACCACCGTCCGATTCTTCGTATCTTAGAAGCTATAGAAGCATTCCCCGCCCTTTTATCTTAGAACCTCCCTTAGAGGAAAAGGAAGAATATGCGCCAGGAGAAACTTTCTCCTTTAACCTCATCCTGGTGGGAAAGGCCATTGATTACCTTCCCTATTTTATCCTTGCCTTCCGTCGATTGGGAGAGATGGGTCTGGGAAGAAGGAAAGCTCGATATGAGCTGGTTCGGGTGGAATCTGTAAAGGAGCTTCCAAATGGTCAGGTGGAGACGAGGACCGTTTATAATGCCGACACCCAGACGGTCAAGAGCGTGGATGCCCAGATAGACCTTTCAGACCTTTTTTCCTCCTTAAGATTTCACACTCGTTTCCTTACCTTAGAATTCGTCACTCCCACGAGAATTAAATATCGGGGAAGCTACACTTCCCGTCCCCATTTTCACATCATCTTAAGGTCCCTGCTTCGCCGGCTTTCCTCCCTTTTATACTTTCACTGTGGAGAGAAGCTCACCTTAGATTACAGAAAGATGATTGAGGAAGCGCAAAAGATAAAGACCCTTAAAGTCGAGGTAGATTGGATAGACTGGGAAAGATATTCCGGAAGGCAAGAACAGAGGATGAAGTTGGGAGGATTTGTTGGTCAGGTAACCTACCGGGGTGATATAGGCAAGTTCCTTCCCTTTTTAAAGATAGGAGAATATACCCATCTGGGAAAGGCCGTCGTCTTCGGTCTTGGTAAATACAAGATTGAGGAAAATTGAAACTGTATTATAAGTGTTTTTAATCTCTCTCCCTTGCAAAAGGTGGAAAGTTTAAGAAATGAGTTTGTTAACTTCCTCGAAACGCTTCCCAAAATGCTTAGTTTTGAGCAAGAACGTAGGATTCGATTAATAGAGGAAAGGGATGAAGGAAAGTGAGAAAAAGGGAAAGCAAGGGAAAAATAAAATGCCAGAAGAGGACGTAGAAAAGATAGCAAAAAAGCTACTTAAGTGGCATAAAGCTGAGATGGCCATTCTCTTTGTTCTCGTGGGTCTGGGAGCTGTCTTGATACTGGCCGGAATAGGCGTGTATTTTTATGTGGGCAAGCTGACCATGATACAGAAGCTCTTCACATCTTCCAGCAAAAACCTTATCATCTCCCAGGTAAAGATGCTGTATGATTTTTCCAGAGTCTTGGGAATTGTTTTTTCCTTAACCGGCCTTGCCGTGATAATCCTTTCCCTTGACAGAATATCCTTCATTAAAGGCATGCACAAGATAGCCTCCTCCATCCACAGGAAGAACGGCCAAGTTTAAGAAAAACCGGTTAATATAGCAAAGTTTGCCACTAATCTATCAGTTTTTAAGTGGGAGGTAACCCGCTTTTTTGTTGGGAGCTTGACAAAATCCTGTTCTTTGTTAGAATAAGTTAGGTTAGCCTAACAAAGGAGACGATATGACCTTAGCGGATTTGCCAGTGGGGATGAGGGCACAGGTGGTAGGACTGATGGGTGGATTTGGGATGCAAAGGCACTTGATCTCCTTAGGCATCGTGCCAGGAAAGATCGTTCGTAAAATAGCCAGCCAGCCTATGGGAGGACCGATCATGGTTGAAGTGGGAGGAGTGCGCATAGCTCTTGGTCGAGGGATAGCAAGAAGGGTTATAGTCAGGGGGATGCCGTGATGAGGGTTGTTTTGATGGGAAATCCCAACGTGGGAAAGAGCGTTATCTTTAACCGTCTGACCGGGATCAAAGTTATCATCTCCAATTATCCAGGGACCACAGTGGAGTACCTGGAGGGAAGCATGCTTGTCGACGGTGAAAAGGTAAAAATAGTGGATGCTCCAGGAACTTATTCCCTTATACCCTCGGACAAAGCAGAGGAGGCAGCGGTCAATCTTCTTTTAGGTGAAAGAACGGATTTAATCGTTAATGTAGTGGATGCCACCAATCTCGAGAGAAACCTTTATCTTACCCTGCAGCTTAGAGAACTTCCCATTCCCATGGTGCTCGACTTAAATATGATTGACATGGCCCGTCGGCAGGGAATAACGATAAATTTTTCCTCTTTAAGGGAAGAGTTGAAAGTTCCTGTGGTCTGTAGCGTAGCGGTGAGCGGAGAAGGGGTCCAGAAGCTAAGGGAGACGATTGTAAAGTTACTGAAGGGAAAAAGCGATGGCGATAGGATTTGAACCAAGGATAGAGAAGACCATTAAGGAAATTCAGGAAAAAACTGGCTTGCCAAGATGGCAGATAGTTCTGGCTTTGGAAGGAAGTAAGGATTTTAAGAGGCGAATACCTGAAAGAGTGTGGAAAGGGACGGTTAGAGAAGTAGAAGAGGACCATCAGGAGTCCATAGAACTGACCATGCTCAAAGCTCGTTTTGGCCAAGCTGGGGCTATTGCCAGTCGAGTGCAGAAAGTTCATCATCGACATCCTACTCTTCTGGAAAGATTGGGAGATGTTACCGTAAAGCCCATCGTTGGTCTGCCAATGGCGGCAATCATCCTTTTCGCCGTATTTAAGCTCTTTATCACCGCAGCCGGATTTATCACTGACGGAATAATGGTTCCCTTTTTTGAAGGCCCTTACGATAGCTTTATACGCCCTTTGGTGGAAAGAGTCTTTCCTTCGGGTTTTATGCATGATATGCTCCTTGGAGCTTCTGGAGCTGGATATTTGGAGTCCCTTGGCATCCTCACCACGGGAGTTTTTGTTCCCATTGGCGTCGTTCTTCCAGCAGTCCTGATCTTTTATGTCCTTCTCACCCTCCTGGAGGACATAGGGTATCTTCCGCGGCTCGCCGTCCTTGTGGACACCATATTTCACCGGATAGGCCTACATGGTTACTCCATCGTCCCGGTTATCCTCTCCTTTGGATGCAATGTTCCCGGGGTCATGGCGACGAGGATCCTAACTTCTGACAAGCAGAGGTTTATGATGCTTACCCTTTTGGGAATATCCATCCCCTGCACAGCTCAGACGGCGGTGATCCTGGCGGTTATTGGTCCCTTTGGCTTGAGATGGGTCTTCTTAATATATTTTATCCTGATGAGCATATTTATCCTTATGGGAAGTATGCTTAATCGATTTCTAAAGGGAGAAACCCCTGAGATAGCCATAGAAATTCCTCCCTACAGGCTGCCTCGATTTTCTAACCTGTTGATGAAGACCTGGCTGAGAATCAGACAATTTTTACTGGATGCAGTTCCCTGGGTATTCGTGGGCATTGCACTCGTCAACGTCTTATACGCTCTGAACATAACTGGTTATCTGTCTCGGGCTTTAACTCCCGTGCTGGGAAGGTGGCTGGGGCTTCCCACGGAAGCCATTTATCCTCTCATAATAGGCTTTTTGAGAAAGGATGTGGCCACGGGCATAATTACTCCGTTAATAGATAAAGGAATTATGAACCTTCCTCAGGCGGTAACCACGGTGACGATTTTGGCTATCTATTTTCCTTGTGCGGCTACCTTCGTCGTGTTCTTGAAGGAGCTGGGAATAAGGGACACCCTAAAAAGTACTCTTATTATGCTCGCCGTGGCCTTAGGGGTAGGGGGAATTTTGCATCTGTTGTTCAGTATTTAATTTCATGTAACGGACAGGGAGGTGAAGTTCATTGACTCAGACGTTAACTCCGGCGATGGAGGATTATCTCGAGGTCATAGATAAGTTGAAAAAGGACAAACAGGTAGTCAGGGTGAAGAACATTGCTTGCGAGCTGAAAGTTAAGATGCCCAGCGTAAGTGAGGCTTTGAAGTCGCTGGCCAAGGATGGATTCATAAGACATAGAAAATATGGAGATATAGAGTTAACTGATGAGGGAAGCAGGTTAGCTAAGGAAGTGCGATCTCGCCATCAGATTCTCTTTAAGTTCTTGCACGAGGTGCTGGGCATAGATGCCAAAACTGCTGATGAAGATGCCTGCAAGATGGAACACGTCATCAGCTTATCTACCCTTGAAAAGTTAAGGAGGTTTTTGGAGTTTATGGAGCTTTCCGGAGGAGAAACTGGCTAATTTAAAACCTTAGCTAAAGCAGTGGTTTGATTGGTGAGGGGGGTTGACATTTCAAGATCTTCAGTTATAATAATAATGAAAATCATTATCAACTATCATAAGGAAATAATATGCGTGAAGCAGGTTGGTGTTATGGAAAACTTAGAAGAAAGGGCTTTAGGTTGACCTCTCCTCGGCAGGCCATCTTAGACGTCCTCGCTCAGAATCCCAGACACTTGAGCGCAGAGGAAGTATTTCTTTTGACCCATAAAAGTCATCCTGGAATTGGTCTGGCTACGGTATATCGCACCTTGAACCTGTTAACCCAGGTGGGCATTATTCGTAAATTTGATTTCGGGGACGGGCGCAGTCGCTATGAGTTAACCGCTGAAGAGGAAGAGGAACATCATCATCACCTGGTCTGTATTCGCTGTGGCAGGATAATTAACTATAGTGATTTTATGGAAAAAGAGAAAAAATTTATCAAGGACTTGGAAGCTGAGCTGTCCAAAAAGTATCAGTTTAAGATAAATTCTCATCAGATTTACTTTTACGGATTATGTAAGGAGTGTCAATAATTTTTTGGAATGTATTGATAATGATTATCAATACTAAATAGGAGGTGAGATAGGATGCCAAGAGGTTTTGGCAGAGGATGGCGACGCTACTGGCGATGGATATATCCACCCTTTTACGGATGGTGGCTGCCACGTTGGTGGATGGGTCCGTATGTCCCGTATTCGTATGTTCCGTATTGGAACCCATATATGCCATATTGGCCTTGGTAAGAATCATTTAAGATGAAGGAGGTGAAAGAAATGCCATTTGGATGGGGAGCTGCAGGATGGCTTTTCCCTTACTTTAACCCTTACTGGTACTGGAGGCCATTCTGGTGGTATGGCTATCCGGGGTACGGTTATCCAGGATATGGCTATCCGATGAGCAAGGAGCAGGAAAAAGCAATGCTGCAGGAGGAGGCAAGGATACTTGAGGATCAGCTGGCACAGATTAGAAAAAGGTTGACAGAGCTTGAAAAATAATAATAAGGAGGTGATTAAATATGCCCAGAGGAGATGGAACCGGACCATTGGGATTGGGCCCGATGACCGGTAGAGCGGCCGGGTATTGTGCAGGATTTCCTGTTCCCGGATTTATGAATCCTATACCAGGAAGGTTGGGCCTCGGACTTGGTTGGGGGCGAGCTTTCTGGCCATATGCTTACTATGGCTGGCCAAGATTTCCTGCTCTTCCTTACGCTTATTCCTGGCCGCCTTACAGGTTCGGGATAGGTTTCTATCCTTATGGGTATCTGCCCAGGATATGGTGGTAAGTTCTCATACAGATTGACGAGAGGCTGACGAATAAATATAATAAAACTCCGGGGAAATTCCCCGGAGTTTAAGAATTTTCCTGAAAGAGGGGGTGATAAAAGTGGGTGGATATGGTCATAGGAATATGTATTATCTTACAGGACTACCTGGTTGGATGAGGTTTGGTTTTTCGCCCGGCTGGCTGGGAAGAAGCCCCACGGGCTTAGGTCCAGCGGCAAATTACCTTATGACCGGACAGTGGCCAACTCCGCAGGCTCAGGCCTACTGGCAGGCTATGCAGTCAGGGCAGATGCCTTACCCGGCCTTCGGTGGCTTTGGGGCGATGCCTTACGCTTATCCAGGGTCAGGTAGCATGACAGGCTCCAGTTCTTTCCAATCAGCAGGACCTGCAATGGGGATGAGTCCTTTTGGACCTCAGATGAGTCGGGAGCAGGAACTCGATTTTTTGAGAAATCAGGCCAATGCCTTAAAAAACCAAATCGAGCAAATTAACTCCCGAATTAAAGAGTTAGAGGAATCAAAATAAGATAAAAGACAAGGGGCAAGGTTAGCCTACCCCTTGTCTTTTTTTATAAAAAGGGGGAAAAGATGAAGATAGCCGTATCAGCCACGGGACCTACCTTAGATGCTATGGTAGATCCCAGACTTGGACGTTGTGAGTACTTCATCATCGTTGATCCTGAGACGATGGAATTTGAGGGGATTCAAAATTCCAGCACGGCTCTGATGCACGGAGCGGGAATTCAAACTGCTCAAATGATAGCCAACAAAGGAGCTAAAGTGGTTCTCACCGGTAACTGTGGACCTAATGCCTTTCAGACCTTATCAGCAGCAGGAATTCAGGTGATAACGGGAGTCAGTGGAAAGGTAAGGGAGGCGGTTGAGAGATACAAGAGGGGTGAGCTTAAGCCTACAAACCAGGCAAATGTATCATCCCATTTTGGATCAGGAATGGGCGCCGGCCGTGGCATGGGGATGGGCCGTGGCATGGGGATGGGCCGTGGCATGGGAAGAGGTATGATGGGAGGAGGATTTCAAGGGATGAACTATGGTCCAGCTATGCCTGGAGCCTCTTCTGAGATGACAAGGGAGGAAGAACTTAAGTTTTTGAAGAATCAGGCTCAGCTCATAAGTCAACAACTGGAGCAGATTAACAAGAGGATTAGAGAACTGGAGCAAGAAGAAAAATAAATAAAGGAGGAAAAGATGCCAGGAGGACAAGGTGGAGGTGGATATGGAAGAGGACGCGGTAGGATGGGCGGTACTCGTCCTGGAGCTGGTCCAGGAGGAAGGTGCGTGTGTCCAAACTGTGGAGCGAGCATTCCTCATCAAAGAGGAGTTCCCTGTTATCAGGTAAGCTGTCCCAAATGCGGGGCAAAAATGGTAAGGGGATAGGATATGGTCGTCTCCGTAGCCAGCGGTAAAGGTGGGACGGGAAAGACCACGGTTGCGGTAAACTTAGCCCTTTCTCTGGAGGAAAACGTTCAGTTTCTGGACTGTGATGTGGAGGAGCCCAATGCCCATATCTTTTTAAAGCCCAAGATTACTCATGCTCGCTCCCTGAGTGTTCTGGTACCCAAGGTCGATGAGAAAAGATGCACTTATTGTGGAAAATGTGCCAGGTTTTGTTCTTACAATGCCATTGCCATCGTCAAGGAGAAGGTGCTGTTTTTTCCAGAACTTTGTCACAACTGCGGTGGGTGTACGATAGTTTGTCCTGAAAAAGCCATCAGAGAGGTAAAAAGGCCAAAAGGTGTGATTGAGGAAGGAAGATCCGGGAAAATTCGTTTTATTAAAGGAGAGCTCAACGTAGGAGAGGCGGTGTCTCCTCCTCTGATCAGGGAAGTGAAGAGGGCGGCTGATGAGGACTTTCTTACCATCATCGATGTTCCACCCGGCACTTCCTGCCCGGTGATAGAGGCGGTGAAGGAAAGTGACTTTTGTCTCTTGGTCACGGAGCCCACTCCTTTTGGTCTAAATGACTTAATTTTGGCCGTGGAAGTGATGAGAAAACTTAAAATACCCTTTGCGGTGGTGATCAATCGCTCAGATATAGGGGACGGAAAAGTTGAGGAGTATTGCGAGAAAGAAAAAATTCCCATTTTAATGCGTATTCCCATGGATAGGCGAATTGCCACAGCTTATTCTAAGGGAACCCCTATAGTCGAGGAGATACCGGAATACAGGGAAAAGTTTAAGGAACTTTACGAGAAGATTAAGCAAATGCTCTCAAAGTGAAGGGAGGTTTGTTTTGAAGCAGATAGTGGTCATCAGTGGCAAGGGTGGTACGGGAAAGACGGTTATCAGCGCCTCTTTTGCCAGCTTAGCTGAAAAGAAGGTTATGGCAGACTGCGATGTCGATGCAGCGGACCTACATCTTTTACTTCATCCCACCGTCAAGGAGGAGTACGACTTTCTTGGAAAAGTGGCCAGAATAGACCAGGAAAGATGCACTCAATGTGGAAGATGTCAGGAAGTCTGTCGATTTGAGGCGATAAGCGATTTTACCATCGATCCCGTCTCCTGTGAGGGGTGCGGAGTTTGTGCTTACGTCTGTCCCCAGAAAGCAATCGAGATGGTAGAGGATGTCTCAGGAAAATGGTTTGTCTCCGAAACTAAATACGGTCCCCTGGTTCATGCGAAATTGGGCATTGCTGAGGAAAACTCAGGAAAGCTGGTGAGCCTGGTCAAGCAAAAGGCCAGACAGATCGCTGAGGAGGAAGGGTGCGAGTTTATCATCATAGATGGTCCGCCCGGCATTGGCTGTCCGGTCATCGCATCTTTATCAGGAGTGGATGTCGCCTTAATCGTCTCAGAGCCTACCCTTTCGGGTATTCATGATTTAGAAAGGGTAGCTGGAGTAGCCCATCACTTTGGCGTAAGGAGTCTGGTCTGCATAAATAAGTATGATCTGAATATGGAAAATTCTCAACAGATAGAAGAATTCTGTCAGTCTCACGGCATCGAGATAGCAGGAAAAATTCCCTTTGACAGCACCGTCACCGAGGCCATGGTCTGCGGCAAGTCAATAGTGGAGTATTCAGATGGTAAGGTTTCCAGGCGAATAAAGGAGGTATGGGAGAAGGTAAAAGAAGTATAATGCCGGCCATTAAATAATATAAAATATGGGTAAAGGGCTAACCTATGGGAATAAGGGAAAATGTAAAATGTCTGCTAAGGGAAATTCCTGAGGATGTCATTCTTGTGGCTGCGGCGAAGACGAGAACGCCGCAGGAGGTGCTTGAGGCTGTGGAGGCGGGCATCAAGGTCATCGGAGAAAACTATGTTCAGGAAGCAGAAAGAGCCTTTGAGCTTGTAGGGAAAAAGGCCGAGTGGCACTTTATCGGACACCTTCAAAGGAATAAGGTAAAAAGAGCGGTAAGAATTTTTGACATGATTCAGACCGTTGATTCGTTTGATATTGCCAGGGAGATAGATAAAAGGTGCGCACAAATTGGAAAGGTTATGAGCGTTCTCTGTGAGGTGAACATCGCTGATGAGAGGACAAAGTGGGGAGTGAAGGCAGAGGAGGTTGAGGAGCTGGTGAGATCTATCTCTCCCTTAAGGTACATAAAGGTGATGGGGCTCATGACCATGGGACCGTACTCTGAGGATCCAGAGAGGTTAAGGCCGTATTTTAAGAAGATGAGGGAAATCTTTGAAAAGATGAAAAAAATGGACATTCCCAATGTAGAGATGAGATACCTTTCCATGGGGATGAGTGACTCCTATTACATTGCCATTGAGGAAGGGGCAAACATAGTGCGGATAGGCACCAAAATCTTTGGACCGCGAAGATACAAATAGCTAAAAAACACTTAAAACCATCTTAAGAGGTAAAAAATGAATCAGACGAAAGGGGCTTCTCGACAAGACGAACAAAGGGAAAAGATTAGAAGGAGAATGGAAAGGATCAAGTATAAGCTAATCATCATAAGTGGTAAGGGAGGAGTGGGGAAGAGCACGGTTGCGGTGAACCTTGCCTATGGTCTTTTTTTCCAGGGAAGGAAGGTGGGAGTGTTGGATGTGGATATCCATGGGCCGAGCCTGGCTAAGATGCTCGGCGTGGAGGGCCGTCATCTGGGAGCCTCCAGGGAAAATACCATAGAGCCAATTTCTATTTGCTCCGGCCTGAAGGTGGTCACCATTGCTTCTTTGCTTGAGAACGCTGATACACCCGTTATCTGGCGCGGTCCCCTGAAGATGAAACTAATAGCTCAGTTCCTGGGAGATGTCAACTGGGGAGAACTTGATTATCTCATCGTCGATTCTCCCCCGGGCACAGGGGACGAGCCATTAAGTGTAGCTCAGCTTATTCCAGATATGAATGGGGCGATAATCGTGACCACTCCCCAGGAGGTGGCTCTTCTGGATTCTCGAAAATCAGTTGGGTTTGCTAAGGCCTTAAAGATTCCGGTAATGGGGATAATAGAGAATATGAGTGGCTTTATCTGTCCTTATTGCGGGAAAAGAATTGATCTTTTTAAGAGAGGCGGAGGTGAGAAGGCGGCAAGTGATTTGAATGTTCCTTTTCTTGGTAGAATTCCCATCGAGCCGGATGTGGTAAATTCTACCGACGAAGGCAGGCCCTTTATCCAGGCTTATGCAAAGACATCCACGGCAAAGATGATGGAGCAGATCGTGGAAAAGATTATGGAGAGATTGGAGAAGGGGTCAATATAGAAAAGGAGGAAGGCATGTCCAATCTAAGACTGCGCAAATATGGTGATCCCATCCTTAGGAAAAAGGCAAGGTGGGTCGAGAAAATAGGCTCGGAGGAAAGAGATCTTCTATCTCATATGGCTAAGATAATGCATGAAAACAATGGAATAGGTCTGGCTGCCCCTCAGATAGGTGTGGACAAAAGAATTGTCATCGTTGATACAGAAGGAGAGCTTTTAAAGCTGATTAACCCTCAAATTCTGGAAATGGAGGGGGAAGAGTGGTTGTCTGAAGGATGTTTAAGCCTTCCGGAAATATTTGTACCGGTAAACAGGGCAAAGAAGATCAAGATCGAGGCCTTGAACGAGGATAAAAAACTAATAAGTTTTACCATTGAGGGTTTTTCTGCCCGGGTCATTCAACACGAAGTTGATCATCTTAACGGAGTGCTGATCATCGATTACGCAACTGAGGAAAGGAAAAGGAGGATGAAGAGAAGCCTTGAGGAAATAGCCAATCATACCAGGATGCTTCTGGAGATGGAAAAGAGGAGGGGTGAGAAGATGTATTTTAAGTAAAGGAGAACTGAATGCTTCAAGTAAAAGAGGAGCTGTGTGTAGGCTGTGGGCTGTGTGCAAGATCTTGCCCCGTCGGTGCGATAAGCATCATCTTAAGTAAAGCACACATCGATGAGGAAAGGTGCATTCAGTGCCATCGCTGTCAGATGGTCTGTCCTCGAGGGGCAATCCTTGAGAGGGCCGAGGCCGTTTCCTTAAAAGATCTCAAGGAAACCTTTGGTGATTTAAAAAAGCAGATAGACAAGACTTTACAGAGGATTGAGAGGCTTAAAAAAGAAGGTGAGAGAGGGTAAATTATCGTTGGTTGAGAAACTAAACTAAAGAAAGGAGTCTGTATATGGCGCGGGTATTTTTTCCTCAATTTAAAAAGGGAAGGGAAGGAATAAGGGTTTCAAGAGGAACAATTTTGGAGGCAGCAAGGGAACTTGGTGTAGAAGTGATTTCTGAATGTGGTGGCAGAGGAAAGTGTGGAAAATGTGTTGTCAGGATAGAAAAGGGAGAAGAAAATTTAAATTCTCCAACGGATATAGAAAGGGACCTTAACTTAGGAAAAAACGAAAGATTAGCTTGTCAGGCAAAGATTATAGGGAGTGGAGATGTATACGTATTTGTTAAAAGTGTGGGAAAATTTTCTATTCTTTCGGATACCCTTGAGGATAAAATTGAAATAAATCCCTTTGTCAGTAGAAAAAATGGAGTGGTAATGTGGAATGATGAATTATTAGATAAGGATAGAGGCAACATTTATGGATTGGCTATTGATGTAGGCACTACTACTTTGGTGCTCCAAGTAGTGGATCTTGAAACAGGGGAAAAAATAGCCACTCTTGCTGATAAAAATCCTCAAGCCTCTTATGGCGATGATGTTATTTCCAGAATTGATTGGACAATGAGAAAGAAAAACGGACTGAAGGAATTACATCAGGTAATTATAAATGGTGTAAATGAAGTTCTTGCGAAAATTGATAAAGAAAAAGGGCAAATCAGTGAAAAAATCTATGAAGTAGTTGTAGTAGGAAACAGCACTATGCGTAACATTTTCTTTGGACTCGATGTCTCTTCCTTAGGGGTAATACCCTTTGAACCACAAAATAAGGACCCAATTAATCAAAAAGCTTCCTGCTTAAACTTAGCGGTAAATCCTAAAGCTAATGTTTATGGGCCTCCTTTAATAGGAGGTCATGCTGGAGCAGATGTTTTAGCTGATATTGTGGTCACCGAGATATACGCTTGCAAAAAAGTATCAATGATAATTGATATTGGAACTAATGGAGAGGTAGTTATTGGCAATAAGGACAGGATATTGACAGCTTCTTGCGCCGCAGGAGGAGCTTATGAAGGAGCCACTGTTGGTTCAGGAATAGGAGCTGTGGAAGGGGCCATTAAAAATGTTAGTATTGTAGATGATAAAGTAGAGTATGAAACAATAGGCAATAAGCCAGCTGTAGGAATTTGCGGCTCTGGATTAATTGATCTATTAGGTGAGTTGTTAAAAAATGGAATTATGACTGAAAAGGCTAAATTACTGAAAAATCCTTTTTATATTACCAAAGATATTGGTATTTCTCAACAGGATATCTATCAACTAATTACCGCTAAGGCAGGATTACGATTAGATCAAGATCTTCTTATAAAGTATTATGGCACCACTCTTGATGAAATAGACAAAATATATCTTTCTGGGGCTTTTGGTAACTTTATTAACTTAAGTAATGCGATAGCTATAGGCCTTTTGCCTAATGCAGAGGAAAAAATAGTAAAAATTGGTAATGGAGCTCTGGCCGGAGCAAGACAAATTTTAATTTCTCGGGAAAAAAGAAAAATAGCGGAGAATATAGCTAAGAGAGTTGAACATGTTAAGCCAAATGAAAGAGAAAAGGATTTCATTTATCTTGTAGCTGAAAAGATGTATTTTTAATGTAATGGTTGTTATTTCCTTATTTTTTCTGCTCACCCTTTTTTCTTTTATGGGAGGGGTAGCCTCGGTATCGTTTATGGATATCTGGGGTAAGGCAATTCCTTCAACCCTGAGATGTTGGGCAGCACTTTATCTAATATCCTCTGGGCTCACTTGTCTGACTATGTGGGTAATAAGTATGTATTGAGATTTAGATTCAGGAGAAAAGAAATGGCTAAAGTTAGGGTGAAAAGCAAGCAGTTTATCTATGAGACAAGGTTAAAATGGAAAGGAGGTAGGGAGG
>Ga0180301_10001266_pt1 | contig 19867 bp, 15 predicted proteins | sample GuaBasSediGuay16_FD_121797 | JGI IMG/M metagenome (GOLD analysis project Ga0180301, IMG submission 121797) | Subseafloor sediment microbial communities from Guaymas Basin, Gulf of California, Mexico - Guay16, Core 4569-2, 12-15 cm | ecosystem: Environmental > Aquatic > Marine > Hydrothermal...
CAACTTCGAAACCACCGTGATCTTCACCGCTGGCATTGCGGTGATCATGCTCCTTGGAGGCCTCGGGGTTGGGAGAACGCTGGGAAGATCTGATAATTGAGACGATCTCGCGGATCCTCATACCCTTCCTGCAGCTTTACTCCCTTTATGTGTTGGCCCACGGCCATTCGAGCCCGGGAGGGGGATTTCAGGGGGGCTGCATCTTTTCGGGTTCCCTGATCCTCATGATGATCGTCTTTGGGCGCGAGGAACTGAGGAGGCGCCTCCCCGACAGACCCCTCTTTTTGCTCTGTGCCTTGGGGGTAGGGATCTTCTTCGCGGGCACTGGAGCCCTGTGCATGGCCTTCGGGGGCGAATTCCTCAACTACGGATTCCTCGACGCGATCCTTCCTCGCGGTCCTGTGATGGCCCGTTATTATGGCATGGCCATCGTCGAGACCGGGGTCCAGATCACGGTGATGGCCGTGATGGTCTCGATCTTTTTGAAACTGCTAGTGGGGGAGGAGGGTTGTTCCAGCAATTGCTGAGCCACTATAACTACTGGTTCTACGCCCTTATGCTGGTCCTTGGCCTCTACGGGATGATCTCCAAGGGAAACCTGGTAAAGAAGCTTGTGGCCATGAACATCTTCCAATGGGCTATAATCTTCTTCTTCCTCTCCATAGGGGCCAAGCGCGGAGGGGACATCCCGATCCTGCCCGAACACGGCCATATGGAGGTCACGGCGAGGGCCTCCGAATTCGTCAATCCCCTGCCCCATGTCCTCATGCTCACGGCCATCGTGGTTGGCGTGGCCACAACGGGCATAGCCCTCGCCCTCATCCTGCGAATCTATCGCAGGTGGGGGTCCCTGGAGGAGGACGAGATCATCGGGAGACTGAAGGAAAATGGGTGAGCAACTCCCGGCCCTGATCGTGGCAACTCCCCTGCTCTTCTCCTTTGCCATTTATCTGGCGGGCCTCTGGAGGAGACGCCTCTGTTATCCGCTGTTTCTGACCTCTCTGGCATTAAGTGCCATCTTCTCCCTCTGGCTCTTCTTCAGGGTGATGATCTTTGGCCCCATCAGTTATCCGATAGGGGGATGGGAACCCCCTTGGGGTATCGAATACAGGGTGGATCACCTCTCGGCCTTGATCATCGCTTCGGTGGCGACGGTGGCCCTCCTGGTGGGTCTCTCCTTCAGAGGGAGGGTGGAGGGGGAGACTGAGCCCTCCAGGTGGTCCCAGATCTACGCCCTTTTCTCCTTACAGCTTTGCGGATTGCTGGGCATGACGGTCACAGGCGATGTATTCAACCTCTACGTGCTTTTGGAAATCGCTTCCTTTTCGGCATATGCCATCATCGCCATGGGAGAAAGGGGGGCTGAGTTCTTCGCCTTCCGGTACCTCATCTTCGGGACAATAGGGGCCTGTTGCTACCTGCTGGGAGTGGGACACCTCTATATTCTCACCGGATCCCTCAACATGGCCGACCTCTCGAGGTTGCTTCCTCCACTTTATCCCTCACGGGCCCTCCTGGTCGGTTTTGCCCTGTTGGTGCTGGGGATTGGGATCAAGATGGCCGCTTTTCCCTTACACACCTGGCTTCCCGATGCCTACACCGAAGCTCCTTCTTCAGCAAGTGCCTTCCTGGCCCCCCTCTCCACAAAGGTCGCATCCTACGTGTTCCTCAGGATCCTCACGGGGATCTTCAGTCCCCATTTCTCCCTCACATCCCTCGGTGATGCCATGGGATGGGTGGCCCTCGCAGGGGCCATCTTCGCCTCGCTCATGGCCCTAGCCCAGCAACGGCTCCGGAGGGTGCTGTGTTACCTCATAGTTTCCGAAATCTCCTTTCTCCTCATGGGTGTGGCCTCAAGGACCGCCGATGGCCTAAGGGGAGCGGTGCTCCATTTGGTGAACGATATGTTCATGATGGGCTGTCTTTTTACGGGAGCTTGTGCAATTCTTCACCAGCTGGGAAGGGAAGAACTTGTAGCCCTCAAAGGGCTTTGCCGCAAGATGCCCCTTACATCTGCGGCCCTGCTCCTCGGCGGGCTTTCGATAATAGGAACTCCTCCTCTTTGCGGATTCTTCAGCAAGTGGTACCTGGTCCTGGGGGCGATCGAGGCGAGGATGTGGCACATCGTCATCGGACTGCTTGTGGGAAGCCTCCTCAACACCATCGTGATCTTCAGGATCCTGGAGAAGGTTTACCTTGGCGCTGGGCACCAGCACGGGAGGTTGTATTGGGATGGCTTGCCGAAGGGGATGGTTATGGGGCTTGTGATCTTTTCGCTCTCGCTTATCCTTTTGGGCGTCTTCGCCTCGGAAATAGTGGCAAAGGCGATAGATCCCTGGATACCCCTTTGAGGAGCCTTTGATGGTCCGTGAATCCCTGCTTCCCCTCTTCGAGGTCCTCCTTCCCCTCTCAGGGGCTATGGGAATCCTCATATTCGGCGAGAGATGGAGGAACCTGCGGGAGGCAACCACCATCGCTGCCTCTATCCTCACGTTTCTAGGGGCCTTGATGATGCTTGAACCCGTAATGGAGGGAATAAACCTCAGGAGCGAGATCTTCGTGGCCCTGCCCGGCATAAGCTTCCTGCTCAAGGTCGACATGATGGGGATGGTATTCCTGCTGCTCACTTCGAGCCTCTGGGTGGTCATCTCGATCTACTCCATCGGTCACATGAGGTCCCTTTGCGAACACGCCCAAACCAGGTTCTACCTCTGCTTCGCCATGGCCATCTTTGGGGCCGTGGGGGTAGCCTTATCGGGGAACCTGCTCAGCCTTTTTGTCTTTTACGAGATCCTCACGGTTTCGACCTTCCCCTTGGTCGCCCATCACGAGGATGAAGAGGCCATCCTGGCGGGGAGGAAATATCTGGCTTATTTGCTCGGCGGTGCCTCCCTGGCCTTTTTTGCCATCCTTTACGGCTGGGAGTCCTTCGGGCGGATGGAGTTTGCCCCTTCGGGTTTCATACCCCTTGGATCCCCCAAGGGGGTGCTTCTGGTTCTGCTTTTGGCCTTCATCCTGGGGTTTGGCTCCAAGGCCGCCTTGATGCCCCTGCACGAATGGCTGCCCTCTGCCATGGTCGCTCCTACCCCTGTTAGTGCGCTGTTACATGCTGTGGCTGTGGTGAAAGCAGGGGTGTTCACCTGCCTGAGGGTTCTGCTTTTCGTCTTTGGACCAGAGGTCCTCTCCTCGATGGGAGTATCGCTGGGATTCGGGATCTTTGTGGCCTTCACCGTGATAGTGGCAAACCTCTTGGCCCTGAGGGAGGATCATTTGAAGAGGCGACTGGCTTTCTCCACCATCAACAACCTCTCGGTCATCCTGTTGGGAGGGTTTCTGCTTTCTGAAAGTGGCATACGGGGGGCGGTCCTTCACATCCCCTTTCACGGTTTGATGAAGATCACGCTGTTCATGTGTGCGGGGACCATTTACGTTCAAACGGGAAAGGAGTACGTAAGCGAACTGGACGGCATAGGGCATCGAATGCCCTTGACCATGGGGGCCTTTGCCCTCTGCGCACTGGGCCTGTGCGGAATACCTCCCATATGCGGTTTTCTGAGCAAGTGGTTCCTGTGTCTTGGGGCCCTTGAAGTTAAGCAATGGGTCTTCCTGATGGTATTCCTCCTGAGTTCCTTCCTTGATGCGGCTTACTTCCTTCCCATCGTCTATAGGGCTTTTTTCTGTCCCGGGAAGGACCTCGGAGGGATCCGGGAGGCCCCTCCGATCATGGCCTTACCCCTTGTGGCCACAGCCATAGGATCCGTCCTCCTTGGCATCTTTCCCAACCTGCTGTTTCACTTCTGGGACCTCGCCCAAGGGGTGGCGATGCTGGTGATGGGAGGTGGGATGTGAGGGTGATCCTTCTGATCTTGGTCTTCGTCTTTGGCCTCATGGGGATGCTTGCTCCCCATGGGCATCCCGAATTTTCCTGGCAAAAGCTCCCCATCTTCGATCTGGTGTTTGGCCTTCTGGGCTGTGCGCTGCTGATCCTCTTCTCGGAGGCATTGGGGAAGTACTTTCTCTTCCGCAGGGAGGACTACTATGACGAACCTTAGTGTGCCTCCCGCCTTCTGGTTCTTCGCCGGTGCGGTGGCGATGCTTGTTATGCCCAAGAGGGGGCGGCCCCTCCTGAGGTTGGCCATTCCCCCTCTGGCCCTCCTGTCCCTCATGGGACTTCCCGAGGGCAGGCATTTGCAGTTTGAGCTCCTCGGCTTTGAGCTCTGTCTGGGGCAGGTCGATAAACTCAGCGCCGTTTTCGGATACGTCTTCATCATCATCGCTTTCGCGGGCCTGCTTTACAGCCTTCATGTGAGGGATGATTCGGAACATTTCTGGGCCATGCTCTATGCCGGATCCGCCATAGGCGCGGTTTTCTCAGGGGACCTCATATCCTTTTACCTCTTCTGGGAGCTCATGGCCATCTCCTCGGTCTTTCTGATTTGGTCCCACAGGACCCCTCAGGCCATAGCCGCGGGGTTCAGGTATCTGCTGGTCCACCTGTTTGGAGGGGCACTTCTTTTGGCCGGAATCCTCCTCTGGGTACACCAGAAGGGGACCATTGAGTTCTCCGGACCCCTGGGGGGTGGTGGAGCGAGGTGGTTGATCCTTGTGAGCTTCATGCTGAATGCGGCTGTGCCACCCCTTCATCCCTGGCTTCCCGACGCATACCCTGAAGCAAGTCCCACAGGGGCCATCTACCTCACCGCCTACACCACAAAGGCCAGCGTTTACGCCCTCTTGAGGGCCTTCCCGGGAGAGGGGATCCTGATGTGGCTTGGAGCGATCATGGCCCTCTATGGGGTAATCTGGGCGATCCTTCAGAACGACATAAGGCGCCTGTTGGCCTATCACATAGTAAGCCAGGTGGGATACATGGTCTGCGGGGTTGGCATAGGGACGGCGCTGTCCATGAGTGGATCGGCTGCCCATGCCTTCACCCACATCCTCTATAAGGCCCTCCTGTTCATGGGAACGGGTGCCCTCATCCATGCTACAGGCATGCGGAAGATGACCCAATTTCAGGGAAGGGGACTCTTCAGGCTGTTACCGGAGGCCTTCCTCTTTTACATGATCGGGGCCTTCTCCATCTCCTCGGTTCCCCTCTTCAGCGGTTACATCAGCAAACCGATGATCCTTGAGGCTGCCCTCCATGAGGACCAAGAGGTGGTCTATTTCCTGCTGCACCTCGCTTCCATCGGCACCTGGCTGTGTACGGCCTTCAAGCTCCCTTACTATACCTGGTTTGGCGAAAAAACCCCCAGAGGAACCCTGCGAATCGATCCCCTTCCCCTCAGCATGAAACTCGGCATGGCCTTTCTGAGCTCCCTCTGCGTGCTGCTGGGGATCTACCCCTCCCTGCTTTACAGGCTCCTCCCCTACCCCTTTGAGTTTTCCCCATACAGCGCCAGACACCTAATCGATACCCTGCAGATGCTTTCGGCCTCAGCCCTATCGGTATGGCTGCTCCTTGGAATCCTCAAACCCCATGAGGGGATCACCCTGGACACGGATTGGCTCTACCGCAAAGGAGCGAGGGAATTCGTGGCCTTCTGCGGATGGCTCTACGATCTGAGGCACCAAATCCAGGGCAGGATGAGGACCCTTGTTAAGGCCCTAGTGCTTCTGAGCTCGAATCCCCTTGAGATCCCAAGGCTCCTTAAGGGGGTAGCCCCGAGACCCTATGACCCGGACCGCCATAGATTACCGGTCGGAATTGGGGTCCTGCTTTCTGTGCTCTCCTTCTTTTTGCTTTCTTTGGTCCTCTTCCTCTGAACTCAGATCCGCCTGCTCATGCAGTATTCCCTTAAGCGATTCAACCCCGTGAAGAATTCCCTCATCATCCCGCTGACCACGTACATCCCCCTTCGGGTGACCCTGAAGCCCCCTTGGGTGGCCTCAATTGTCCCGAGAAGCCTCAACACCAGCAGTTCGATCCCGAGCTCCTCTTCGGGATCCCTCCCAAAGAGCTCCCTGTGGACTTCCCTCCTCAGGCTCATGCCGAAAAACTGCGTCAAAAGGTGGTAATGTAAAAGCTCCTTGCGGGTGAGTCTTTTGGACATGGCTATGGGGAATTGCCCCGAGTTGACCCTCTGCAAATAATTGGTCAAATCGAAGTAATTCGCGTAAAACACCCCTCCATAAAGTCCAACGGAACCGCTCCCTATGGCAATGTATTCCGGATACTCGATTATGTACTCGTCGATCATGTGATCCCCGCGGGAAAAGCACCATACCGTTGAAGGGACATAACCATCCTGCATCATCTCATCGAGGATCATGCGGTAGAAGACCCTCTCTCTGCCGTGGTCTATCTTGGAGAAGCGCCGCTCTATGGCCTTATGCTTGCGAGGGGCAGGCATGAGGGGATAGAAGGTCACCTGGTCCACTCCGAGCTCCTTCACAATGCGGATGTCCTCCTTGAGGTCCTCGGGCTTTTGGGTTGGGAAATTGTAGAGGAGATCTATGTTGAAGGTGTCAAAGACCCCCTGGGCGAGCTTTATCTTCTCAATGGCCTCAAGCCCGTTGTGCGAAAACCGCCCCATCGCCCTCAGCATCCTGTCGTCGAAGCTCTGGACACCCATGGATAGCCTTCTCACCCCAAGGTCCTTCAACAACCTCACGTTCTCAGGGGTGATGTCCCTCGGGTTGGTCTCAAGGGATATCTCATCGATGGGTTGTCTGAGTCTCAGGTATTCCAAAAAAGAGCTGAGTTCATCCATCATGACCGTAGGGGTTCCTCCTCCCAGGTAAACGCTTCTGAAGGAAAACCCCCTGTCGATGTAAAGATCCAGTTCCTTCCTCAGTCCCTTGAAGTACTCCCTGGCGAGTTCCTCATCCAGGGGATAACGGTTAAAGGAACAGTAGGCGCAGAGTTGCCTGCAGAAAGGGATATGCACATAAAGGGCTACCTTCTTACCAAGAGGCCCCTTGGAAAGGAATCCCCTTTCAATGCCCCTCTTCAACTCCAGGAACTTCCTCCCCTCTAACCTCACGAATCGAATGAGCATTGCCTCGCCCAAACTTCGGAGGGCTTCCCTCATAACCCCACCTCTTCCCTTCTGGGATAACGGCCACATCCCTTTTCGCCCTCGGGACAGTAACCCAGGGCCTCGCACTTGGGACCCGCCTTCCGGAAGACGCAGGGAAGGACCCGCCTGCAGATCTCGAGCATCTTCCAGGCCAGCGCCCTTATCTCCCATTGAGCCCTTGAGCAACAGCGCTGCCCGAAAAAGTGTAGGAGCTCCCTGCAGTTCATGGTCACCACGATTTTGGTCTCAACGGCCTGGGGAAGGAGGAACCGGACGTCCTCCATTGCCCTCTCCCCTTCCACTCCCCTCTGGGAGAGCAGGGTCATGAGCCTGCGGTACGCCTTCCGTATTTCCCCCATGATCCTCTCAAACTCCTCCTTGGCCTGGGGATCCTGGGCTATGGAAGGGGGAATGATATAGCGGAAGTTGCTCATATCGACATAACGCTGGCTCTGTTGGGAATAGGAAGCGATTCTGTGCCTGACGAGCTGATGGGAGCAGACCCTGGATATCCCTTCGATGGCAAAGGTGAACTTCACGTGTTCGAGGGGACTCAGGTGTCCCCGGGAAATCATCGCGGCAATGAAGTCCTCCTTCTGTTCGTCAGGGGGTTCGGGCAGCTCGGGGGCGAAGGAAGAGGAATAACATTGCCTGTAGCTCCTCCACAGGAGGGCTAGGGGGTTATCCGAGACATCCAGGAGCACGACCCTCAATTTGACTTCCACTGTAGTGGTTTTATCACCTCCCTCTGCGAGGGGTCAACCCGAGCGTTGACAAGGCTTCTTTCGGCGTGTTAGGTTTGCCTTCCTCTTGCCTTTGGGGATGAAGCTCCTTGAAGGGGTTTACATATATCCCTGGCTCAATCCGCAGTACAACAACTCCAACAGCTATCTTTTGACCGGGGAGGTCGTCGCCCTCATAGATCCCGGGCACCTGAACTTCATCCCCGAACTCCTCGGACAAATGCGCAGGGATGGTTTTTACGGAAAGGACATAACCCTGCTCATCTGCACCCACCTTCACCCCGACCACTTTGAAGGAGTGGAATTTTTCAAGACGAGCCTTCTCGCGATACACCGTGAGGAAGAGGCGGCCCTGCGGGATTACTATGCTCCTTATCTCTATCAACCTTCGGGAACCCGGGTCCCTTCAAAAGAACCCGATATCTACCTGCGGGAGGGAAAGCTCTGGCTGGGGAAGGACCTTTGGCAGGTGATCCATACCCCCGGGCATTCTCCGGGGTCCATCTGCCTTTACAACCCCAGCAAAAAGGTCCTCATCACCGGTGATGTGGTCTTTTACCAGGGGGTCGGGAGGACCGATTTCATGGGCGATCCCCAGGCCCTTGCCCATAGCATAAGGCGCCTCATGGGATTGGACGTGGAGTACCTCCTTCCCGGGCATGGACAAATTCTTGTGGGCAAGGAAAGTGTGAAGAGGAACTTCCAGCTAATAGAGAGGATGGTCCTCCCCCTGCTCCTCTAAATCCCGATGGTCAGACCGCCGTCGATGACGAAGACCTGCCCGGTTATGTAGTCCGATTCGGGACTGGCCAGAAAGAGGTGCAAGTAAGCCACCTCTTCGGGCTTTCCCAACCGACCCAAGGGTATCCGCTTAAGCGCCTCGGCCTTCATCTCTTCCGGTAAACCCTCTGTCATGGCCGTCTCGATGATCCCCGGGGCGACGCAGTTGACCCTGATCCCTGCCCTGGCGTACTCGAGGGCGAGGGTCCTGGTGAGGGCCACAACCCCAGCCTTTGAGGCCGCGTAGTTGGCCTGCCCTATGTTCCCCCTTATGGCAACCGAAGAAGTGTTCACTATCTTACCGTAGCGCTGTCTCCTCATCGGCCTGAAGGCAGCCTTACAGAAGAGGAAGGTTCCCCAGAGGTTCACCCTGAGCACTTCCTCCCATTCTTCGGCTGACATCTTCACAGCGAGGTTGTCGCGAGAGAGCCCAGCGTTGTTGATGAGGATATGCAGGGCCCCGAAGGTCTCCACCGTCTCCCTCACTGCCCTTTCGACCTCCTCTGGCCGGGAGACATCCGCCTTTATGGCCAAGGCCTCTCCCCCTTCGGATCGGATATCATGGAGGAGGGCCTCCAGCAACTCTTCCCTCCTGGCAACGAGGGCCACCCTGGCCCCCTCGCGGGCAAAGAGCCGTGCACAAGCAGCCCCAATGCCACTGGATGCTCCAGTTATAATGGCAACCCTGTCCTTAAGCCTCATCCCCACCTCCCAGGATAGCGGTGTCGGCGTTATAATGCACCCATGCCGAAAAGTTCTCAACCCATAGGGATCTTCGATTCAGGGGTGGGGGGACTGACGGTCCTCAAGGAGATCTCAAGGCTTCTGCCATCCGAAGACCTGATCTATCTCGGTGACACGGCGAGGGTCCCCTATGGTACCCGCTCCCCAAAGACCGTCATCCGCTACTCGCAAAGGAACGCGGAATTCCTCATGAGGCTGGGGATAAAACTGCTGGTTGTGGCCTGCAACACCTCCTCTGCGGTGAGCTTGGAAGTCCTGAGGGCCCAGAATGCGGTGCCGGTGGTTGGAGTTATAGAACCCGGGGCCAGGAAGGCGGTGGAACTCACCACCAAGGGTCTCATAGGGGTCATAGGGACAGAAGCCACGATTCGCAGCGGTGCCTATCAGAAGGCCATAAAGCGCTGGGCCAAAAATCCCGTCAGGGTCGTCTCCAGACCCTGCCCCCTCTTCGTGCCCCTTGTCGAGGAGGGATGGCTTGAGGACCCTATTACCAAGGAAGTGGCCAGGCGCTATCTCACCCCCCTAAAAGGGAAAGGGATCGATGTGCTCGTTTTGGGATGCACCCATTATCCCCTGCTTGAGGGGACGATTCGGGAGGTGATGGGGCCTGAAGTAAAGCTCGTCAATTCGGCTTCCGAGACGGCACTGGAGGTGAAGGGAATACTGGAATCCTTGGGCATCAGGAAATCCTTCGGGGAAGGCAGGCGGAGGTTCTTCGTCACCGATGGTCCCGAGAAATTCAAGCACCTGGGCAAACTATTTCTGGGGGAGCTTCCCGGAGAGGTAGACGAGATCGATTTATAATCCCAGGTCTTCTTTGACCTGCTTGATGAGGGCTATGTTCTCCCGGTGGCCCGTCATGAAGGCCCTTATTTTGCCGCGCAAGGGACGGTTCAAGAGATACAGATCCCCTATGAGATCCAGTACCTTATGTCTCACCATCTCGTCCGGAAAACGCAACTCCGTGTTTATGGGGCCGCGCTCGTCAAGGAGCACCACATTGTGGAGATGACCACCCCCTGCAAGGCCCATCCTGCTCAGGCTCTCCACATCCTTTAAGAAGGCGAAGGTCCTGGCAGGGGCTATTTCCTCCCTGAAACCCTCGGGACCATCGAGGACGAAGTGAAGGCGCTGTTCCCCAATGGGCGGGGGATACCTGAGGACGAACTCCACTTCCAGCCTGTCGGAGGGCTCAAGGGTAATGACCCTTAAGCCGTTTCTCACCTCATATCTCTTGCGTATCCTTATCTCCTCCACGCCTTCCTTCTGCTCCTGCAGTCCCACCTCGTCCAAGAGCTTACAGAATTCCAGGGCCGAGCCGTCCATGACCGGCACTTCGCGGTTTACCTTCACCAGGAGGTTCGTGATCCCATAAGCGTGCAGCGTGGCCATGAGATGCTCGATGGTCCTTATGTACACCCCATCCTTTCCCAGCGAAGTGGCAAAATCGGTTGAGGCCACATGGTCGACCAGTGCCGGGATCGCCACATCCTCGGCCAGGTCATAGAACAATATGCCGGTGTTCGGAGGCTGGGGCAGGAGGAGGAGGCCGGTCTTTTGTCCCGAGTGAAGCCCGGTACCATACAGCACAGCACTTTTCCTTATCGTCCTCTGGGGAGAGGTGGTCCGCTCGGGCCCCCTGCCCAGAAGGGCCTTGGGAAAACGGTCCCTCTGGGCATCACCGCCTGGGGGCCTCCTCAGGGCCCTCTCCACGGTGAGCAGCAGGGCCTCTATTGAGAGGGGTTTCTCCAAAAAGTCTATGGCCCCCATCTTCATGGCCTTTACCGCCGTGGCCACGGTGGCATGTCCCGAGATCATTATCACCGGACACTCGCTGTCCACTTCCTTTATGCGCTTGAGGACCTCGAGTCCGTCCATATCCGGCATCCAGACGTCCAACAGGGCCACATCGGGGCGCTCGCGCATGAACACCTCCAGGGCCTCCCTGCCGTCCTTCGCCACAACGCAACCGTAGCCCTCGTCCTCCAGGGCCCCGGCCAGGGCCTTGACCACGGCCTCCTCGTCGTCCACTATGAGCACCTTCGCCTTCATCCAGAAAGGATTGTATCCGAGAAAGGCCCCCTGAGCCAAGTTTACAAACCCGGGGGGATTTGCATAAAATGTCGTCACACTTTCGGGGAGACGGGATGATGAAAAGGTGGGCTCTTCTGTTGGTAACATTGGCGCTGTTTTGCTGCGCCAGAAAGCACGTGATCGCCCCTCCCCCTTCCCCGGTGGCCGAGGAGGAGGTGGTAACCGAGCGGGAGGTGGTCAAGCCGAAGGGGGAAGCCGAAGGCGCAGCCCTTGAACCGGTAAAGTATCCGGGTATCGAAGGAGAGGTATGGAGGACTCCCCTCCTCAAACCCATTTACTTTGACTTCGACCGCTACGACCTCAGGCCCGATGCGAAGGAGACCCTCAGGGAGAACGCAAAAGTGCTCAAGGAGAATCCCACCTGGAAGATCCTGATCGAGGGGCATTGTGACGAAAGGGGAAGCAACGAATACAACCTCGCCCTCGGCGAGAAACGGGCCAGGGCTGCCATGCAGTATTTGATCAAGCTGGGCATAGATCCCGACAGGCTCTCCATAATTAGCTACGGTGAGGAAAGGCCGGTGGACCCCAGGCATTGCGAGGAGGCCTGGGCGAAGAACCGGCGTTGTGAGTTTGTGGTGATCGCGAAATGAGGAACCTGAGGATCCTGCTGTTCCTCCTTCCCCTCCTTTTGGGCTGTGCAACTACTGAGGATATCACTTACCTGGAGTACCGCCTCTTCAACCTCGAGGAACGGGTTAGGAAGGTCGAAAAACAGCAACGCTCCCTCTCCCAGGGGCTGAAGGACCTTGGGGATCAATTGAGGGGCTCCTCATCGGCCATGCAATCAGACCTTGGAACCCTCAAGGAGAGGATGGAGGCCCTCGAGGAGGACCAGAAGGCAAAAGGGGAGCTCCTTCAGGAACTCCTCGTAAAGCTCGGCAAACTCGAAAGGGACCTGAAGGAACTGAAGGAGGCAAAGCTCAGGACCTCCCGCCCCCGCCGGGAACTCCCCAAGACCCCTGAGGAGCTTTACCATCTGGCCTTTGATGCCTTAAGGCAGGGGGATTATCCAAGGGCATCGAAGCTCTTCTCGGAGTTCCTTAAGCGATTTCCCGAGCACGAGCTGGCCGACAATGCCCAGTTTTGGCTGGGGGAATGTTTCTTCAAACAGAAGGACTACGAAAGGGCCATCCTCGAATACGAGAAGGTCCTGAGCCGTTATCCCAAGGGCAATAAGGTGCCGGCTGCGATGCTCAAGGAAGGCCTTGCCTTCCTTGCTTTAGGGGACGAGGTGACAGGGCGTTACCTCTTACAGAAACTCATCAAAAAATACCCCTCCTCCCCCGAGGCCGAATTGGCTCGCCAGAGGCTCAAGGTCCTATCAGAAGGACGTTGAATCCTCCTCCCCTTCGGACTCCATGGGTTCGAGGGGCAAGATCTCCTCCTCCACCTTCACATCGAGATCCTTGTAAATGGGATACCCGGTCCCGGCCGGAATCATCCTCCCTATGATCACGTTTTCCTTTATCCCCTTTAGATGATCGACCCTCCCCTCGACGGCCGCCTGGGTGAGTACCCTAACGGTCTCCTGGAAGGAGGCGGCGCTGAGCCAGCTGTCCGTGTAGAGGGCGGCTTTCGTTATGCCCATGACCACAGGCTCTGCAACCGCAGGCCTTCCTCCTTCCCTGATCACCCGCTCGTTCTCCTCCCTGAAGGTGAATTTATCGACGACCTCGTCGTAGACGAACCTGGTGTCGCCCGGATCCTTCACCCGGACGCGCTTGAGCATCTGCCTCACGATCACCTCGAAGTGCTTGTCGTGGATCTTGACCCCTTGGAGCAGATAAACGACCTTTATCTCATCCACGAGAAAGCGCGCAAGGGCTTTCTCCCCCAAGACCTTCAGGATATCGTGAGGATTGGGGGTGCCGTCCATGAGGGGCTCACCGGCCCTGACGTATTCTCCTTCCTGCACCGTCACGTGCTTCCCCTTCGGAATGAGGTATTCCTTTGGCTCACCCACTTCCGGAGTAACGATGATCTTCCTCCTCCCCTTGGCTATCTTGCCGAAGCTCACATAGCCCTCAATCTCGCTGATTATGGCCTGCTCCTTGGGCCTTCGGGCCTCGAACAGCTCGGCGACCCTGGGCAATCCCCCGGTTATGTCCTTGGTTTTGGCTATCTCGCGGGGGATCTTGGCCAGAACATCTCCTGCTTCCACCCAATCCCCCTCCCTCACAAAGATGGTGGAACCTACGGCCAGATAGTACCGGCCTATGGTCTCAAGGACCTCCTTGCCCTCCTCATCCAGGCGCTTCTGCTTGATGGAGATCCGGGGCCTGAGATCCGGGTCCTTGCACTCGATTATCACCTTGCGGGTGTGTCCTGTGACCTCGTCCACGAGTTCCTGAACCGTCAGGCCCTCGACTATATCCCCGAACTTCACCCAACCCGAGAATTCCGTGATGATGGGGATGGTATAGGGATCCCATTCGGCAATGAGCTCGCCCTCGCGTATCTCCTGACCATCCTCAACCAGCAGCTTCGCCCCATAGGGAAGGGGATAGCGCTTCCTTTCGCGGCCCTCCGGATCCAGGATGGCGATCTCCCCCTTCCTGTTCATCACCACAAGCTTCCCCTCACGGTTCCTGACGGTCTTGAGGTTGACGAACCTGACCCTGCCGCTCATCGGGGCCTCCAAGGTGGACTCCTCTACCTGTCTTGAAGCCGCACCGCCTATGTGGAAGGTCCGCATGGTGAGCTGGGTCCCGGGTTCGCCGATCGACTGGGCCGCTATTATCCCGACGGCCTCACCGATATCCACAAGCCTGCCCCTGGCGAGATCCCTTCCGTAACAAAGGGCACAGACCCCCTCACGGGACTCACAGGTCAACACCGAACGTATCTTCACCTCGGTGATACCCGCATCGGCGATCCTCTGGACCTTCTCCTCGTCGATCTCCTCATTGGCCCTCACTATCACCTCGCCCGAGAAGGGATCCACGATGTCCTCAAGCGCCACGCGACCAAGGATCCTGTCGCTCAAGGGTTCCAGTATCTCTCCCCCTTCTACGAGGGCACTTATGGTGATGCCATCAATGGTCCCGCAGTCGTATTCGGTCACCCGCACATCCTGGGCCACATCCACAAGCCTCCGGGTCAGATACCCGGCATTGGCGGTCTTCAGCGCCGTATCCGCAAGTCCCTTCCGTGCCCCATGGGTGGAGATGAAGTACTGCAGGACCGACATCCCCTCGCGAAGGTTGGCCGTGATGGGGGTCTCGATGATCTCCCCTGAGGGTTTGGCCATAAGGCCCCTCATGCCGGCCAGCTGCCGGATCTGCTGCGGGCTGCCGCGGGCACCCGAGTCGGCCATTATGAAGACCGGGTTGAAACTCGGTGCCAGGTGTTCCTTCCCATCGGGCCCTTTCACCTTCTCGTAGGCGAGCTCCTTCATCATCTCGTTGGCTATCTCCTCCGTGACCTGAGCCCAGATATCGATGGTGCGGTTGTAACGCTCGCCGTCGGTGATTATGCCCTCGAGGTACTGCCGCCTCACCTCCTCCGCCTCTCTGAGGCCCTTCTTCACGAGCTCGGCCTTGCGGGCGGGGATGAGCACGTCGTTTATCCCCATGGAGATGCCGCTCAAGGTCGCGAAGGCAAAACCCATGTCCTTTAGCCTGTCGGCCAGAATGACCGTCTTCTTCTCGCCGGCAGCCCTGTAAGTGTAATCGATGAGATTGGTGATGGCCTTCTTATCCATGACGCGATTGACCAGCTCAAAGGGAACCTCTTCGGGGAGGATCTCCTTGAGGAGTGCCCTGCCAACAGTCGTCTCGACCATCTTGCCATCCAAGCGCACCTTGATCCTGGCGTGAAGCTCGACCTCCCCCAGCAGATAAGCCATCTTGACTTCCTCAAAGTTCGAGAAGGCCTTCCCCTCACCCTTGGCGAAGGGTTTCTCGCGGGTCATGTAGTAAAGGCCCAAGACGATGTCCTGGGTCGGAAGGATGATGGGCTTTCCGTGGGCAGGGGACAGGATGTTATTGGTGGACATCATCAGGACCCGCGCCTCGGTCTGGGCCTCAATGGAAAGGGGCACATGGACCGCCATCTGGTCTCCATCGAAATCGGCATTGTAGGCCACACAAACAAGGGGATGGAGCTGGATCGCCTTGTTCTCGGTCAGAAGGGGTTCAAAGGCCTGGATTCCCAGGCGATGCAGGGTTGGGGCGCGGTTCAGGAGCACCGGGTGCTCCTTTATCACCTCCTCCAGGATATCCCATACCTCCGGACGCTCCTTCTCGACCATCTTTTTGGCGCTCTTTATCGTCGTCACATACCCGCGTTCCTCCAGCTTGTTGTAGATGAAGGGCTTGAAGAGCTCCAGGGCCATCTTCTTGGGCAAGCCGCACTGATGGAGCCTCAGCTCCGGTCCCACCACGATGACCGATCTGCCCGAATAATCCACCCTTTTGCCCAGCAGGTTCTGCCTGAACCGTCCCTGCTTGCCCCTGAGCATGTCGCCCAAAGACCTCAGGGGTTTGCCATGGGGACCGAGGATCGCCCTGCGGCCGCGCCGGCCGTTGTCAAAGAGGGCATCCACCGCTTCCTGCAGCATCCGCTTCTCATTCCTGATTATGATCTCAGGGGCATTGAGCTCGATGAGGCGCTTGAGGCGGTTGTTCCTGTTTATCACCCTGCGGTAGAGGTCGTTGAGGTCCGAGGTGGCAAACCTCCCTCCGTCCAGGGGAACAAGGGGTCGCAGATCGGGAGGGATCACCGGGATGACCTCAAGGATCATCCACTCGGGCCGATTTCCCGAGTCCCGGAAGGCCTCAACGATCTTGAGCCTCTTGGCTATCTTGAGCCTTCTGGCCTCTGACTGGGTGGTCTTCATCTCATATCTGAGCCTTTCGGAAAGCTCGTTGACATCTATCTTCTTCAGCAATTCCCTCAAGGCCTCAGCACCTGTACCGGCAACAAGTGAATCCTTACCGTGCTTGGCCACATACTCCTGGTACTCTTCCTCGCTTATCAGTTGCCGTTCCTGATAGGGACTGTCCTTGGGATCGACCACCACAAAGGATTCAAAGTAAAGGACCCTCTCGAGATCCTTCAGGCTCATATCGAGGACCATCCCTATCTTGCTCGGCACGCTCCGCAGAAACCAAGGATGGGCCACCGGGGCGGCAAGTTCTATATGCCCCATCCTCTCCCTGCGGACCTTGGAGGGGATGACCTCCACACCGCACTTCTCACAAACTATGCCCCTGTGCTTCATCCTCTTGTACTTCCCACAGAGGCATTCGTAGTCCTTTATCGGACCGAAGATCCTGGCGCAGAACAGACCATCCCGCTCGGGTTTGAAGGTCCTGTAGTTGATGGTCTCGGGTTTCTTCACCTCCCCGTAAGACCAGCTCCTTATCTGTTCGGGCGAGGCCAACGAAATCCTTATCGCCTCTATATCATCGGGGCTTTTGGGCTTCTCAAAAAAGGAAAGGATGATGTCTTCCACGGTCACCCTCCTTTTATTTCTTGGGCTTTTCTTCCTTCTCCTTCTCTATCACCTCTACATTCAAACACAGTCCCTGGAGTTCCTTGACCATGACGTTGAAGGACTCAGGGATACCCGGGTCCAGGACGTCCACCTTCCCCTTGACGATGGCCTCATAGGCCCTAGTCCTTCCACCCACATCATCCGACTTCACCGTCAGGAACTCCTGGAGACTGTAAGCGGCACCGTAGGCCTCAAGGGCCCATACCTCCATCTCCCCCAGGCGCTGTCCGCCAAACTGGGCCTTTCCGCCCAAGGGTTGCTGGGTGATGAGGGAATAGGGACCGATGGAGCGGGCATGGATCTTATCATCCACCAGGTGATGGAGCTTGAGCATGTACATGTAACCCACGGTCACCTTCTGATCAAAGGGCTCACCGGTCCTGCCATCGTAAAGGACCACCTCACCGTCCTCGGGCAATCCAGCCTTGATGAGGGCAAAGCGGATCTCGTCCTCCTTGGCACCGTCGAAGACCGGAACCGTCATGAAAATCCCGTCCTTCAGTCGCTCCGCAAACCTCAGCAACTGCTCCCTCCGCGCGGCCCTGAGGACCTCCTTCACCTCGGGTTCGGAAAAGATATCGATCAGAAAGGCCCTGAGCTCCTCCACCTCCTGATCGGTAAGCCGGGAGCCATCCCCTCCCTTGAGATATTCCTTCACCCTTTCTCCCAGTCCCTTGGCCGCCCAGCCCAGATGCGTCTCTAGGATCTGCCCCAGGTTCATCCTAGAAGGCACACCTAGGGGATTCAGGACCATCTCCACAGGGGTCCCGTCCTCCAGATAGGGCATGTCCTCCTCGGGCAGGATCCTGGAAACAATCCCTTTGTTTCCGTGACGACCGGTGAGCTTGTCGCCAACCGACAGCTTCCGCTTCATGGCCACATAGACCTTGACCACCTTGAGGACCCCCGGAGGAAGCTCGTCACCGGCCTCCACCTTCTTTATGCGTTCCTTGGCCTTGCGCTCTATCTCGTGCATCTCCTCAAGGCCCTTCTCTATAACGTAGGCGACCTCCTGCGCCACCGAAGGATCCACGGGCACATCCTTCCACCTCTTCCAGGGGATACCCTGAAGGAGCTCGGCCGAAAGGACGGTACCCCGGGATAGCTTCTCCCAGGATTTCTTGAGCCCTTTTCCCTCCAGTAACTCCAAACACCTCTTCTTCACGAACTCCTCGATGATCTTCTTCTCAGTCTCCATGTCCTTCAGGATCTTCGCCTTTTCGGCCTCCTCTATCTCCTTGGCGCGCTTGTCCTTCTCCATCCCCCTGCGGGTCAACACCTGGGTATCGATCACCACCCCCTCTATCCCGTGGGGCACCCTGAGGGAGGTATCCTTCACATCGGCGGCCTTCTCGCCGAATATGGCCCGCAGAAGCCTCTCCTCAGGGGTGAGCTGTGTTTCCCCCTTCGGGGTGACCTTCCCCACCAGGATATCCCCCGGTTTGACCTCCGCCCCGATCCGGATTATGCCGCTTTCGTCGAGATTACTGAGCTGCTCCTCGCTCACATTGGGTATATCACGGGTTATCTCCCCCCGTCCGAGCTTCGTCTCCCTCGCCCCGCACTCGAATTCCTCTATGTGGATCGAGGTAAAGGCATCATCCTTCAGGAGCTTCTCGCTTACCAAGATGGAGTCCTCGAAGTTGTAACCGCCCCAGGGCATGAAGGCCACAAGTACGTTCTTCCCCAGGGCCAGCTCCCCGAGCTCGGTACTCGGCCCATCGGCGATCACATCGCCCTTCCTCACCCTTTCCCCTTTCTTCACGATGGGCCGCTGGTTGATGCAGGTCCCCTGGTTGGATCTCTCGAACTTCACCAGGTTGTAAATGTCCACACCCACCCCTTCCCCGTCCTCTTCGGCCCTGATCACGATTCGCTCGGCATCCACACTCTCCACAACCCCTCCACGCTTTGCGACAATTGTGGCCCCCGAATCCTTGGCCACGACCTTCTCCATCCCGGTGCCAATGAGGGGAGCCTGAGTCTTCAAGAGGGGGACGGCCTGCCTCTGCATGTTGGATCCCATGAGGGCCCTGTTGGCATCATCGTGCTCCAGGAAGGGGATCAACGAGGCCGAAACGCTCACCACCTGCTTGGGCGAAATATCTATGTAATCCACCTCCTCGGGCCTGACCATCAGGTACTCCCCACCCCTTCTTGCCTGAACCAGATCGGCAACAATCCTCCCCTCATCATCTATGGGGACCTTGGAATGGGTGATGGTGTACTTCTCCTCATCGAGGGCATAGAGATAATGCACCTCATCGGTGACCCTGCCGTTTACGACCCTGCGATAGGGGGTCTCGATGAAACCGAATTCGTTTATCCGTGCATAGGTGGTGAGGGAGACGATGAGCCCGATATTGGGCCCTTCAGGAGTCTCTATGGGACAGATCCTCCCGTAATGGGAAGGATGGACATCACGGGCCTCAAAACCGGCCCTCTCCCTGGAAAGGCCTCCGGGCCCCAGGGCACTCAAACGCCTCTTGTGGGTCGTCTCAGAGAGGGGATTGGTCTGATCCATGAACTGGGAAAGCTGACCCGAGCTGAAGAACTCCTTCAGGGTGGCGGTCAGGGGCTTGGAATTCACCAGATCTTGGGGCATCAGGAATTCCACATCCTGAAGGCTCATCTTCTCCTTTATGGCCTGAGCCACCCTGTTGAGCCCGATGTAGAACTGATTTTCCACCAACTCCCCCACCGTCCTCACCCTGCGGTTGCCCAGATGATCTATGTCATCGACACTGCCCACCCCTTCGGCAAGCCCCACCAGGTATTTGACTATCTCCAGGATGTCCTCGGGCCTCAAGATCGTGACATCGTAGGGGACATCGAGGCCGAGCTTGTGGTTCAGCTTCATCCTCCCCACAGGGGAGAGGTCGTAGCGCTCGGGATTAAAGAAGAGGTTGTTGAAGAAGGCCTTCGCGGTTTCAAGCACCGGGGGTTCGCCTGGCCTCAGTCTCCGATAGATCTCTATG
>Ga0180301_10001267_pt1 | contig 19863 bp, 21 predicted proteins | sample GuaBasSediGuay16_FD_121797 | JGI IMG/M metagenome (GOLD analysis project Ga0180301, IMG submission 121797) | Subseafloor sediment microbial communities from Guaymas Basin, Gulf of California, Mexico - Guay16, Core 4569-2, 12-15 cm | ecosystem: Environmental > Aquatic > Marine > Hydrothermal...
GGAGACGATCTATTCGTAACGAATGTTAAGAGATTAGAGAAGGGAATATCAATGAAGTCTGGGAACGCCATAATCATAAAGATGAATCAGGTTGGAACGCTCACTGATACTTGGAGGACTACTCGGCTTGCGCAGGAAAATGGATATGTCCCCGTAGTCTCGCATAGATCCGGAGAGACGGAAGCCTATCATATAGCCCATTTGGCAGTGGCATTAAATGCGCCGATAATAAAGACCGGAGTTGTCGGGGGAGAGAGAATAGCGAAGCTAAACGAGCTCATACGGATAGAGGAGGAGTTAGGGGATAGAGCTCGAATGGCTACTTTAAAGGTATAGCTGGAGGGCTGGGGAATGTCAGAGGAAGATGAGGAAGAAGTTGAAGAAGAGGAGTCTCAAGCCGAGGAGAAAGAACTATTACTTCCACAGGATGATCTCCTCTCCGCGGGAATCCATATAGGAACTAAGATAAAGACGAAGGATATGGAACAATTTATTTATCGCGTAAGACCAGATGGGCTCTTCGTTCTTGATTTGAACAAGACTGATGAACGTATTAGGGTAGCTGCGAAGTTTCTTGCACGATTCGATCCTTCAAGAATAGCCGTTGTCGCCGCTAGGCTATACGCCCGTGAACCCGTGAATAAATTTTGTGAACTCGTGGGATGCATACCTATAACTGGAAGATTCGTTCCCGGAACACTCTCAAATCCATCCTACCCAAATAGGATAGAACCAGACGTAATAGTGGTTTCTGATCCAAGAGCCGACTCTCAAGCCGTGAAGGAAGCATCAAGAATGGGGATTCCAGTAGTTGCACTCTGCAGCACGGATAATAACTTTAGCTATATAGACCTAGTGATTCCAACGAACAATAAGGGTAGGAAGGCCTTGGCTATGATCTATTGGCTCTTGGCAAGGCAGGTATTGCGTGAGAGGGGAGACATACCGCCAGATGGGGATATACCATTATCGGTTGAAGACTTCGAAGTTAAAATACTCGAGAAGACTCAATGAGCGCAATTTCCCCAGTCAGCTAAGGGATTTATATCTCCAGCGGAAAATATCGATTGGAAAACTGAATTGTTTATGGAGAGCCATCGTTGAAGAGTATGGCTAGAGCATCTGCCCCAGCGAAGGTGATCCTTTTAGGTGAGCACTTTGTAGTTTACGGAGAGCCAGCAATAGTTTTAGCGATCGATATGAGGGCGACGGCAACAGCCGAGAAAAGAACTGATGGTAAGATCCTCATAGAATCCAGAGGTATCGGGGCATCCGGATTCTTCGTTGACGATAAATTCTTCCCGAAGATAGGTGGGGAGGAAGCCGAGAGAAAACTTGAACCTCTATATATAATAGTTAAGGAGATCAGGGAACACGCTGATTTTAATGAGGGCATCAGCCTGAGGATAGAATCCTCAATACCGATAGCCTCTGGACTTGGATCATCAGCGGCCGTCTCAGTTGCATCTGCAGCCGCCACATGTTCCCTGCTTAACCTAGACACATCGGAAGACAATATATTCAAACTCGCATTTGATGCTGAAAAGATCATTCACGGAAACCCGTCAGGGGTTGATCCGGCGATCTCAACATACGGAGGGGTCCTCTGGTATTGTCGATCTAAACCCATACGAAGATTAAAGGTTAAAGCTGATTTGCCCCTCGTGATCGGGAATACTGGAAAGGAGAGATCTACGGGGGAACTAGTTGCTGGAGTCGATGCCCTACTCAAGAGATACCCGAGGATAATAGGGAGGATCATTAAGGCCGGAGGGGAGATCGTTAAGAGAAGCCTATATGCGCTCAAGAAGGGAGACCTAAAAATGCTTGGGGAACTAATGAATATCGATCATGAACTACTCTGCTCGATTGGAGTGTCATGCAGAGAGCTAGACGACTTAGTTTATGCCGCGAGGGAGGCTGGGGCATACGGGGCTAAATTGACTGGTGCTGGGGGAGGAGGATGCATGATAGCCTTAACACCGCCTGAAAGAATAATGGATGTGGCCGATGCAATAAGCGAGGCTGGAGGAGAGGTATTAATCACAAGAAAGACTGATGATGGTGTCATAATTGAGAGATAAACCTACAGTCTTGAAGCTCGGAGGGTCAGTAGTCACAAGGAAAAATGAGCCGCTCACTCCGAATATTGATGCCATAAATAGATTGGCCGATGAGATCTTTAGGGCAGATTCAAAGCCGCTCATAGTAGTTCATGGAGGAGGAAGCTACGGTCATCCAATAGCAAAGAAATACCGCATACGCGGAGGCTTCAAGGAGGAAACTCAGCTATTCGGCTTTTCAGAGACTCATCAAGCAATGATCTCCCTAAACAGCCTACTGACCAGGGCCTTCCTCGAGCATGGCATACCAGCCTTCAGCATCTCACCATCCTCATTCATCGTAACCCATAAAGGTAGAATTCAAAGGTTAAATCTTAAAGTGTTGAAGTCAGCCCTCAAGCTCGGCATGATCCCAATACTTTATGGAGACGCAGTTTTCGATGATAAATTAGGATTCACCATTCTCTCAGGAGATCAGATAGCCGTCAGCCTCGCCGTTAAGTTAAAGGCTGAAAGGATCATCATGGGTGTTGACGTTGATGGATTGTATGATTCTGACCCAAAGATCAACCCCTCAGCCCATCTAATCCCAGAATTATCACTGGAGGAATACGCAAATGTGATAAGGCAAGTGGGTGAAAGCATATCTCCAGATGTAACTGGGGGAATGCTTGGGAAGATATTAGAGCTTAGGGTAGCCGTCGAGAATGGTATTGAAGTCCTCATAGTTAATGCTCTTAAGCCAGATAACATCTACAGAGCCCTTAGAGGAGAAGAAGTAGTTGGGACGAGAATTAGAACATGAGGGAAACTCCATAAGGAGTAGGAAATCCGATCACATACATATATGCCTAAACGAGAATGTCGAGGCAAAAAATGTGACAACCGGATTCGAAGAGATCTTCTTCATACACAGAGCATTACCAGAATTGAATCTTGAGAAGATAGATCTATCAACTGAGGTTTTCGGACATAAATTTTCAGCTCCAATAATGATTTCCAGCATAACCGGCGGAGCTGAGGAGTCTCTGAAGATAAATGCATCCATAGCCGAGGCCGTCGAGGATCTTGGGCTTGGAATGGGCATTGGAAGCCAAAGGGCAGCATTGGAGGATCCAGATTTAAAGCGGACATACACTATAGTGAGGGAGAAGGCTCCAAGCGCCTTTTTAGCCGCTAACATAGGAGCTCCCCAGATAATCCGTGACTATGGAATTGGAGAGTTAATGGAGATAGTTGATATGATCAGTGCAGACGCCCTGATTATACACTTGAATCCCCTCCAAGAAGCCATTCAGCCTGAGGGAGAAGCATTCTACGAGGGGGCACTGGAGAAGATAAGCGAGATCACTGAGAAGCTCGACGTTCCAGTAATTGTTAAGGAGACGGGGGCTGGAATATCATCGGAGGATGCTAAGAGGCTTGAGGAGGCCGGAGTTGCGGGGATAGATGTTGCCGGGGCTGGTGGGACGAGCTGGGCTGCCGTGGAATATTATAGAGCACGTAGAAGGAAGAATCGTTTCGCCGAGGAGATCGGATTAGAATTTTGGGATTGGGGAATACCAACTGCTATTAGTGTAGTTGAGACTATTCAATCAGTCAGCATACCCGTCATTGCTTCTGGAGGCATAAGATCCGGGCTGGAAGTCGCTAAGGCAATAGGTTTAGGAGCGTCCCTAGCAGGCTTCGCCCTTCCAGTGCTGAAGCCAGCCTTAGAGGGAGGCGAAAAGGTTAAAGAAAAGATTGAGGTGATAATTCAGCAGCTTAGAACAACAATGTTTCTCGTGGGAGCGGATTCCATAAAGGAGCTGAGAAGGGCACCCCTAATTATAACTGGTAAGACGGCCGAATGGCTTAAGCTGAGGGGATTTAATATAGAATTGTATGCGAGGAGGAAAATGAGGATATGAAGGCGAATAAGAAGATTAGAATCACGGATTTCCTCGAGCAGAAGGCTAAGATAATAGATGCGACGATAGAGAAGTATCTGCCGAGAAAGATAGATGCTGATGCGCTGATATTTAGGATATCGCCTCCAAGGTATCGCCTTGACCTGGAGGCATTGAACAGGGCAGTAGCTGAGCCCTTTTGGGAATTTCTTGATCGCGGAGGGAAACGTTGGAGACCCACGCTTTTCCTCCTTCTATGCGAGGCCTTAGGTGTAAAGTCAGATGAAGCCCTAGACTTCGCAGTCATACCAGAGATTATACATAATGGAACTTTAATCGCAGATGACGTTGAGGATCAATCTGATCTTAGACGTGGAAAGCCATGTACATATCGCCTTTACGGGCTGGACATAGCTGTGAATCTAGCGACATTAATGTTCTTTCTGCCGATGCTGAGCTTAATATCCGAGAGGAATAGGCTCTCACCTGAGAAGGCAAACAGGCTTTATGAAACGTATATTGAGGAGATGGTAAATATCAGTCTTGGACAGGCAATCGATATTGCATGGCACCGTGGACTTGTTCCTCCACAGGAGATAACAGAAGAAGAGTACTTTCAGATGTGCGCGTATAAGACTGGCACGTTGGCGAGGATGGCCGCTAAGATGGCATGCATATTGGCTGGGGCTGATGAGGAAGCCACAGAGAAGATCGGTAGATTTGCAGAGTCCATCGGGATAGCCTTTCAGATACGAGATGACATATTAGACCTTACGGGCAGAGAATTCGCTAGGGGTAAGGGCGGGCTAGGAAAGGACATAACCGAAGGAAAATTAACTCTCATGGTTATACATACACTCCAGAACGCAAATAGATCCGATAGGGATAGGCTCATAGAGATACTTAAAGCTCACACCGATGACGAGGATCTAAGGATGGAGGCGATCAGCATAATAAAGAAGTATGGATCAATCGAGTATGCCGAGAAGATCGCAGCTAAAATAATAGGTGAGAGCTGGAGGGAAGTTGACAGGATACTTCCACCGTCAGATGCAAAGGAAAGATTGGAATCTCTCGTCAAATATTTAATTGAGCGGAAGATCTAAGGCGCTTGAAATATCCGAGGGGATCATCATTGAATGAGAACTCGGAAATAAAGGAGGCCATAAAGAGGCTATCATTGGAGAATGCCATTAAGCATGATGGAAAGGCTCAAGTGAAACCTGTTATCGGGAGACTTCTTGGAGAGAATCCGGATCTGAGAAGCAGAGCCAAGGAGATCTCAGCGTTAGTGAAGGAGATAGTCGAGGAGATAAATAGGCTCTCATTGGAGAGGCAGATCGAGATTGCGCGGGAATTATGGCCTGAAATCCTTTCTGAGGAGAAGGAGAAGATTGAGGAGGAGAGGGAGCTTCCTCCCCTCCCCAACGTAGAAAAATATGAATGTGTGGTTACACGCTTCGCCCCTAATCCGGACTGCGTATTACATATCGGCTCGGCGAGGGCCATAATTCTAAGCCATGAATACGCCAGAATGTATGATGGCAAATTCATCTTAAGATTTGAGGATACGGATCCCCGTATAAAGAGGACGGCTCTTGAATTTTATGACTTGATAAGAGAAGATCTTCGGTGGCTTGGTTGCAGATGGGATGAGGAATACATTCAGAGCGACAGGATCGAGATATACTATGAGTATGCCGAGAGGCTCATTGAGATGGGGCACGCCTACGTATGCACATGTAAACGCGAGGAGTTTAAGGAGAGGGTGCTGAGATGCGAGTCCTGCCCCTGCCGAAAGCTAACGCCATCAGAGAATATTTCAAGATGGGAGAAGATGCTCTCGGGAGAGTATGGTGAAGGAGAGGCAGTTGTGAGGATCAAGACTGATTTAGATCATCCGAATCCGGCGGTTCGAGACTGGCCAGCCCTAAGGATAATCGATACAGATAGGCATCCGCATCCCAGGACTGGAAGTCAATATCGCGTTTGGCCCCTCTTCGCATTTGCGAATGGAATAGACGACCATTTAAACGGCATAACCCACATCATCCGTGGAAAAGAGCATCTCACAAATCAGAGGAGACAGGAATATCTATACAGGTATTTTGGTTGGGAATATCCTGAGGCTATACATTATGGAAGGCTGAAGATCACTGGCGCAACGCTAAGCAAGTCTGAGATTCTAAGGGCAGTTGAGAGTGGAGCATACAGTGGATGGGACGATCCGAGACTTGCAACCTTCCGAGCTCTAAGAAGAAGGGGGATAACTCCCGAGGCTATACGGCAAATGATGATCGATATTGGACCGCGATCAGCAGATATAACGCTTAGCTGGAAGAACCTTTACGCCTATAATCGCAAGATAATCGATCCGATAGCTAATCGATACTTCTTCGTGGATGAGCCTAAAGTATTAACCGTTAAGAACGTAGAGGAAACACTAACTGTTAATCTAAGACTACATCCCGATGACCCTAAACGTGGAAGTAGATTGCTTACGGTAAAGAGCATGGATGGAGAAGCCCGTCTACTCATCTCATCCCGGGACTTTAGGCGTTTAGAGCCGGACTCTCTAATAAGGCTCATCGAGTTATTCAATGTTAGGATCCTATCCAAAAGCGGTGATGAAGTGATCGCTGAGCTCCATAGCATGGGCTATGAGGAGGCTAAGAGATTAAACTTAGCCCTTATCCATTGGCTTCCTGAAGATGAGACCGTTCCATGCGAAGTAATAATGCCAGATGGATCTGCAATTCAGGGACTCGCAGAGAGAAACTTGCTTCAAGCATCAATAGATCAGATTGTGCAGTTTGAGCGATTCGGATTTGCGAGGATCGATCATATAGGAGAGAATATTAGAGCATTTTTCGCCCACGAATAGACAGAGGCACCGTAACATATATTAGGCTATGTTTAATTAGTAAGCAGATTAACTTGAACCGAGACGTATGTTGATGAGGTTTCGGTGGGTTTGAAATGTCAAAACCGTTCTATGTAAAGTTTGAAACTCCGGCTGAAGTAGCGAATGCTGCATACGAGGCATTACAGATAGCATTAAGGACAGGCAAGATACGTAAGGGGACAAACGAGACTACCAAGGCCGTTGAGAGAGGATTAGCTAAACTCGTAATAATCGCGGAGGATGTTGATCCACCGGAGATAGTGGCCCATCTACCGATACTATGCGATGAAAGGAAGATACCATACGTTTATGTTCCAAGCAAGGCTAAATTAGGCTCAGCTGCCGGCATAGATGTCAGCTCGGCATCAGCATGCATAATAGACGCTGGGGAAGCTGAAGATCTAGTGAATGAGATAATCACGAGGATACAGAGGATTAGAGAGGGATCTAGTGAATGAGCGAGAGGGAAGAAGAGGAGACACTAACTCCAGCCCAGGTCATCCAGATAGTAGGTAGAACAGGCGCGACCGGCGAGATACAGCAGGTTAGAGTCCGCATCCTTGAAGGGCCTGATAAGGGCAGGATCATAACACGGAACGTTAAGGGTCCCGTTAGGCTCAATGACATATTAATGCTGAGAGAGACTGAGAGGGAAGCTAGGAAGATAAAGTAGTTATGTGGAAATCGGCTGATCGAATGTTGAGGTGATCGATTTGCCCAGAATCCATGAATGCTCCTTTTGCGGAGAGAAGATCCCGCCGGGAACGGGGATAATGTATGTTAAGACCGATGGGACAGTTCTATGGTTCTGCTCGAGTAAGTGCAGAAAGAACGCAATTAAGCTGAGACGTGACGCTAGAAAGTTAAAGTGGACGAAATACTATCAGAAAGAGGAAAGAGCAAAGATATAATTTGTCTGCTGATGGTAAGCTCCACTGAGGAATAATTTGATCCGTGATTATACCCTAATGACCACCAGTCCTCTTCATTCTTTCAGCGAGTAGATCCGCCAATCCATCCCTATCCCAAACTTCTATTCCATGCTTACGCGCTAGCTTCATCGCCGGCTGCGTAAGATACGAAGTTGTCACGTATATCCCCCTATCAGCCTCATGTTCAGTTACGAGCATGCCTATGAAGAGCTGAATTTCAGGCGAGCCCACCAGATGATTTTGACTTTAACGTTTACATTGAACCATAACCGTTCGGCTGTTCCTATCTTTGCATGTTATATCTCTTCCAAGATCCCCTGCTCCACCAGTAACCTTAACGTTCCTGTATCCAGGATCCATCAGTAGAGCCGCTATCGCCCTTTCAAACTCTGATGGAGATAGATTCATGAGCTCATTGATCGTTGATACTCTAATGAGATATTTCTTCTTAAATCACCAGTATCCAATAACAATCAGGCACGCGATAAGGGCCAATCCAAGTATGATATTATAGATCAGAGCGAATAGAACGATTACTATGAGGGAACCCAGATACTTCCTCTTCTCCGCCGAGCCATCCACTACTCCCATACTATCTGGGAGAACTAATTTATGAAATAGTTTAGCCGTCTAACGGGTTATTTTGCCTAGGACATTTTTAGTTTGTCCATCAGCTCCCAATGTTCGGATCTCTCTGAGAACGCGGACGATATCTATGAGATCCTTTGTGATCACCGCTATTCCAATTGCTTTACCCTCATCATCCTTTATGAGGCTCCATGTAGTTAGTGTTGGGAAGCTTCTTCCATCCCTCCTTAGATGATTGATCCTCCCTCTGGCGTTTCCCTTCTCAATGGTTTCCCTTTCAAGTCGCCTTGCAACTTCAGGTTCACTATACAAATTGTGGATCTCCATTCCTAAAAGCTCATTTACATCATAGCCGTGCATATCAGCCCATGCGGAATTCACAAAGACTATTTTCCCATCGATATCTGTGACGGCTATCCCCTCAGAGACTTGCTCGACGACGCTGGATAGGAATCGAGCTCTCCTGTAAATCTCCATTTCCCTCGTTATATCCCTAGAGATCCCGACGATGCCAATGATCCTTTCGTCCTTATCCCGTATCGGGGCCTTCGTTGCCAAGACCCACCGAGCCCTACCATCCTTCGCGATCACCTTCTCGAACTTATTTATTAGCGGGTTACCAGTCTCTATTATTCTCCTTTCATCCCTATAGGCTTCCCTTACAAATTTCTCATCTTAGAAGTCGAAGTCTGTCTTTCCCCTAGCCTCATCTGGACTTTTAAGGCCCATTCTCTCCGCATGTGCCTTACTGACCATTATGAAATGTGAGGATGCATCTTTGAAGTATACGGAGTCTGGCATATAATCCATGAATGCGCGTAAAAGCTTACTCTCATCAATCAATTCTTCTGCATCCCCAAAGTCCTTTTTTCCACGTACCATGCCAATTCATAATTTTATATAAATTCTTAAAAATTTCCCTATGGAAAATTGCTCGATGCAGAATCATTTATGATTTTGAAAATATATATCAGAGATATTACACTATCTAAATATTCGGTTAAGATGTCATCTCAACGCTTACTTGGAGTGCGAATATTGGCTCTTTTTCATTTATTATCTGGAATCGCCATACTTTTTGGTTCGCCTATTATACTGGGGCTCCTCAATATCAATAGCGTCTCCTCCGAGACCAGCGCATCTTATCCTTCAGAGACGGCTTTGAAGATGACGGGATTAGCATATATTATTCTGGGCATAGGCCTATGGGATACTTGGAAACTAGCATGGTATATCTGTCTTGGAATTCATATTGCTGGGCTTATCACATCGGCGATCTCCCTTCAAGCTTTTCCATTAGTAATAGAAGCCGCCGTTATATCATGTCTTTACCTGATTAGAGGAGAATTTCAAACGTGATCATTCAGCATTAGCATTTTACGGGTTAAGTGAAAGCGAGATTTTACCACGTGAATAGAGTAATGACTATCAATAGACATGCTGTTGTTATACTGTCGGAGAGAGTGCTCTCGCATGGAATCACAAAGTTATCTGGATCAAGTCCTCTTTGGAAAGTGAAGACTGCAAGGCTATATGAGAGCGTGGATATTACGGGAGCTGCCAGAATATTTAGTGACATTAGCATCAACATCAGCGTAAAGAGATCATTCAGTATGATTCCTCCATACGCTAGGTACAGGGCGAGCGGAGAGAAAAGCATAAACCATATTGTGGATGAGAGTAGGGCTCCGCCCATCTCTGGAAGGCTCTCCTGAATGGATCTAAGAGAGGAATCTATTGTTCCAAGGGCAAGTCTGGTGGTCGTTATCGAACCTATGATGGAGCCGATATCTCCGACCATATCCATTAATGCTGGATAAAGCACGTATATCTCGGATCTCCCCTTAATAAGCCCGCTTATTCCCCTGAGAAGCCCTCCTGTTAGATTAACTATCAACGTCACGATCATTAGCGTTAAGAGAAACTCCCTTATAGTTCGTGATAGCTCCCTTGATCTTCTATGCCTAACCACTAGAAAAGCCGCGATGAGAATATAGGCTAAGTCAAAGATGCCCGTTAGTAAGGGGCCTATCGGATTTATGAGAAGATTTATGGAGAAGACGAAGCAAAGGGTTGTGAGGATATCGCCGATCGTTGACATAACTGGATAGACGATAATATCGGGATCTAATCCATACTTGAATGACATTATTGATATTCCGATTGTTACTGGCGACACGAATATGAGCGATAGACCCATCGTGGTTATTACGGCGGAGAATATACCCAGCGAATCTATGATGCTGGTTCTCCATAGGGAGATGTTTATGAGAAAGGCAAGTAGACCAGTCGTTATACTGCTCAGAACAGTCAATATGATCACTGAGAAGATGAGAATCTTAAAGTCTCTTGTATTATTTAGGAGGCTTGGCCTGATAGTTCCGAGGTGTAGAGCTGTTGATAGTCTTCCGCTGAAGAAGCCCCCTATCACGCCCCGCATACTGATTATGCTCGGATAGATCATTATGAACCATGGAGCTACAGAGAACACGTTCGAGAAGAGTAGGAGTATCGAACCGGCTAGTAGGCCTCCTAGATCAAGAGATAGTGCCAGAAATGACTGCTTGAGGGCGCTGATGAATCGACTCTTCCGGCTGGTGAGCTCTAAATATGAGCCGCTGGATGATGAGGCGTTGACATTGCTGATCATCATCGCCACACCCTTCCATTCTCTCCTTCCCTCCGCGGGGAAATGCCATCTTTAACCAGATATACCTTAAAGCCTCTATTTTAGGATTCCCTTCCAATCAGCAACAAAAAACAATTAAATAAGTTCGTTTTAAATTAGTGGAAAGAGTAGGATATTTGGAGAGTGATATCTACGATGTCGCAGGAGGAGATCCTCAAAAGATTGAGGGACGCCATCGTGAATCTTGATATAGACGCCATTCAGAAGGCTGCGAGGGACGCCATAAAGGCCGGCATACCAGCCTATAAGGCCATCATAGAGGGAATGGCGAAGGGAATGGAGATAGTCGGACAGAAATATGAGGATGGCGAATATTTCTTGGCTGAGCTAATTATGGCTGGGGAGACAATGAAGGAGGGAATGGCCATCCTTGAGCCGTACCTCAAAGCTGGAGATATCAAGGCGGCTGGGAAAGTAGTCATAGGAACGGTTAGGGGAGACCTACATGATATAGGAAAGAATATCGTAGTTATGCTCTTGAGGGCTGCAAACTTCGAGGTTATCGATCTTGGAGTTGATGTTTCGCCTGAACAGTTCGTTGAGGCCGTGAAAAAGCACAATCCGGATATCGTCGCAATGTCAGCTCTCCTCACAACAACCATGATTGAGATGGAGAATGTGATTGAAAGCCTAAAGAAGAGTGGACTGAGAGATAAGGTTAAGGTGATAATTGGAGGAGCCCCAGTAACTCCGGAGTTCGCAAGGAAGATAGGAGCTGACGCTGCTGCAAAAGATGCGGTTGAAGGAGTTCGCATATGCAGTGAATGGATGAAGCAATGAAATGACTGAAAACAAATCCTGTCCTAGACTTATTTTTGGATTGAATGCTCCTTAACGTATCGGAGGATCTCCTCTGCCCTATCATTCTCGATTCTCCCTATTTGTAAGAGACTGCGGATCACATTAGAGATCGTAGTCAGGGATATTAGTCGGTAGCCACAGCGCTCAAGCCTCTCCCTTCCACCCTGCTCCCTATCGACGACTACGAGGATGGCCTCGACTATTCCTCCCTCCTCCTCGATGGGCTTTATCCCCTCGATCTTCGACTCTCCGCTTGTGACTACATCATCGAAGAAGATGAAACGCTCTCCAGGCTTGACTTCTCCGCCCGCAATTCTCCCGCTAACACCATAACTCTTCATCTCCTTCCTTACAATTATGCATGGCATACCGAGCCTATTTGCTATTGAAGGCAGGAGAAGGGCACCCTTAAGCTCTATCGAAGCTAACTTATCAACTTTGACTTCAGACTGCAACCGCTTAATTTTTAGGGCTACCAGCTCGACTATTCTGCTAAAGCACTCCGGAGATGAAAGAAGCCATGAGAGGTCTATATAGTATGGGCTTATTACTCCGGACTTCAATTTGAACCTACCAAACTTCAAAGCTCCAGAGTCAACAAGAGCCTCAGCGATTATAGATGTCTTTTCAGACAAGCCTCCACCCTCATCGATCCGGACAGAAGAGAGTATGCCCCTTACACTAAAAGAAACTTTTGTATAAGCATGATGGATTCCACTTAGGTTTCCTGAAACTTGGCCTTCCTGGCGAACTGTTTCTCATAGATCTGCCTAACTCTCTGGATTGTATCGGCTTCATCGGGGCTCTTATCGTCTCTAATGCGCGTTATCCTCGCAAATCTCAGGGCCATCCCACTCTTGTACTTTGGGCTTTTCTGAATCTCATTATATGCTACCTCAACGACTATCTTCGGTTTAACTAGGACTAAGTGACCCCTCTCCTCGATCGCTATCTCCTTAAGCCTACGAGTCATCTCCTCGATCTCTTGATCAGTTAAGCCTTTGAAGGTCTTCCCTAAGGTGAGGAATTCGCCTGTTATTTCATCCCTTGCTGCAAGATAATAATCGGAGAGCCAACGATGCCTCCTTCCAGTACCATACTCAGCAGCGACTATGACTAGATCTAGTGGCTCCAGAGTCTTCTTGATCTTAAGCCAGTGCTTCCCTCGGATGCCTGGAGTGTATGGGCTATTCAATCTCTTCGCCATTAATCCCTCATGGCCCCCATCAACTGCATTCTCCAAGAAACGTTTAGCCTCAGCGGCATCATCCGTGATTATCTGTTTTGTTAGCGGTATCTCCCCGGCGGCTTCTTCTAGTATTCTCCTCCTATCAACGTATGGAGTCTCTATGAGGCTCTTTCCATCCATATATAAGATATCGAAGAGATACAGTTTAACTGGGACCTCCTCAGAGACCTTCTCTATCTCATACACCCTTCGAAAGCGCCTCATTAAGTGCTGGAATGGTAGGGGATTCCCATTCTTTCCGATCGCTATTACTTCCCCCTCCATTATCGCATTTTCAGGCCTGACCTCCCGTCGAATAAAATCTATTATATCTGGAAGACTCTTTGTTACATCGGTTAGTCTACGGCTGAAGATCCTAATCTTATCGCCGAGCTTATGGATCTGTATTCTAGCCCCGTCCAGCTTATACTCAAAGGCTGTTCTGCCGCCATGCTCCTTTAAGGCTTCCATCGGGCTTTCAGCCATCTGGGCGAGCATAGGCTTTATCGGCCTGAAGAGTGTAAAACTAAGGTTTGAGATGCCTTTCAATCCCTCCTTCTTGCATAGAGCTGCGACTTCGGCTACATCTCCCTTCAGCATGGATGCCAACTGAACCTTCTTAAGCGGAACGGAAAAGGCTTTTGAGACTGCTACCTCCATCAACCCCTCCTGTAATCCCATCCTCATCTCGCCTATCATTATCTTCACGAGATACTTGACCTCGACGGGAGAGGCTCTGCTGAGAAGGGAGCGGATGAGCCTCTCCTTCTTCTCCCTCGAGCCTTGGCCAGAAGCCTCTGATATGGCCTCAAGTATCGATCTTACCTCAAGAATCGTCAAAGGCCTTTCAAGCAGGGTTGCCTGCCTACCAATTCTGCTACGCTCAAATATGATCTTGGCTGAAGCCCCCATATCCCCTGTATTTCTGAAGGCCTCTGAGAAGTCTTTCCAAGTCGCTCCGGTCAGCCTCTGAATTATCATGCTTAGCGTAGCCCAGCTGATATCCAATGTTCTAGGATCCCATCTTGGGAATGGTCTGCCTAGAAGCATCGATACTGCAGGCTCAACCTCTCTTTCATCTAATCTTCTGAGAAAATCGGCGACCATATCCGTCATTAGATTCCTTTTCGTCGTGACCTCAAGCCTTTCACATAGATTAGCCAATTCCTTGAATTCCATCTGGATACTCTCCGAGTCCTCTTTAGCCTTCGGAAATCCTGCCGAGCCGCCGGAAAAACTGAGAATTTTTACTCCCAGATCTTATCAATTTCAGCCTGTAACTCGCGTTTTCTTCTCTCATACTCCTCTATTGAGAGCTCGCTTAGCTTATATCTCGTCTGGAGAGTCTCAAGTTGCTCTCTGATCCTCATCTCCCTTTCTTTTCTATCCTTGAGAAGCGAATCTAAAAGCTTAAGCGTCTTCTCGAGGTCTTCCATGACGAAATTTAATGTCTCCTGCGTCACCTTTCCCTCTTCACCCATCTTCTCAAGAGAAGACTTGAACTTTTCGAGTTTAATCTCCAAGTCGCGGAGCTCAGAAGGCCTCTTATCTCCGAATATATTCTCAAGGGCTTTTATATCGGCATTCAACGAGTTTATACTCTCACTTAATCTTCTTTCCTCATCTTTCAGCTCCTCAACTTTACGGTTGTATGTCGCCGCATCTATCTCGCCTACCTTAGTGCGGATCTCTATCTCCTCAAGCTTCATCGCTATATCGCTTAAAAGATCCTTCTTTTCCTCTAGGCTACCCTTTAACTCTTCAAGCTTCGCCATCCGAACCTTCAAATAATCATTGAGCTTTCCGCTATACTCCTTATACAGTTTAATGAAGACCCTCTCCGAAACCTCGCCTGAAATGAAGAAGTCAAGCAGGGCGGCCTTCCTCTCATGCATAACTGTGATCCTCGACATTAATTGTTCAATCTCATCTTTCGCTCCTGGAAAGAATGACCGCTTCGTCGGTTTAGTGATGGAAGGTGCTGGTTGCTGAGGCTGCGGCTGTAGGCCGCCAATCTGCCGGGTAGCTTGGGGAAGCTTAGCTCCGCAGTATATGCAATATCTCATTGCGGGAACCATTCTTCCGCAACTTGGACAGCGGATACGACGCTCCTCAAGGATCGACAATAAACCATCTCCTCAGAATAGTAGGACCTAAGCAACTATTATATTTAATCTTCATCATTCTTCCTTTTCAATTTTTCCAGACTTGAAAGGATGGTCTCGACATGATACATTATTAGCCTCCTAAAGTGGCACTTAGAATGGCGCACCATTTATATTAATTTTAAACGTTTCTTTTCGATCAGTTATGTGCAAGAGGTAGCATCCTTGAAGGAGAATTCGAGCTCCAAGGATTCTCTACCGGAATACCAGAGGATACTATATAGGCAGGGATATAGGATCGTTGGGAGGCATCTACATAGCGCCGTCAAAATATGCCAATGGACGAAGGAGAGCCTAAGAAATAATCGCGTCTGCTACAAGGAGCTCTGGTATCCGCCAGTTGAGAGCCACAGATGCATGATGATGACCCCGTATCTTGGATGCAACCTCCATTGCCTCCACTGCTGGAGACTTCACTCGGGGGATAGACCAGGACTTGTATGGAAGGAGTTTCCATTAGAGATCGAGGAGCTAGATGAACCCGCCGAGATAATCGATGAGGCAATAGAACAGAGGAAGCAGCTACTTTCCGGATGGAAGGGAAACCCAAAGGTTGACAGAAAGAAGTTTGAGGAGGCCTTGAAGCCTACGATGATGACAATGAGCCTGACAGGCGAGCCTACGCTCTATCCGAGATTATCAGAGATGATCGAGGAGGCGGAGAAAAGGGGAATGATAACTTTTCTTGTAACGAATGGAACCGTACCCGAGTCCCTCGAGAACATGGATAAGCTGCCATTCCAGTTGTATGTGAGCATACTATCAACGAATAGGAAGGATTATATTCGTCTTGCGAGGCCTCTCATAAGGGATGCTTGGGAGAGATTGAATAGGACCCTCGAGTTACTTCCCAGTTTAGATACGCGTAGAGTTCTCAGATTGACCATGATAAAGGGATACAACATGAATGACCATGATGGTTACGCGAAAATCGTTGAGAAGGCTCAACCTGACTTCGTTGAAGTTAAGGCCTATGAATGGGTTGGAGAAAGCCGGAGGAGGCTTCCAAGGGAGGCCATGCCATACATGAGCGACATTGAGGAATTCGCCAATAAACTTTCCAGTCTTACGGGATATGAGATTAAGGGGAAATATAAGCCGAGCGGGGCAGTTCTCCTAGTAAAGTAGCCTTCACCTAAGACTTTAGGTATCCTTAAATATAATGTTAGGATAACTGCTTCCTTAGGGTGCATCTTAAGTGGCGAAGACAATAATGCTTGAGGCTAGGTCAGGAGCATCCCCAGAAGAGCTCAAGGCAATATCCAAGCAGGAAGGCGTGAGTATAGAAAAGCTCAGAGCGAGACTGGCAGAGGGAAGAATAATAGTTATACGGAATCTACGTAGGGCTGGGAGGGTTAGGATCTTTGGCATTGGCGAGGGCTTATCGACTAAGGTCAACGTGAATATTGGGACGAGCGCTACCGTATGCGATTTAGAGATGGAACGTGAGAAGGCAAGGATCGCGGTTAAATACGGCTCCGATACAATAATGGATTTGAGCACAGGGGGAGACTTGGATAAGATTCGATCCGACCTCATGAAGACCTCAGAGCCCCTTCCATTCGGAACCGTTCCGACATATCAGGCGTGGATAGAGAGCATACAGAAACATAAGAGCCTACCATCTGAGGATGAGTTCTTCAGGGTCATAGAGAAACAGCTAAGAGATGGCGTCGACTTTATGACGATACATGCCGGAATGACGTATCAATTGGCCAAGAAGGTGATCAAGAGCGGCCGTATAGCGCCCATCGTGAGTAGAGGCGGGGCGATGCTGGCGGCTTGGATGCTTGAGAATGAAAAGGAAAATCCATATTATGAGAGGTGGGATTACCTTCTAGAGATGTTCGCCGAGCATGACGCAACCATAAGTCTCGGAGACGCCTTGAGGCCCGGAGCAATAGCCGATGCACATGATGACCTTCAAATTTCAGAGCTTATGAATTCAGCTAGACTATTAAAGAGGGCTAGGAGCGTAGGCGTGCAGGTCATGGTTGAGGGGCCGGGACACATGGCAATGAATAAGATCCCAACTGACGTTAAGATCATGAAGTCCCTGACTGGAGGTGCACCCTACTATGTTCTCGGCCCCCTAGTAACCGATCTTGCAGTCGGCTATGATCATATAGCCGCTGCTATAGGAGCCGCCATAGCAGCGGCTGAGGGGGCTGATCTACTGTGCTACCTAACGCCAGCTGAGCATCTTAGCCTTCCAAATCCGGAACAGGTGAAGGAGGGGCTTATAGCATCTAAAATAGCCGCTCATGCCGGTGACATAATTAAGCTGGGAGAGAAAGCCTACAGGAAGGATAAGGAGATGAGTATTGCAAGGGCGGATCTTAATTGGGAGTATATGTTCAAGATGAGCTTTGATCCTGACGGCGTTGAGAGAGCCTACAAGCAGTTTGGCGCTGAGATAGAATCATGTAATATGTGCGGGCCATATTGCGTCTTCCTAATACTCAACAAGTATCTGAAGAAGAGAAGAAGGGGATAATTTAGAAGTTAAAGCACAGCGAAAACCAATTTATTCTTTGCGGCTGACATGCGTTCGAAAATCTTATGAGGCTTATAATCAAAGACTTATGAATATTACTGGGAAGGAGTGCTTGAAAGTGAAGATTGTAATTCTCGGTCCTCCGGGAGCGGGAAAGGGCACGTACGCTTCAAGATTAACGAAGATCCTTGGAATTCCGCATATATCAACTGGCGATATGGTCCGTGACGAGATAAGGAGACAGACTGACCTTGGAAGGAAGATTAAGGAGTATAGCGACAAGGGAGAACTTGTTCCAGACGAAATAATAATTAAGCTTCTGGCTGAAAGGCTTAAGAGAGACGATTGTAAACGCGGATTCATACTTGACGGATTTCCAAGAACTATAGGTCAGGCTGAAGCCTTAGATAGGATCTCAGGGGTAGATTTGGTCATTAATCTGAATGTTCCAGATAATGTGATCATTGCTCGACTATCGAACCGCCTAATCTGCAGTAAATGCGGAGCGATCTACAATGCATTAACGTTGAAGCCAAAGAAGGAGGGGATATGCGATAGATGCGGGGGGAAGCTATACAGAAGGGAGGATGATAGACCGGAGGTGATCAAGGAGAGATTAAGAGTTTATAGGAGAGAGACCGAGCCTCTGATAGAGTATTATGCCAAAAGGGGATTACTGAAAAACGTATCCTGCAACGACATTATGACACCTCCGGAAGTTATGGTTGAAAAGATAATCAAGGTGATTAGGGAGGCTGAAAGAGAGAGGAATCTCTAGGCGTTTATGGCAGATTTACCTCAGCGACATTCCTTAGGTCCTTTAGATCATTAACTTTTATCATTCCATCCGAGATCGAGTATAGGAAGTCTCCGATGTAAAGGGCTCTCTTAATTGCATACCTAGAGTGGAAGTAAAATCCGCTTTTGGCGAAGACCTCTGGATCCTTTATGTGTGTAACTCTGCCCCTAAGGAATATTCCAGTCTCATTCACCGTGAAGACATAGATTCCCTGCCAGACATAATCCCCATAAGCATTGGGCGGAACTCTTCCGGAATATTTATCCTCATCTATCTCCGCCAGCAGGATTGGAATAACAAGTATGTTCCGTTCCTCATCGAAGAGGAATGCCTTGTGATCCCTGAGAACGGGTGAATCCGTTCCCCTGTCACCGATCACATACTTCGAGATCTCTCTAGGATTCTCGAAGTCGCTTACATCAAAGAGTGATATTTTGACTCCTTGATACCATGCGAAGTCTCCCTTCTCAGCTTCAACGGTCTCCTTGCCTACACCGATCAGGTAATTTCTGCCGTATGGATGGAGATAATCTGAATATCCGGGGATCTTCAGCTTTCCAAGTATTTTTGGTCTCTTGGGATCTTCGAGGCTGACGACGAATAATGGGTCAACCTTCTTAAATGTGACTAGGTAGCATCTTGTTCCTATGAATCTGGCTGAGTGCATCCTCTCATTAGGAGCAATATTCTCTATTCTACCGACAATCTTCAGATTCATATCTAAAACGTAAATGTTGCTGGCCATTCTGATTCTGCCTGCCCTTGAAGGATACATTTTCGTTGTCGCGATGCGGAAGTATCCTTTATACTCGTCCATCGAGAACTGATTTAGGATCCTTCCGGGAACGCAACCGTTCGCCTCGCATCTTATGCTGCATCCATTCACTCGTATGCGGTATATCTCAGTTATTATTCCCTTCTTATCATCAATCTTTGAGATTGTCAAATAGAGGTTCTTTTTGGACATGTATATCGCGCGGCTGTATCCCAATAGGAAAGTTTTATGTGTAAGCCTCTCTGAGACGTTTTGGATGTTCACTGCAAGAAGCGTTATGAAGCCATATCTCCAATCCGAACTATTCACGTAGTATATTTGCGAGGCGGGGATCTTTTCGACGTTCATCCCATCGATGATCGATGGCAATTGAACTTCTCCCCTCACGATACACGCAGGCTTAATGGCTAATAGATATACATAAGCTCCAATCATCCTCGATTCAAAATACCATCCGTCCGTGGAGATCTTTCGGATGAGAATAGGCCTGCTCCTATCAGAGATATCAAAGATCCTTATTATCGTCGCTTTA
>Ga0180301_10001268_pt1 | contig 19846 bp, 17 predicted proteins | sample GuaBasSediGuay16_FD_121797 | JGI IMG/M metagenome (GOLD analysis project Ga0180301, IMG submission 121797) | Subseafloor sediment microbial communities from Guaymas Basin, Gulf of California, Mexico - Guay16, Core 4569-2, 12-15 cm | ecosystem: Environmental > Aquatic > Marine > Hydrothermal...
CTGCATTTTGAAATGTTTGGAGAGCCGAGATTTCAGCCTTTAGCATATTTCTTACTGCTTATAGTCAATAAAGTATTTAAAACCAGTTTCCTCTTACATCATATTTTTGCTTATCTAATACATCTTATAAACGGGATGTTGATTTACATTCTCTTAAAAAGGTTTCTGGAGGACAAAATTTTAGCAAGCATTTCTGCGGTATTCTTTATTGTTATGTTCTCACACGCAGATACTATTATCTGGACTCATTTTATATATATATCTCTTCAAGGAGCTCTTTTTTTAGCAAGCCTTATCTTATTTTTTAATTTTCTTGAGAAGAGGAAGCATTATTTAATATTTCTTTCTCTGTTCTTATTAATGCTGGGTTCTTTACTCTACGAAGCAGCTCTTTTGATGAATCTCATCCTTATTCCTTTGTTCTTTTGGAAGATGTTAAGAGATTCCTGTGGAGAGAGTGAAAAGTACTTTATGGCATTCAGCATATCCCTTTTTGTTTTCTTTCTTTCTTTTTTGTTGGTTTTTATGTATATCTACTTTCCAAAAGGGCAGCTTCTTCTAAAGTTTTCTTTGAGACTCCTTCTGGGGATTAAGGTTTCATTATTAATGATAATAAATAACCTCACTCAGATTTTTTCAATGCCAGCCGAATATTTTTTTGAAGACATTCCTTATATTGTGCTTAAAAAACTTGGGTTCTTTAGTTATTTACTTTTCTTTTTGTTTATTATTTATTTTTTTGTATGTTTGTATAGGTATCTGTATAAGAGAGAGAAAGAAGCTCTTATTGCCTGCTTTCTGTATTTGGCAGGGTTCAGCTATATTTTTATAATTGCCTTTTCCCGGGCTAAGCTGTATACAGCAACACAACCCCGATATATGTATTTCTTGGACGCTATATTAATTGTTATTTTAGCTTTTGCCATAAAGGATATCTTTCTTCTTCTGCAACATAGGAAAAGAATATTAGCGGTTTTAAGAGGGGCTGGTTTTGTATTTTTTAGTTTTCTTCTGGCAGTAAATATCTGCCAAATATATAAATTTTCAAATGATATAAATTTAATCTTAAGTCCTATGCAGAAAGGGTTTTATGATATAAGAAATTTTTTAAGGAGTAACAATTATGACGGTCGCTCTAAAATATTTATAGAGGAAGTGCCTCACCCTAAAAATTGGCATTTATTTTTAGGAAGAGGGATTTATTTAGAGACTTTGTTTTATAATAAGGATATTTTTACTCGGCATATAAGAGGTGCTAAATATATTTACAGCCCCACTAAAGGAATATCTCTTAACCCTTTGTATGGCAGAACCGATATAGATGATAAAGATTTCACATTAGAGTTTGATTTGGTATTGCTTCATAACACTTCAGAGGTTAAAATATTAGATAATAAGAATAATTTGTTGAGGATCGTTGGCGGAGAAGAGCCTTTTGTAGTTTTTGGCGGCAGGTGGAAAACAGGAGATAATATTTTTAATCTCTCTTTTAGAATACCTTTTGTTTATAAATTTCCTACGCATATTGTTATCCAGAAAGAATTAGATATATTATATGTCCTCCAGGATGGTGAACTGATTTTTAAAAAGAATATAGGCAATATCATGTTGGAATTTAAAGATAGAGATTTATTCTTAGGCACAGTTCCTTATTTTCCTCCCCAAGGGTGCTATTTTGAGAATTTTTCCGTGTGGGTGGGAAAAAATAAATACAGACTTAGTTCTGCTAATAAGTATCTTTCTGATAAAAGACTTACGGTGCCTGTGCCTTATCTGGATTCAAACATCAGTTATTATATCAAAAGTTTTAAGTATCTGGGTTACCATTCTTTTCTAAAGAATTTTTATCCTAGAGAGTTTTCGTATTAAGGAAATTTAGGGAAAGAGGTGAATAATGAAGCCAGTAAATTTGCCTCCCACTTACAACTATATCGGTATTTTTCTGACTTTTGGTTGTAATTTAAATTGCTCCTATTGTATAAATAATTTTGAGGAGGAAGTTAAGAAAAGAAAGATTATCTCCGGAAAAGATTGGGTAAGGCTCCTCAATCGTTTAGAGTCCCGGCCAGATTTACCAGTTACTCTTCAGGGAGGTGAACCAAGCATTCATCCTGATTTTATCTATATCATAAATAATCTAAAACCCTCTCTTAATATAGACATACTAACTAATCTCCAATTCGACATAGAAAAGTTTATTAAAGAGGTAGACCCTCAAAGGGTAAAAAGGCCTGCTCCCTATGCTTCTATTCGGGTTAGTTATCATCCTGAAGTTATGGATTTAGAAGATACAATAAGAAGAGTTCTTAGGATGCAGGATAAAGGTTTCAGTATTGGGATATGGGGGGTAGTTCATCCTCTTTATAAAGAACACATTCTGGAGGCTCAGAGAAAGTGTAGAAGTCTGGGTATAGATTTTCGGACAAAGGAATTTTTGGGAGAATATCAGGGCAGACTATATGGGACATATAAATATAAATCTGCTTGCACTAAAGAAAAAAGAAGGAAGGTTTTATGTAAGACTACCGAACTTTTAATAGACCCTCAGGCCCAAGTTTTTAGGTGTCATCACGATATCTATAAAAAAATGAATCCGATAGGTAGCCTTTTTGATGAGAATTTTCAGATAGAAGATAAATTTAGAGAGTGTAATTGGTATGGGTTCTGTAATCCTTGTGATATTAAAGTTAAGACTAATAGGTTCCAAGAGTACGGTCATACTTCTGTAGAGATAAAGTTTTTAGATTAATTTTAAGAAGCCTTGTAGGTAGTTTGAAGAAAGAAAATAAAAAAGCTTTTTTTCTTTATCTTCTCCTTATCTGTCTTATCTATCCTCAGGTAGTATTTTTGGGTAAGTCCTTGATAGCTTCTCTTTATTATCCTAAAGAGTTTATCCCTCCCGGATACGAAGATAAAAAACTTCTGAATATATTCAACATAGATTTGGGAACGCCGGCCTTCTACGAGGTTCCTGTAAATAAGTTAGTAGGAGATATGTATTTAAAGGGAGAATTCCCTTTATGGAATCCTTATCAGGGCTGCGGTACGCCTTTACTGGGTCAGTATTCCACAAGGGCGCTATTCCCTTATCAAATATTAGAAGATATCTCACCTTATTGGTTATGGGATTATTTTATTTTGGGAAGGCTTCTAATTTCTGGCTTTTTTACCTTTTTGTTTTTAAGGCTCTTAGGTTTGAGTTTTTCCCCTTCTTTTTTTGGAGGGGTTTTTTATATGTTTTCAGGAAGTTTTATCTGGTTTGTAAATTTGGAGCAATTTACTAATGTAGCTATGGCTCTTCCTGTATTTATTTATTGTTTAGAAAGACTTTATAAATTTAACAATTACCAGCAAAGTTTTTTATTATCTTTAGCTCTATTTTTAGTTATGGCCGGGGGTCAACCCGAGATAGCTTTATATGTTCTATTTTTAGGCGGGGTTTATTATTTATTTCGAGCAAGGTTCTCTTTAAATAAATATCCTAAGTTTATATTGGCTTGTTTTTTAGGATTAGGTTTTTCTTTACCTTTACTGCTTCCTTTTTTAGAATTTACAAAGTATTGCTTTACTGCTCACCCTTTTAATCCTGCCCATCCTTCAGTTCATATGGGTACTGTTTCACCTACACCTCTAAGAATTGCTATTTCTCTATTTATGCCTAAATTTTTTGAAATGCCTACCTGGTTTAGGATAACTCCTGCTAACGGGGTATGGGATTTTTTAGGAGGGTATATTCACATTTCCTGTTTATACCTAATAATCCTGGGTTTATTTTTAAGATATAAAAGTAAAAAAATCTTTTTATTCTTCTTAGTTTTTGGCTTAGGGATTATTCTTAAAAATTTTGGAATTATTCCTTTTAAGTGGTTAGGTTATCTTCCTCTTTTTAGACAATCCTGGTCTCCCCGCTGGGCTGGGTGTGTATGGAGTTTTTCTTTAGCTATAGCGGGTGCTTTAACTCTTCGGGGTTTAGAAGAGACTAAAAACCATAAGAGATTATCCTTATTTCCAATTTTTATAATTATAGGGTTAATTATATACCTATTTTGGCAGACAGATATCTTTCAGAATTTACAGAGTTTTATTATTCTTCTCTCCGATGGTATCTATTTTCCGGTAGTATTAGGTAGTTTTGTTTCCCTTTTTATTTTATATTTGGTTTTTCTATTAGTTAGATTTCTTGCTAAAGATAAACTTTTTTATCTTTCTTTGTTATTGTTGGTAGGTTTGGAATCTTGGTTTTATATTCCCAAAGGATTTGGTTATCCTTACTATAATTTTGTAATCTCCCCTTTTATTTTTGGAGCTCTGGGGTTATTTTTTATTGTCAGAAAGTATTTTAAGTTAAGTTTAATCCCTATTTTCTTAGGCTTTTTCTCAGTAATTTTTATCCATCTAATTTCTCCTCAGGATTTTCCTTTGAGAAAAACTCCTTTTCCTTCCTTAGGGTTTACCCACTTTTTAAAGGATAATTTAGGAAAGGATAGGTTTTTAGCTACCCAGACTATATTCTTTCCTAATTTTTCCAGTGCTTATGGTTTATCTGATGTAAAATTTATAAATTCTATCTCTATTAAGTGGTATCAGAAATTTACAGAAAGGCTTCTTCCTGAGAGATTTGGCGGTTGGGAAGCAGAAAGGTTGTGGTTTACTACAATTCCTTTAAACTGGAGAAGTTTTTCTTTATATGACTATTACCAAAATTTATTAAATAATTTGAAGTATTATTCTCTTTTGAGTGTTAAGTATGTGGTTACCCCCAAAAGTATAATTTTACCTCTTCCTTTAGTCTATACTAAAGAAGTTAAGGTATACGAGAATCCCCATTATTTTCCCAGGGTATTTGTTGTAAGAGACGTTCTTTATGTCCAAGATTGGCAAACAGCCCAGAATCTTTTAGATAAAATAGATTTAAGAAAAACCGCGGTTTTAGAAAAATCTTTAACTTTAAATTCTCCAACTTCCTTAAATTTAAGGGAATTTTCTTATATAAAGGAATACAAGCCCTCTAAAGTTTTAATAGAAACCCAGTTAGATAAGCCGGGTCTTTTGATTTTAACTGATGTTTTTTATCCTGGCTGGCGGGTTTACGTGGATGGTAAAGAGGAAGAAATTTTGAGAGTAGATGGTTTATTAAGAGGAGTGTATTTGAAAGAAGGCAAACACGAGGTTGTTTTTTCCTATAGGCCTTTAAGTTTTATCTGGGGGTGTGTGGGAGCTGGGATTTCTCTTTTAATAGGAGTTTTAATTCTATTTCTTCAAAGGAGAAATAGTTAGACTTCTAACTCCCCAAGTTTGGGGGTCTCCTAAAAAATCTATATAATTTATCTTTCCTTTTACTTCTTCTTTTCTTATTTTAATTTCTTGATAAGTTATGCCTTTAGAAAGGTTAATCTTTGCCTTTTTTCTCTGGTTTATAAAGATTTCTATTTTTGAAGGCTTTAGAGAATAGAAACTAAACTTTAAGGTATAAGTATCTTTTTTGTCTAAAGGTATTAGCAGAGAAGACTTTTTATGGATAGACCACAAAACTGCTTTTTTTAAGGCGAATTTATCAAATCCTCTTACTACATATAACCAGGAGTATTCTTCGGAGAAGTCTAAGCTATTCAATAATTTTTTATCTATCTTTTTTAGTTTCCACACCAATAGTTTTCCTTCTTTAGTTTTTTCTTCTGTGTAAGGAGTAAGAACTTCTTTTAAGTATTTGTAGATTAGAGAGTTTTTAATGAGATTAGTGTGAATTATGACATATCTTAAATTTAAAAAGGCTAAAGTTTTAGCTATGTTTTTTTTGTCTTTTTCTATTTCCTGTAAGGAGAGGCTTTTCTTTTTTTGAAGTTTTATCAGAGAAGATGTGAGGGGTATTTTTTGATAATATTTGTATACAAATTCAGGGATTCTTCCTAAGTTTCCTCCTAAGATATTTTTTTTATGAATGGTTTGATAGAACTGAAAACTGGTCCAGTAAGAACCTAAAGCTTTTACCCCACTGGCTAAACAAAAAGGTACTTCCAGAATAGTAAAGTCTTCGTTTTCTTTGGCTATTTTAGTATATATTGGAGGTATATTTAATTCTTTATTGAGGGGTAAAGGGATAGTTAAGTTTTCTAAGAATACTGACGATAAAATAATAGTAAATATCATTTTTTTTCTTTTAGAATTTTCAAAGAAATATTTAAGAGTGTAGCAAGAAAGTATAGTTAAGAAGATAACCCCCATAATAGTAAAACGGGAAGGAAGCCTTACATTATTAAAGATAGGGATAAATTTAAAAAGATACTGAGGTAAATATAAGAGATTATTTTTAACCACAACCGGCCTTCCTCCAATCCAGAGGACCGCCCCTAAAGATAAGATAAGAAAGATAAAAGCCATGATAGCGAATTTTTTTACTTCTCTGTTTTTCTTAAATTTAAAAAGAGAAAATAAAGCTAAAAATAAAACTGTATAACCTATATAAGTGGTATGTTCCCAGGCATTTCCCGATAAGTTTTTATAGAAGCCTTCTACTAAGTTTTTAAAAAGAGAGTGAAAAAAGGGAGGCACAAAAAAACCCAATAAGTCAGCTCCATAAAAATAAGACATTTTAAACACATACTTTTCTTGAGGAAAGTAGCCTTGGTTTATGGCTTTAAGGATAAGAAAGAAAAGGGGAAGATGAAAAATTGTTATAATACCCACTAATTTAACTATTTTAAAGAAATTTTCAATTTTAGGCTGAGTGAGTAGCCATAAGAATATAAAAATTGTTAAAAATACACTTAGATAATAAGAGGTAAGGGTATTGAGAAAGAAGAAGAAAGCCCCTATTAGAAAGTAGGTGGGTTTTCCTTCTTTGAATATTTTTAGGAAATAGAGGATAAAGAGGATAGCCCACTCCCAAGAAAATATTCCTATATGGGCAGCTAAAATGTGGGCAATTCTTATTGAGGAAAAAGACACAATTAAACCTCCCAAGAAAGAAGCTTCTTTGTTTTTAGTAAGATAATAAATTAATAAAAAACTGGCATAGGAAGTTAATAGGCAAGAGAGAAGAATAATTAAGTTGTAGGCAACTACAGGGTTTTTAAGCAAAAATAATACTGGAGATACCAGCAAGGACTGCACTAAAGTGTGGTCAGCTAAAACAAAGTTTGCTCCTAAGGGGTAAAATATTTCTTTTACTAAGAAAAAATTTTCTTTCTTTTCTACAGTCTTCTTAAGTTGCCAAGTTACCCAGATTTCCGAATATTCATCAGTCATATTTTTATATTGAGGATAGAAGGGGATTATTGAGGGGGTAGCTTTATTCAGGTTGAGAATTAACGGCCAGGTAAATCCTGCAGTAACAAGAGAATAGATAATTATTATTAAAAGATGCTTTTTAAAATTCATCTTTTTTAAAATACCACATTCTTTAAATCCTTACAACTTTTAAAATATTGGAATTTCCCTGTTTCTTCAAATTATCTACGTATAAATTATCTACGAATTTACGAATCTCTACGAATACATCTGTTTGTAAGGTCGTCTATTGGTTTCGTCTGTCGTCTATCGGTTTCGTCTAAGTATCGGCTACGTTTATTGGTTTCGTCTATACTGCTCCCCATTAAGGCTATGTGATTGAGGACCGCCCTCGATTCCTCAGTCGATTCCTCAGTCGCATTGAAAATTGAAAAATTTACGCACAGCCCTAACTTGACACTTTCTTTTGAAAACTAAATGTCAAGTTACAATATGATTGGTTTGGGAGTTGTCCTTGACATCTCTCTATTTCTTAATATACTATACCCCTGAGGAGTTTGTAATGGCTCAGGTAAGGTTGAGGGAGGTTAGTAAAGTTTATCCACCTAATATCCCGGCAGTAAGGAATATAAATTTAGAAGTAGAGGATAAGGAATTTGTAGTTCTGGTTGGCCCTTCAGGCTGTGGTAAATCCACCATTTTAAGAATTATTGCCGGGTTAGAAACTCCCACTAAAGGAGAGATATTTATAGGAAATAGATTAGTAAATGATGTTCCGGCTAAAGATAGAAACATAGCTATGGTTTTTCAAAGTTATGCTTTGTATCCTCATATGACGGCTTATCAAAATATGGCTTTTACCCTTAGATTGAGGAGGTATCCTAAGTCAGAGATAGACAGGAGAATTAAAGAGACCGCCCAGATATTAGGGATAACCCATCTTTTAGAGAGAAAGCCGAGAGAGTTATCCGGTGGAGAAAGGCAGAGAGTAGCCATAGGAAGAGCTATTGTGAGAAAGCCTTTAGTTTTTTTATTTGATGAGCCTTTGAGCAATTTAGATGCTAAGATGAGGGTTCAGATGCGCACAGAACTCCATAAGCTTCATAGAAGGCTTCAAGCTACTATGGTTTATGTAACTCACGACCAGATAGAAGCACTAACCTTAGGTTCAAGAATAGCAGTAATGAAGGATGGAGAAATTCAACAATTTGACTACCCCTTAAAAGTGTATGAACAGCCTGCCAATAAATTTGTGGCTGGTTTTATAGGTTCTCCTTCGATGAATTTTTTGCCGGGTAAAATCATTAAGAAAGAAGGGAAATTATATTTTGACCAGGGTGAGTTTCAGGTTAAAATTTCTGAGCCAATGTATAAGAAATTAAGGAGTTATTTAGATAAAGAGGTAATTTTGGGGATACGGCCTGAAGATATTTATGATAAACTTTTTTTTCCGGGAGCTTCTTCCGAGAGTACAGTCCGATTAAAGTGCGAGGTAGTAGAACCAGTAGGAGCAGAGAACCACCTTATTTTTTCTGTAAATACCCAGACCATAGTAGCTCGGGTTGATGCCAGCGATAAGCCTTTGATTGGTGAATATATAGAGATGGTTTTAGATATGAATAAAGCCCATTTTTTTGATAAAGATACTGAGAAAAAAATTGTTTAGACTTAAATTCCTCTTTTTTCTTTCTTTAATATTCTTCTTAATTTGTGAGATCCCTTTTAATTTCTCTCAGTCTATAAGTTTTTCTTTTGCTGTTTTTGTATTCTCGGTATCCTTTTTAGGATTAACTCTTCTTTATTTAAAATATAGAGCCACTTTTAGGAAAATAAAATTAGAGTTAGAGGAACTTCAGGAAAAAATTAATAGCTTAACCTCAGAAATAAAAGCAAAAAAAGATTACCTTAAGTATTTACCTCAGAGTAGCCAGCGTCTTAACTTTTTTAAAGAACTAATAGAAGAATTGTTGAAACTTCAGGAGGTTTCGGAGATTTACTCTTTTTTAGGTCAGAAAATTAAAGATGTTTTTAAGAAATTGAATGTATTTTTAGTCTATATGGCAGAGGAAGGAGAACTTAAACTAATAGCTTCCTATAAAGCTTCTCCCAATCTGTCTGTAAAAAGTAAGAAAGGAGATATTCTTGATTATTGGGTTTTGAGGTATAATCAGCCCCTTTTAATAGAAGACATTTCCGCTGATTTCCGTTTTGACTTAGAAAAAGTTTCTTCTTTGAAAGAGAGAGTGATAAACTCTTTAATTTTATCTCCTTTATCTCTGGGCAGAAAAGTAACTGGCGTCTTGCGTGCTGAGTCTAAAGATAAAAGAAGTTTTAATTTTGAAGATTTGAGAGTTTTTTCAGTAATATCGGATTTAGCTTCCGTATCTATTGATAGAGCTAATATGTTTAAGAGAATTCAAGAGTTAGCCATAAAAGACGGCATGACCGGTTTATTTTTAAGAGGTTATTTTTTAGACAGACTCAAGGAGGAAATGAGAAGGTCTTTAATTACCCAGAATCCTTTAGGTTTAATCTTGGTTGATATAGATTTTTTTAAGAGGTTAAACGATAAGTTAGGCCATATTGTGGGAGATTTAGTCTTAAAGAAACTGTCAGATATTTTGAAAGAAGTAATAGGTGATTCCGGCAATGTAATATCTCGTTTTGGGGGAGAGGAGTTTATCACCTTTTTAGTATCTTCTTCTAAAGAGAAGACTAAAGAAGTTGCTGAAATTTTGAGAAAGAGGGTAGAAAATACCCCGGTAATTTTTAGAAGGAATAGAATTAAATTTACTATATCTTTAGGGGTGGCTTCTTTTCCTGAAGATGCTAAATTTTTAGAGGATTTAATTAAAAAGGCAGACCAGGCTCTCTATAAAGCTAAGAGAGAAGGCAGGAATAGAGTATGTATAGCTTAGTAATTTTTCTTAGTTTATTTATAATTTTTCTCTATAGAAATTTTTTGAAAAAAGAAGTAAATGCTCTTTCTTCTCAAGTTGAAAAAATGAGAAAGAAATTGCAGGGACTTAAGGCAGAATTTACTTCTTTGGTTGAAAGGATTTCCCAACAGGAAGAGAGAAATCATAACATTTTGAAATTATATGAGATAAACAGGAGTTTAGCTAATTTTTTAGACCCCCAACAATTAATTAGAGCCTTCTTGGTTGAACTTAAAAGAATTAAACAGATAGAGGAAGTCTACTTTGCTGAAAAGGAAGAAAGAAAGCAAGATTATTTACTTTTCTCCCTAGGAGAGTTAACTCCCCAATATCTTTATATAAAATGTTCTGAGGAGGACTTAAAAGAACAACTTCCTTATCTCGTCTCTCAGCTTAGGCTTTTAATAGATAGAGCCCATCTTTATAAGAAATTAGAGAAGATTTCTCTTACCGATTCACTTACTCACCTACCTAACCGGAGATATTTTATGGAAAGGTATGAAGACGAATTCCGTCGTTCAGAAAAATTTAAGTTTGACCTTTCCTTTTTAATGGTAGACATAGACCATTTTAAAAACTATAATGACACTTTTGGGCATTTAGCAGGAGATGTAATCTTGAGAGAAGTAGCTAATCTTTTAAAGGAAAACATAAGAGAGATAGATTTTGTAGGAAGATTTGGAGGAGAGGAATTTTCTATATTCTTGCCCCAGACTTCTAAAGAGCAGGCTATTTCAGTTTCCGAAAGATTAAGAGAGAAAATAGCTGAGTCGGAAATCCAGGCTTATGATGAAAAAGTTAAATTGACTATAAGTATAGGTGTAGCAACTTTTCCTGAAAATTCCCGGGATAAAGATTTACTCATTGAAGTAGCTGATAAGGCTCTTTACCAGGCTAAGCAGAAAGGAAGAAACAGAGTCTTTGCCTTTTAACCGAAAAGTTGGGGCGGTAGTTTAGCTGGGAGAACATCACGTTCGCAACGTGAAGGTCAGGGGTTCAAATCCCCTCCGCTCCAGGAAACTCGGAAGTTATGAGAAGAACAGTATTTTTTATTTTTCTAATCTTATTCTTTTTTAACCTGGAGATTTTTTCTCAAGAGGTTAAAAAGGGAGATTTAGCTGGTTTTTGGTATCCTCAGGATAAAGAGAAGCTTAGTATTCTTCTCAGGGATTTCTTAAATTCGGCCCAGCCTAAAAAAGTAGAAGGGAAAATTTTAGGTTTAATTTCTCCTCACGCTGGATACTCCTACTCAGGTTTAGTAGCTGGCTTTGGTTATAAACTTGTAAAAGAAAGAGCTAACCAGATAAAGACAGTAATTGTGATAGGTTTTAACCATAGATATCCTCATAGAGGTATAGCTGTGGCTGATTTTGATTATTATCAGACGCCTTTAGGCAAAGTTAAAATTGACAAAGATATAGTTAACCAGCTTATAGCTCAAAATGAAAATATTTATCCTTTAAAAGAAGCTTTTTATAATGAGAATTCTTCCGAAATGCAAATACCTTTTCTTCAAGTCGTATTGAAAGATTTTAAATTAGTAATTATTCATCTAGGGCAACAAACTTGGGAGAATTGTGAGATTTTAGCTTCTGCTCTTTTTGAGGTTCTTAAAGAGAAGGACAATTTTTTATTGATTGCTTCTACGGATATGTCCCATTATTTACCTTACGAACAAGCAAAGAAGCTCGATTTTTCTACTATCTCCGAAATAGAGAAATTTAGCCCTTTTTCTCTCTATACCAAATCTGTAATGAATGGCAACCGAATGTGTGGTTACGGAGCGGTGTGTTCTCTCCTTTTAGTTTTAGAGAAACTGGGAGCCAATAAAGTGGAAATTTTACACTATGCTAACTCTGGAGATATTACTAAAGAGAAGGAAAGAGTAGTAGGTTATCTTAGTGCGGTTGTAGTTAAAGAAGGTTCTAACCCTCAGGAAGATATAAAAGATAAGGAGGAGGATATGGACCTAACTAAAGAAGATAAAAAGACTTTGTTAGAGATAGCCCGTAAGACTTTAGAGGGTTATTTATCTCAGAGAGAAATTCCTGAGTTTATAGAGGTTTCTTCGAGGTTAAAAGAAGTTCAGGGTGCTTTTGTTACTTTAAAGAAGAAAGGCCAACTCCGGGGCTGTATTGGTTCTATTGTAGGAAGAAAACCTTTATATCTTACAGTGAGAGATATGGCTATTGAGGCAGCCACAGCTGATCCCAGATTTGCTCCAGTTAGGTATGAGGAATTAAAAGATATAGACATAGAAGTATCAGTCCTTTCTCCTCTAAAAAAGGTGGATTCCCCTGAGGAGATAATTTTAGGAAAACACGGAGTAATTGTAAAGAGAGGGTTTAGGCAGGGAGTATTTCTTCCTCAGGTAGCTGAGGAGACCGGCTGGAGTAAAGAAGAATTTTTGTCTTATCTTTGTGCCCATAAAGCTGGACTTCCCTTTGATTGCTGGAAAGATAAAGATACAGAACTTTATGTATTTACAGCTTGCGTTTTTTCTGAAGGGGAGTTTAAGCAATGAGGAAGATATTAATAGGTATAGACTGGGGAGGCACATTTATTAAGTTAGGGATATTTAACTTTAAGGGAGATATTTTGGGTAAATACAGATTATCCTCCCAGGAATTTTCTCAGCCTTCAAGGTTTTTTAAATATCTTAAAAAGAAACTCCAGAACATTCTTAAAAAGAGAGGATTAAGTTTGTCCAGAGTTAAGGGTATGGGGATAGGTGTGCCGGGGGTAATCAATACAAAAGAAGGTTTTATCTATTATCTTCCTAATATAAAGGGCTGGGAAAATTTTCCTTTTAAAGTAGTATTTGAGAAAGAATTTGGTCTTCCTTTAGCTTTAGATAACGACGCTAATCTCTTTGCTTTAGCCGAGTTAAAGCAAGGAGAGATGAAAGGAGTAAAAAATGCGGTATTATTTACCTTAGGCACAGGCTTAGGCTCAGGGTTAGTTTTAGGGGGAGAGGTATTCCGGGCAAAGACCTCTTCATTTGAAGCTGGACATTTTCCTGTGGATTTTAAAGGAAGAAAATGTGGTTGTGGCTCGAAGGGATGTATAGAGACATTTTTAGGAAGCAGTTATATAGTGAAGAAGGCTAGGAGGATTTTAAGAAAAAAGATTTCTTCTCCTAAGGAGTTGTATTGCTTAGCCTTAGAGAATAATCCCCAAGCCTTAGAAATCTGGAGAGATTTTGGCTATAAATTAGGAGTCTTTTCAGCAGGCCTTATAAATCTTTTAAACTTAGAACTAATAGTCTTGAGCGGAGGAATAGCCAAAGCCAGCAGGTTTTTTATGAAAAGTTTAAAAGAGGCAATACAGGAGAGAACGATGCCTCCTTTTCTTAAAGGGGTAAAGGTAAAGAAGTCTAAGCTGGCAGATACAGCTGGCATATTAGGGGCTTATGAGTTTATTAAGGAGAGATTAAGTAGGGATAGTTTTCGCTAATCATAGTTTAGGAAGCGATGGTAATAGCGCAGACTATAAAGAAGGTAAAAGAAGTTATAAGGAGAGTCAAAAATAAGAAGATAGGCTTTGTTCCTACTATGGGTGCTCTTCACGAAGGACATCTTTCTTTGGTGAGGAGGGCTAAGAAAGAAGCTGATTTTGTAGTAGTAAGTATATTTGTAAATCCTCTCCAATTTGGGCCTCAGGAAGACTATAAACTCTATCCCCGCAATTTCAAGAAAGATGAAGCTCTTTTAAAGAAAGAAGGGGTAAATTTGATATTCTACCCTACCCCTAAGACTATGTATTTAAAGGGTTTTTCTACTTATGTGGAGGAAGTTTATTTGAGCAGGGTTTTGTGTGGGGTTTCCCGGCCGGGGCATTTTAAAGGAGTAACTACGGTAGTGGCTAAACTCTTTAATATTGTAGAGCCGGATATTGCTTATTTCGGCCAGAAGGACTATCAACAGGCTCAGATTATTAAAAGGATGGTTAGAGATTTAAATTTCCCTATTAAAATAAGAGTTCTTCCCATAGTTAGGGATAAAGATGGGTTAGCTTTAAGCTCGCGGAATAGTTATTTAAGTTCTGAGGAGAGAAAATCAGCCTTGGTGCTTTTTCAGTCGATAAGGTTAGCCAAGGATTTAGTAAGAAGAGGCATAGTTGAGAGCAGTCTGATTATAAAAGAAGTCAGAAAACTTATAAATTCAAAGAAATATACTAAAATAGACTATGTAGAGATAGTAGACCCTTTGACTTTGCGTCCTTTAAAAAGAATAGAGAAGAGGGGCTTATTAGCTTTAGCAGTCTATGTGGGCAGAGCCAGGCTTATAGATAACGCTTTTTTAGTTTACCCTAAAAGAAAGGCTAAGGTTTAGGATGAAGAAGTTGGGCATTTTAGGTTGTGGAGCTATTGGTGAAGGAGTAGCTTTGTTTGTAGAAAAGGAACTTTCTTCTAAGGTAAAACTGAGTAGCCTCTTAGATAAAGAAAGAAGGAAAGCCCAGGCTCTTAAATCTAAACTGGGTAGGTCTAAGCCAGTAGTGGTAGATTCTTTAGATAGCTTATTTAGGAAATCTGACTTAATTTTAGAGAGTGCTTCCTGGAGAGTAGTAAGAGCTTTATTAGAGAAGGCTCTCAGCTATAGAAAAGATTTAATAATCTTAAGCGTGGGAGGCTTACTCAGTCAAGGTCAGCTTCTTAAGAAAGCAGAAAAGAAAGGCATAAACATTTATCTTCCTTCAGGGGCTATCTGTGGAATTGACGGAGTATTAGCTTCTTCTTGTGCTAAGATAAAGAAATGCTTACTAATTACTTCTAAACCTCCTCAGGGTTTTAAGGGTGTTGAATATATAAAAAATAAGAAAATAAATCTTAATACTTCCCAGAAGAAAGTTTTATTTAGGGGAAAGGCAGAACAGGCTTTTAAATATTTTCCTCAGAATATTAATGTAGCTTCTACTTTACTTTTTGCTTCTAAATTTAAAGATTTGCAGGTAGAAATTGTTCTTGAACCCAGGCTAAAAAGAAATACTCACAAAATTTATCTGCTTTCTCAGATAGGAGAGATAGAGGTTAAAGTAGAAAATGTCCCTTCTATTCTGAATCCTAAGACCAGCAGTTTAACCATAGCTTCGGCCCAGGCCCTTTTAAGAAAAATGTTTTCTTCTCTGAAGATAGGCATTTGAAAAGGCAAAGGAGAGCCTGAGAGTTAAGGCAGGCTAATATCTAATATTTTATACCTTAAGATTCCCCGGGGAACCTTAATTTCTACTACATCTTCTTTCTTTTTACCTAAGAGAGCACAAGCTACCGGAGAGCTTATTCCGATTTCATTTCTTTCAAAATCTGCTTCTTCATCGCTTAAGATTATGTAAAAGAATTCTTCTCCGGTATCTAAGTCTTTTAACAGAACTTTTGTCCCTACACTTGCCTTTTCTAAGTTTACATCTTCAGGTGAAATAATAACCGCTGAAGATAACTTAGTTTCCAGTTCCCTGATTTTTTTCTCCAGATTCAGCTGAGCTTCTTTTGCTGAGTCATATTCAGCGTTTTCGGAGATGTCTCCTAAAGAGCGGGCTTCTTCTATCCGTTTGCTTAGCTCTTTGCGTTTGACTTTTTTTAAATATTCTAATTCTTGAAAGAGTTTTTCGTAGCCTTCTTTTGTAAGATAAATTCTTTCCATTGTTTATCTCTCCATTTAGTTTAAAAATAAACCCCTTCTACCTGATTTAAGATAAGTAAAGAGATAGAAGGGGCTAAAACTTGTTTAGATAATAGCTGATTTAAGCTCCTTAGAGACTCTGAAGGATAATTTCTTCTTGGCAGGAATCTGAATAGTCTCGCCAGTCTTAGGATTTCTTCCGGTTCGGGGCTTAGTCTCTTTTACTTTGAAAGTCCCAAATCCTGAAATTGCTACTGGTTCTCTTTTCTTAAGAGTACTCTTAATAGTATCCAGGATAAGTTCTACTATTTCTTGGGCTTGTTTTTTAGTTTCGGTTTTTTCGGCTACCTTAGCTATCAACTGGGCTTTATTCATTCTTCCTCCTTTCTTGTTTTAAACTATTAATCTTTTAAGCCCTGTAGAATATTTATATATTAGCCTCTTTATTTTGTCAAGAATTTATTATATTTTTTGCTAATAGCCTAAAGAGGCAAAAAAGGTGAGGTTGTATAAGGTAAAGGTTGGCAGAAAGGTTAAAACTTGTAAACTTTTTATTTTAAAATTCTTCATAAAAAGATTGACACCCCTTTTATTTAGGATAAAATATTTGTTCAATGACTGAACATACCTTAAAAGAAAAAGAAGAGATTTTAAGTATTCTCCAGATTCTTTCTTCCAACCCTCAAATAACCCAGAGAGAGATATCTTCAAGATTAGGCATATCTGTAGGTAAAACCAACTACCTCTTAAAAGAACTTATAAAAAAAGGTCTTATAAAAAAAGTAGTAAGATTTAAAGAGCCTTCCTTGAAGTTGAGAAGAATAAGATACCTCCTCACTTCGAAAGGATTTGCCGAGAAAGCAGGACTGATTTATATGTTTTTTAAGAAGAAAGAGGCTGAATACCAGGAATTTAAAAGAATATGGGAGGAGTCAAAAGTTTAAAAGGCTTGATTTTAAAGGAATTTTTTTAAAAATTCATAAAAAGGAGTTGAAATGCACTATTTAGATAAGTTAGAGAACCAAAGTATTTATATAATAAGGGAAGCCTATGCTGAGTTCAGGAAAGTAGCAATGTTATGGTCTATAGGCAAAGATTCAACTACTCTCCTTTGGCTTATAAGAAAAGCCTTTTTTGGTAAAATTCCTTTTCCTATCGTCCATATTGATACCAGTTTCAAATTTAAAGAGATTTATCAGTTCAGGGATAGATATGCAAAAGAGTGGGGTCTTAATTTAATAATAGCTAAAAATGAGGAAGCTTTAAAGAGAGGAGTAGGTCCAGAGAAAGGAAAATTTAATTGTTGTACAGAGCTTAAAACTAATGCTTTAAAGCAGGCGATTAATAAATATGGGTTTCGAGCTTTATATTTGGCAATAAGAAGAGATGAGCATGGGATTCGCGCCAAAGAAAGGATTATGAGCCCCCGGGATGAGGATTTTGAGTGGGATTATAAAAATCAGCCTCCGGAATTATGGGACCAATACAAGACAAAAGCAAGAGAGGAAGAACACATAAGAGTTCATCCTATGTTAGGCTGGCGAGAGATAGATATTTGGGAGTATATAAGAAAAGAAAAAATCCCAATAGTTTCTTTATATTTTGCCCGGCAAGGTAGGCGTTACAGAAGTATCGGTTGTGAGTGTTGTTGTGCTCCTATTGAATCTGAGGCCGATACTTTAGATAAGATAGTTGAGGAGTTAAGAATCTCTAAAGTTTCGGAAAGAAGCGGCCGTGCACAGGATAAGGAAGATGCTTACACTATGCAGCGTCTCAGATCGCTTGGATATATGTAGAGAATATGGCTGGGCCCGATAAGGTTACTCTAATTGATTTATATTTAAAAAGAAAATGTCGATGCCTAAAATTGGCAAGAAATATCATGTTCATTATATTACTGTTAGAAATTGGCTAATTAAAAATATGTAGCTGTGAAGAGAGATAAAGAAAGAGACGCGCATCTACGTTCTTTAATCAAAGCTTTAAGTTGGCGAGTTTTTGCTACTTTAGCTACAATCTTAATTGTATTTGTCTTTACTAAGAAACTAGTCCTTTCTCTGGAGGTAGGCCTAATAGAGGTGATAGTGAAACTTATTCTCTACTATTTTCATGAGAGAATTTGGAGTTGGGTTCCCTGGGGTAAAAAGAGGCATCCTTTATCTTTCCTGCCTCTTAAAGACAAACTTAAAAAAGAGGATTTTAGGATTATTAAGGATAAGTTAAAGGAATTGGGTTATATAGAGGAGGATTAAATGCAAACTCTTAAATTTGTAATAGTTGGCCATGTTGACCATGGAAAATCTACTCTTATCGGTAGACTTCTTTATGAGACAGGTTCTTTACCTGAAGATAAGATAAAAGAGATAGAAGAAACCTCCCAGCAATTAGGCCGGGAGACTGAGTTTGCTTATCTCTTAGACCACTTAGAAGAAGAGCGCACTCAAGGTATAACTATTGAAACTACCCAGGTATTTTTTAAGACTAAGAAGAGAGAGTACGTAATAATTGATGCTCCCGGACATGTGGAGTTTGTCAAGAATATGGTAACTGGAGCCTCTCAGGCTGAAGCAGGTGTATTAATTGTAGATGTAAAAGAAGGTATAAGAGAGCAGACTAAAAGGCACAGCTTTCTTTTGTCTTTATTGGGGATAAGCCAGATAATAGTAGTTATAAATAAGATGGATTTAGCAGATTATTCTCAGGAAAGGTTCAACCAGCTTAAGCAGAATTTAGAGAGTTTTCTTAATTCCTTAGGCCTTAAGCCCTTATTTTATCTTCCTCTATCAGCCTACAAGGGAGACAATATCTCTAAGAAGTCGGAAAAGCTAAGCTGGTTTGGGGGACCTACTTTTTTAGAGAGTTTAGATTCTTTAGCCTCTAAAGTTCATCCTGAAAGTAAAGATTTTATCTTTCCGGTTCAGGATGTATATAAGATTGAGGATAAGAGAATAGTGGTAGGAAGAATTGAGTCAGGGAAAGTACACAGAGATGACAGAGTTAGGATTTCCCCTTCCGGCCTTACTACTAAAGTTCTTTCCATTGAGAAATTTAGGGATTCACCCTCAGAAGCCTGGGTTGGAGAAAATGTGGGTCTCATCTTAGAGAATGCGGTGTTTGTGGAGAGAGGCAATATTATCTATTCTCAAGGACTTACTTTTTCTGATAACTTCTCAGCAACGATATTCTGGCTTTCTAAAGAAGATTTTAATAGAGATAGACGCTTGGAGATAAGGTCAGCTACTCAGAAGACTACCTGTAAGATAGAAATAAAAGAGAGAATAGATTCTCAGACTCTGGAGGTGGTTGAGAAAGACTCAAAAATCTTAAAGAATTTAGAAGTAGCCCGGGTAAATATTAAGACCAAAAGGCCTTTGGCTATTAAAAATTTCTCAGAGTTAGAAGAGTTAGGAAGATTCGTATTAACTGAGGATGGCAATATCTGCGCAGGAGGCATTATTACTTCAGTATAAAGATGGAAAAGATAAATCTTTCTGAGCAGGTAATAGAAGATATTATAAAGATAATTACTAATTACAAAGAGGTTGAGAAGATTGTAATTTTTGGCTCAAGAGCTACTAATAATTCTAAAAATACCTCGGATATAGATGTTGCTATCTTTGCTAAAAACTGGACAGATAAAGACTTAAATATAGTAAAGTTTAATTTAGATGAATATATCAAGACACCTTTAAAGTTCGATTTACTTAATTTTTATGAGATTGAGAAAGAGAGCCTCAAAGAGAATATTTTGAGGGACGGGAGGATTATATATGAAAAAAGAAAGGATTAAAGAAGTTTATGAGGATTTTAAAAACGCTTTAGGGAGGTTGAGAGAGGCTTTAGAAGAAGATTTATCTAAGGGTTCTATAGTAGTTGATGGCACAATTAAAAGGTTTGAGTTTACTTTTGAGTTGGCCTGGAAATTAGCTCAGCTGATATTAGAGTATAATAATGTCCAGACTCGGGGGCCTCGGCTGGTAATAAAAGAGGCTTTTAAATTAGGGTTAATTAAAGAGGGAGAGAGTTGGATAGATATGTTGGAAGATAGAAATAAGACTTCCC
>Ga0180301_10001269_pt1 | contig 19845 bp, 15 predicted proteins | sample GuaBasSediGuay16_FD_121797 | JGI IMG/M metagenome (GOLD analysis project Ga0180301, IMG submission 121797) | Subseafloor sediment microbial communities from Guaymas Basin, Gulf of California, Mexico - Guay16, Core 4569-2, 12-15 cm | ecosystem: Environmental > Aquatic > Marine > Hydrothermal...
ACGATATATACAAAAAGAAATAAATCTTGACAATTTTACAATTTTAAATTATTATGAACTTAAGAATCAAAAAGCCCTAAAATTAAAGGAGTTTGTTATGCAAAAAAAGAAGAATCTATCAAGAAGAAAATTTCTGGGAAGCTGTGCTGCGTGTGCAGCAGGCATATCAACTTTATCGTTTCTAACAAAACCAACTTTCAATAATGATTACAAATATTTTCAAAACAATGATAAAAAAATTAGAATCAGTCTTATATTTGCTCATCCTTCTTCAAAAGAGCCCTGCTGGCCGAACATAGGATATGATTTTGAGGCACGTAAAAGAGAACTCCTGAAAAAGTTCAAAGAAAAATTTAAGGAAGTAGAATTTTTACCAGTTACAGCAAGAAAAGATGAAGACGCAACTAAAATACTGCAAACTGATAATCAAGTTGATGGCTATATAGTTTACCTTGTAGGTTGTTTATGGGGAAATGTGCCAGAAATAATAGCTTCTTCCGGTAAACCCACAATATTTGTTGATGACCTTTTTGCAGGAACCGGCAAGTTCCTTACAGGTTATTCAAAAGTTAAAAGGCAGGGATTAAAAGTAATTGGTATTTCCTCTTCAAAATTTGAAGACGTTGTTAAAGCAGTTCAATGTATTGTATGCATAAAAAAGTTGAGCCTCTCAACTATGCTGGTTATTGGTGGAAAACCCGATACTGTTATCGAAAAAAACTTTGGAACAAAAATCCTGGGATTAGAATTCGCCGAAATAAATAAAGAATATAAAAAAGTAGACCCTCTAAAAGTTAAACAAATAGCCGAAAAATGGATAAATGAAGCTGAAAAGATTGTTGAACCTTCTCACCAGGATATAGAAAAATCATCTGCTCTTTATCTTGCTATGTGCAATTTAATGAAAAAATACAATGCCAGAGCTATTACAATAAACTGCCTTGGAGGGTTTTATGGAGGTCATCTTTCTGCATATCCCTGCCTCGGTTTTATGCAACTCGATAACGATGGACTGGTAGGTGGTTGTGAAGCAGACCAGAAATCTACCATTACTAAATTACTTATGAGTTATTTAACAGGACGCCCCGGATTTATTTCTGACCCCGTAATTGATACTGCTACTAACAGAATTATATATGCTCATTGTGTAGCACCAACAAAAGTTTTCGGTCCTTATGGTTCATCAAATCCTTACCATATAAGAAATCATTCCGAAGACAGAAAAGGAGCCTGTAATCGCTCTCTTATGCCTCTTAATCAAATAGTTACAACTATAAAATTTGATGCAGAGAAAAAAATGGTTATTATGCATCAGGGAAAAACAGTGGCCAACATAGATGAAGATAAAGCCTGTAGAAATAAACTGGCTGTTGAAGTAATGGGTGATATACACAAGCTTCTAAAATTCTGGGATGAATGGGGATGGCACAGAGTTACATTCTTCGGTGAATTTAAACAACAGGTTTATCAAATAGCTACACTGCTCGGATTTAATGTTATTGAAGAAGCATAAGTAATACAACAAATCTATATTTAATATATTTCTTGACAATTTTACTATAATAATTTATTTTAATTAAATCAAAAAAGAAAAACTGTTTTCGGGCTTATAAGTAGTCTTATTAATCAAACAAAATAGGAGAAAACTATGACAGATAAAAAAGCAGACCTTGCCGGACCCGGAATCGGCGATTATAATGAACCTGAAAAAATTCTACCCCGGGATTACAATTCTATTCTTAATCCAAAGGAAACTCAAAAAGCTATTTTTGCAGTCAAAAATTACATTGAAGAAAACCTGTGTAAGGAACTGAATTTAATGATGGTTACAGTTCCTTTAATAGTGGAGGCACAATAACAAGAGACATTGAGGAATCGGAATGATAAAAAATCTCATCAAAACAGCCCTGCAGAGTTTGCAAAAAAATCGTATGCGCAGTTTGTTAACATCTCTGGGTATCACCATTGGAGTAAGCGCTGTTATCATCATGTCGGCAATTGGACATGGTTCACAGGAACTCATTAAACAGCAAATAGATGCACTGGAAACCAATGTACTCATTGTATTTCCAGGAGGAAGCCGAATGGGTGGTGTTCATCGCGGAGTTGGCAGTTTAAATCGATTCACTTTTGACGATGTGGAAAAAATTCAAGAAGAAGCCACACTGGTGACGGCAGTATCACCGGTTGTAAGATCGGGTGGTCAGATTATCGGTGGGGGTAATAACTGGAGTTCTGAAGTCGTCGGTGTATCCACCGAATATTTTGAAATAAGAAACTGGAAAACCGAATGTGGTGAAATATTTACTGAAAAAGATATTCGTGCCCGAAAAAAAGTTGCATTGTTAGGAAAAACGGTGGCTGACGAATTGTTTCCCGACCAGGACCCCACAGGTGAGAAAATCAGGATTCGCAATGTTCCCTTCAAGGTTGTCAAAGGACAAATTGGTATGGGACAGGATCAGGATGATATTGTCGTGGCGCCAGCGACAACTGTTCTTTATCGCTTAAAAGGTGGACGATATGTAGATATGATTCAAGCCAGCGCGGTTTCTACTAAGCAGCTTGAAGCAGCCGAAGAAAAACTACGCTCAATCATTCGAGAGTCGCATAGCTTGAAGGAGGGCGAGGACGATGATTTTTACATTCACAATCAGACAGAAATTACCGAAACCGTTACCCAAACATCCAAAACAATGACAACGCTTCTGGCCGCCATCGCCAGTATTTCGCTTATTGTCGTCGGTATCGGCATTATGAATATCATGCTCATTTCATTTACGGAACGGACAAGAGAAATTGGTATCCGTTTATCAGTGGGGGCGCGGAAAAGCGATATTCTTATACAGTTTCTAACCGAATCCATTTTGTTGAGTTTGATCGGCGGGATTGTCGGCATCCTTTTATCCCTTATTGCATCCGCCATGTTAAACCACTTCACAGGTTATTATGCGCTGATTAAACCGGAAATTATACTTATCGCTTTTAGCTTTTCAGGATCTGTAGGCATCACGTTTGGTTTTTATCCAGCCCGTAAAACAGCGTCATTAAATCCGATTGATGCACTGAAATATGGATAAAAAAGTAGTAAGATAAAAATGAAAAAACAACAAATAACTTTAGAGCAGATATTTTTAGCGGCTATTGTATCGTTAGCGGTTTTTTTGAGGATTTGATTCGGACTATTGACATAACAGCATAGGGGAATAAAATGTTATTATAGATCGAGTTTTGGAAATTTCCCTTCTTGTGCAACGGCAGACAGGGACGATATTCGAGACAGAACCCTTTTAAAGAGGAGAGGATTTGGATATAATGTTGAGTATAGGTATGGAGGTAATGAGTTACAGACTTCGGCATGCTCAGTCGAACCGTCCGCTACCGAATTTCAACAGAGGATGGGGCAATCTCTCTACAAATCATAACTCTAATATTTATCTTGACCAGAGGGGTGCAGTATAACATGCGACATATCACATTAAGAACAAAGTTGACATTTAGCTTTTCCTTGGTTATTGCGGTAGGTGTTTTCCTGTCGGTAATTGTAGGCATACGGTTGATTGGCAACACAATTATAAGACAGGCCCAGGACAAAGTCAGACTCGATCTTAACTCTGCGCGAGAAGTGTATCACGAGGAAAGCCAATGCATTAGGAATATAGTCCGTCTAACTGCAATAAGATTTTTTGTGAGAGACAATGTATTGACTGGCAACAGCGAAAAGTTGAGAACCGAATTACGAGCAATTATGGAAAGGGAATCCTTAGACATACTTACTCTTGTCGACAAAAAGAGATGCGTTCTTGTCAGGGCCCTAAATCCAACGATCTATGGTGACCAACTGAATGACGAAGTGGTTAATTGGGTAATGGCAAAGAAACAAGCGGTAGTATCAACGCAAATCGTTCCTCAGGAAGAGCTACAAAAAGAAAGTGAAGATCTTGCTCAGCAAGCCAGGTTGGAATTGATTCCCACTCCTAGGGCTAAACCAAGGACAGAAGCTGTGGAGACTTCTGGTATGATGATTAAAGCGGCAGCACCTGTTTTTGATTATGATGGCAACCTGATTGGAGTATTGCTTGGGGGGAAACTACTTAATCGAAATTATGAGATCGTTGATAAAGTAAAGGACATAGTTTATATAGGGGAAAAATACAAGGGAAAGGACATTGGGACCGTTACCATTTTTCAAGGAGATCTTCGTATATCTACAAATGTGAGGAGGAACGATGGTTTAAGAGCCATTGGAACTCGGGTCTCTCAAGAGGTATATGATCAGGTAATTGGAAAGGGTATCCCTTGGATTGGTAGGGCATTTGTGGTAAACAACTGGTACATAACTGCATATGAGCCCATAAAGAACTTAAAAGGAGAAATTATTGGTATGCTTTATGTAGGAATGCTCGAGTCGCCATACATCGATTTAAGGAATAAAGTTATATTCACCTTCCTGAGTGTCGCATTAGTGAGCGTCATACTTCTGTCAATAGTAGGATACCTCACAACATTTAACATCGTCAAACCACTCAGAGAGTTGTTAGATGCCACTAAGAAAGTCGCAGGTGGCGATTTAGCTCATCGGGTGCAGATAAAGTCTCGGGACGAAATCGGACAATTAGCAAGGTCTTTCAATCATATGACTATGGAGCTGCAGAAGGCTACCGAGAACTATCTGATGTTAAATAGGACATTGGAGGATAAAGTGAGAGAAGAGAGCAGGAAATTGAAAGAGGCCCAAGAACAGCTCATTCAGTCAGAGAAGTTGACCTCACTTGGTAAAATGGCTGCAGGGGTAGCACACGAGATAAACAATCCTCTGACATCAATATTGATCAACAGTCATCTAATAGCAGAAAAATTGAAGAACGATGCTCGCTTTCAGGAGAATCTGAATCTAGTGATAAATGAGGCGACTCGGTGCAGTGAGATCGTTAAGGGGCTTTTGGAATTTTCCCGGCAGAGTCCACCCGAGAAGAACCCTGCAGACATTAATAAGGTGATTGAAAAAACTCTGTTGCTTTTGAGAAGCCAGCTTCTTGTACATAATGTGAAGGTCGCTAAAGACCTGGTCGGCGACTTACCAAAGATAATGATAGACATTAACAAAATCGAGCAGGTCTTTACAAACATTGTGTTGAATGCCATTGAGGCAATGCCAGATGGAGGAATGCTGTTTGTTAGTTCTCGGAACTCAGCAGATAGCCGATTTGTGGAAATTAAATTTAGTGATGAAGGCGTTGGTATTCCCAAAGAGAATATTAACAGGATTTTTGACCCATTCTTCACCACAAAAGGTACTAAAGGTACTGGATTGGGACTTTCGGTTAGCTATGGGATTGTGCAACAGCACAGGGGAACTATAGATGTGCAAAGTGAGTTAGGAAAAGGGACATCCATAACCATACAACTACCCATAAATGAGGCAAAGAAAACCTAAGTCAAAGGAGTAGGCGAAATGTTATGGATAGAAAAGAAAGGAGGATACAGATGACCTGGGTTAATGATTACAAGGGGAAAATCTCATCTCTTGAGGAGGCAGCATCTGTTGTAAAAAGTAAAGGCAGAGTTTATATAAGCGGCAATGCAGCGACCCCTCTTACCTTGCTGGAAGCATTAGCGAATCGGAAAGATGAGCTTCGGGATGTTGAGATTACACATGTGCTTCTACTCGGCAATGACCCGCTTTCCAGACCGGAAATGGAAGGCCATTTCAGACACAATTCGCTTTTTGTGGGACCCGCTGACAGAGAAGCGATAAACGAGGGTCGTGCCGATTATATCCCCATATTCTTGTATGAAATACCAGACCTGTTTTATTCAGGGCTTTTGAACCTTGATGTTGCGTTCGTGCATTTGTCACCCCCTGATAGCAAGGGCTTTATGAGCTTTGGCGTTGAATGTCTGGCTTCAAAAGCTGCGGTCGAATCTGCAAAAATCGTTGTGGCTCAGGTAAATGATAAGATGCCAAGGACATTGGGCGATTGTTTTGTACATGTTTCTCAGGTAGACAAAATTGTGGAAGTCTCTGTAGAGTTACCAGAGCTTCTGCAAAAAGAGTTTACAGAAGTGGAAAGAAAAATTGGTGAAAATATTGCAGGATTGGTCGAAGATGGCGCTACGATTCAACTTGGAATAGGGGGAATACCAAATGCTGCACTCAAGGCTATGAAAGGTAAGAGAGATTTGGGAATACATACGGAGATGGTTTCAGATGGGATAATAGAAGCGATGGAGAGTAGCTTGGTAACAGGAGCCAAGAAAACCTTACATCCCCACAAGGTTGTTGCCACATTCCTTTTTGGTTCAAAAAAGGTCTACGAATATGCACACGATAATCCGGCATTTGAAATCCACCCCGTGAATTATACAAACGACCCTTTCATTGTAGCCCAAAATGAGAAGATGGTAGCCATAAATTCGGCAATAGAGGTTGATTTGACTGGCCAGGTATGTTCGGATTCAATCGGAACCAGAATTTATTCAGGTTTTGGCGGTCAGGTTGATTTTATCAGAGGTGCTGCTCGATCGAAGGGTGGCAAACCTATTATTGCGTTGCCATCAACAGCGAAAAACGGCGAAATCTCAAGAATAGTTCCTTATCTTAAACATGGAGCGGGAGTCGTGGATACAAGAGCAGATATTCATTATATCGTGACGGAATATGGGGTCGCACACCTGCACGGTAAGAACCTGAGGAAACGTGCTCTGGAGTTGATTAGAATTGCCCACCCCAAGTTTAGGGAGGAACTGGAAAAAGAGGCGCTTAAGAGGAAATTGTTGTGATGAGGCCATTGAGAGCTTGGAATAGAACTAAGATTAATCATAGAAATCACACTTGGGAGGTAGAGATGGAAGAAAAATCAAAGATTTTGGTTGTTGATGATGAGATATCAGTTTGTAAGAGCATAGTCAATGCATTAGAATCTGAACAGTATATTGTGGATATGGCACTTAGCGGAGAGGAAGCCCTGAAGAAAGAGGCCAAGAGCAAATATGATGTTATCGTTACAGATCTAATGATGCCAGGTATAAGCGGTATGAACCTACTGAGGGAGATCAAGAAGAAAGGTTCCATTGCAAAAGTTATAATGATTACTGGATATCCATCAATTAAATCAGCTGTTGAAGCCATTAAGTTGGGCGCTTTTGACTATATACCCAAACCGTTCACGCCCAATGATTTGCGGAGCATGGTCTCCAGAGCACTGGAAAGCAGTCGCTATCGTGAACGGGAGATGGCTATGGAAGCCGGGCTGAGGGAGGAGGAGAAAGAGAGGATTTCTGTTCCTCAGGGTCTATATTGTATTCCGGAAAATTCATGGGCAATGGTAGAGCAAGATGGCAATGTGCGCTTAGGGATACATCATATTTTCATGAGAACTATTGGAGAGATAACATCAGTCGAGCTTCCCAAGGTGGGCGAAATGAGGTATCAGGGAGAAGCTTGCTCAAGGGTGACGGATTCCCAACTACATGTGCACAGGGTATGGACACCAGTTGGTGGGAAAGTTATTGCAGTAAACGAAGAAATAAAAAAGGATTACTCCAAATTGGTGAAAGACCCTTACGGAGAAGGATGGATATTGCTAATGGCACCTCTACATTTAGATGAAGATTTGAGGAATTTAGTCCTTTAAAAAGCACCTAATTAACGATGGAAAAAGATTTGAATATTCCTGAAATCAAAAGTTTACTCCATACAGTGAAAACCCTTTTAGAAGGATTCAACCCAACCACCCTGATGTATTTAGATGAAGGAGGTAATTGGAGGAGAAACCCTCAGACTTTGAGGGACAGAATATCCGATGAATTGTGGTTTAGAATCTGGGAGATAAAACCGAAGCCAGATTTCACCAAGCAAATCAAAGCTATCCTTTATCCCTTTATTCGAAATGAAGGCTCTTGGGATCTCACTTGTAGCATTTTCCACGAGATTTTCACTAAAAACATTGAGGAAACTGACAATTTGCTTGTTATTATGGAGGTTCTTTACTGGCTTATTGAATATAATGCATACAAAACTGCCAGTGAGATCTATGTGGCTGACTGGGACGACAAAGGAAGGGCAAGAAGAGCCCAGTACCAAAAAAAAACCGAAGAATTATTGGGTGATTTAAAGCGCATAGGGGGCGACAGCTCCAAAGTTGATACCTTTTTCAAGATAATTAACCTACTAAAGGGAGATTGCATTTTTAACAAGGTGAGTTTGATTATCGCTGAGGAGGAAAAGGTAAGACATTATGTCAATAGTATACTCACCCGGCTCAAGAATGTTAAACAAAAAGATATAGTTTACGATTTGATTGACGAGGAGGCAGGTTCAGAGCTTGTGATGGTAACAACTGTGCCTGCGGCTCTCCTCCGCCCGTGTTTAGCATTGCTCACTGATCCAGCCGTTGATGTCTCCAGTGGCCTCCAATATGAGACATCAGATATATTGGGGAGGCTGAATGACCCCCGTTCTGCGGATACCCTGCTAAATTCCCTGGAAACCTATGATCTAAAATACACAAGCCTTAGGTGCAATTTGATATATGCTGTAGGTAATCTTAGGCAGAAGGAGGCGATAGGTCATCTCATTAACATACTGGAGGGTCCTGATTCCGTTGATGTGCGAGCGAGTGATGGTTCATTAATGTATAAACAACCGTTGAGCTCGGAGAAACGCGAGGCCATCTGGGCACTTGGCAAACTTGGAGCTAATGCGGTGGAGGCAATAACTACGCTTATGAAGTGCATCGATATTCCAGATAGAGAAATAAGGCTTTCACTGGCCTGGGCAATGGGAATGATAGGCCGCGGACAGAAGGAGAAATTTGGAGGCATCGATGCAAGAATTTTAATAGCATTGTTAAACTTACTCATGATTAAAGACGGCGAGATATTTGAGGAAGCCTCCTTTGCGTTAAGGGGATTGGATTTGCCAGATTTTCTTCATACCCTCTATCTGCGCAACTTAACAGCGGCCCCTGTGCTCTTCCTCAAACCGAGTAGCAACGGATTATACGAGCTTTCTGAAACCTTGCTTCACCTGATATCTATAAAGAGACCAGTTGTTATGGCAGTCACGGGCGACTCTGGAACTGGTAAGACATATTTTTGTGAGGTGATAGCCAAGGGATTTGCTGGATTACGAGAAGATGAGATATTGTATCTCCAGAGGGATGATCCGAAACATACGAAGATATTTAACAGGATGCTGGGCATAAAATGGTTAAGAAAAAATGTTAGCCGAGAGGTTTACCAAGATTATCCACTAATGGAAGTTAATGATAACCCTGATGAGTTTTTTGACGAATTTATCAGGGAGTATTCACATAAGAAGCTAATTATTCTGGATGGCTGGAGGGACGAAGTATACTTTCAGCGCATTGTTGAAATCTTCTATGCCAAAGGCTATCTTGATGTCGTAGTCAATTTTCGAACGACTTTCTCTACAAAGAGACTCAACCTGGAAGAACGTGAGAAGTCATTAGAAAGCGTCCGCACTCACCTCTCCTATATCGAGGAGCCGGTGATTCAGGAAACGAGGCTTTATCGTGAAGGTCTCGTCCTAATATATGATCTTGACAATTCAATACCGTCGCGGTTAAGCAGGGAAGAAATCTTTGAGGTCTTCCAGAGAAAAAAGGTGGAAACCTGGGGGAACTACATAAGGATCGGCAGGTTTGAGAGGGATTTACAGCCATTGAGTATCGAGGACGGCACCCTATCGTCTCGTTGGGAGGACATTGGCTCTGAGATTGAGGGGATTTCCTACAAGGGAGTTTCCCCCTTTACCCCCAGTGAGGCAAGTTTTTCTCGCATATTAAATGAGGATATTGCCCGGGAGCCTAACCTTCTTCAAGTGATAAGGTTCGCAGACATCAGCATCAATCGAATAGTATTCTATACGCACGGGCAGATAGCCTACTGTGGCTATGACGGAAGTATTGGCATTCTCACAGGCCTGAATGATCAAATCCTCTATACCCATTTATGTAACAAGAAAATAGATCGATTAACCATCGTTGATGGAGATATCTGGGCAGTTGATAATGATGGGTATCTAAAAATTGTGTCATTCCATAAAGGCACGATAATAGATATGGAGATGGGCAATTCACCTGTCTGTTCAATTGCTTCATTCCGGAGCGGCCGAGTAGTCACCGGACACTTTGATGGGACATTAAGAATATGGGATATTCAATCGAAACAAGTGAAAGTAATTAAAGGTTATGGGAATCCATTACTATCCCTGGCCGTCGATCGCCACGGAAGGATATTTTCAGGTGGCCCAAACAAAGAATTAAGGATGTGGGAGATAAAAAAGAATAGGGTGAAGATACTTGTTGGATATGAGGCCCCCATCGTGGCCATCGGGATATATCCTGATGGCAGAATAGTAACGGGAAGTGGATTGGCCGACAAATCCGAGAATGGGAGGCCCAGAGGCAATGCTAAAATCAGGATAGTTAATTTGAAAACCGATACTTTCAAGATATTCCATCCCTTTGGTACCGGATCGGTAAATGCAATTAATGCTTACTTTGATGGACGAGTTGTTGTTGGTTTAAAAGCCCCGGTCAATAATAGCCCAGGATGTAACCTCATTATTATAGACCCACGTCCAGATACCCCACAATATAAGACTTTGGGAGGGCATAGACTTGAGACGAGGGATTGTATAACTATGGGACCAAGGATCATCACCTGTGGAAGCGAAAACAATTCTGAGCACACACTGCGAATTTGGGGCACAGAATTATATGTGAGAATGGAGTATGATAAATTAAGATTAATGCCTGAATCTATGAATAAACCGCCCTATTATCGTGCACTCTTTTAGGTATATCAATGTCTGGTCCCTTGTTGTTGCCCTTATCTTGACGACTTCCCACGATGCATTATGATTAAAAGAAAGTAGGATGAACTGAGGAAAAAGATCATGGTCGCGCTTGGTTCGAACGATGGTGTATTAATCTTTCTGAACCATATGGGTATGGCCGATGAGTTCTATATATATGATCTTTACTAAGATGGGAACTTAGACTTTGTCGAGAAAAGGAAGAATACCTCGCCGGATATCGAAGAAGAACACGGTCGTATTGAGAAAATGAAAGCGGTTATTGAGATACTAAAGGATGTTAATGTCCTTGTTGGAAAGAGGCTGAGTCCCAACTTCGTCAAAATGGCCGCGGAAACCGGATTTCAACCGGTAGTGGTCAAGATCAACTGGATCACCGACATTATAGATGGACTGAAAAGGCACTTCAGCGAGATTAGCGATCTTATCATAGAACAGGCGCCGATGGGAAATGCTTCATGGCGCTCAAGAAAAGGGAGGGGCATTTAGTGCCAATAAACAGCAGGATGTCGAAGAAATTGGATACACGACCTACAATGGATGTCCGGGTGTAAATATAGGATATGCGCCCGAGGTCATACACTTTGCCTCCGGGATGGTGGTTGTCTACCAACCCTATCTCTATAAACCGACATTGACCGATAAGAAAACCCATCTGTCATACAATTAATAAGGAGGAGCCATGAATAAAAATTTCAGGATATCAGAAAGGATCCTGCGGATTCAAAAATCCGTGATCCATGAAATGACCAGATTGTCGAAAGAAATCGAGGATGTAACATTCCTGTCATGGGCAAAACCGACCTTGGATACACCAGAACACATCAAGGCTGCTGCCATCACCGCTATAAAAAATGAACTTGTTGGAGGATATTCTGAAACCGCGGGTCTTTTGGAATTAAGATGGTGCTGATGAATATATTACAAAACCGTTCGGTATTGAAGAGCTCATCTTTGTTATAAAAAAAGCCATCAAATTTAAGGAGATTCTTTCCCAGAATATTTTCCTCAAATCTGAAATAAAAATAAAATATGACTATGAAAATATTATTGGTAATGATCCTAAAATGAAAGAACTGTTTGAAAAATTAGAAAGAATTTCAAAAAGCGATTCAACAGTATTGATAATGGGAGAAACAGGAACCGTAAAAGAAATTATTGCCAGGGCAATTCACAATAAAAGCCCGAGAAAAGAGAAAAACTTTGTAGCAGTGAACTGTTCTGCTATCCCGGATACACTAATTGAAAGTGAACTTTTTGGTCACGTTAAGGGCGCATTTACAGGTGCATACAGGGAAAGAGTTGGAAAGTTTGAACTTGCTCATAAAGGAACTATATTTTTAGATGAAATAGGAGACCTGAATCACGAGGTTCAGGCAAAATTACTGAGAGTTCTTCAGGAAGGAGAAATTGAAAGAGTTGGTGAATCTGAACCTGTAAAAGTTGACGTAAGAATTATTGCTACTACAAACAAAGACCTGAACAAAATGGTATCAGAAAATAAATTCAGAGAAGACCTGTTCTACAGAATAAATGTAATTCCTGTAACTATCCCACCTTTAAGAGAAAGAAAATCTGACATACCATTGCTCATAGAATATTTTAAAAATAAATATGCGCCTCATAAAAATCTCATATTTCCTGATAAAGTTATAAAAGTCCTTCAGGAATATAACTGGCCTGGAAATATAAGAGAACTGGAAAACCTGATTGAAAGACTCTCTGTCCTTAAATATGAAAATGAAGTAAAACTTAAAGATCTGCCTTTTTTCAATACTGAATTTGAGCATAAAGAATTTTCATTCAGTATTCCAGAAAATGGAATTTCACTCGATGAAGTTGAAAAAAATATGATTAAACTCGCCCTAAAAAAAGCAAATGGAAACCAGACAAAAGCAGCCGAACTATTAAAAATCCCCCGCCATATACTCGTTTATCGTATAAAGAAGTTCGGGTTGATTGATTAACAGTATTACCTCAATAAAACCATCTTTTTAAATCCTGAAAAACTCCTCGTTTTTAACCTGTAAATATAAACACCACTGGACACTTTATTCCCATTGTTATCTGTTGGATTTTGAAGATTCATTACCTTACCTCTTTACTAACGCTATGCATAACCCGCCGGTAAATCCAAAGCGAAGCGACGGGTTTATCGGTCGGGGTTCATGCGATTGTTAGGCGTATTATAACAATTCCTTATAAATAAAGTTCGAAATAATATTGCAATAAATGAAGAATATAAAGACAATAGAGATATATAAAACGAAATCAAAAAGAACCATAAAACCAAAATAGAAATTGATAATAAGTTGAATGACTTTACTCTAAAAGCTATACTTTATCATGAGATATAGTTCATCGTTATCCTTCATCCTTCCAAAGGTAGTTGTTTTTTTTCCTTCTATCCAACGAGCACCTAAAGTAATTTCAGCATTATCTACAGGATGATAAGCAATCCCAGGAGAGAGAATAAGAGCATAGTTGTTTTCAATATCTTTAAAATCTTTTATCTCTATACCGCCACTAATGGGAGTTATTTTTAGTTTTTCATTAAGAAGTTTCCATTCCAGACCAAACATAAAATAATCTTCCAGATTATCCTTACCCCTCTCATGGATAAAACCATGCAGGTATTGCCCATTAATGTATATTCCGTTTTCGAAAGTATAATCTGCTCCAAGAACATATTTTACATAAGGTTTATCATTTAGAGCAATTGATTCTTGTTCTCCCATCCCTAAAGCAGATAAATCTGTTGTCATCTTGACCTTCTTATGAAAAAACACTGCAGCTTCAGCCCATACACCAACACTAGCTATTGCTCCTGCCATATCCATTCCAACGATATGCATCCTCGGATAGATGAGTTCACTTTCTATATCTACTTCGCCTGGAGTAATTCCTGTAGGAGTAAATGTTACCTTTCTTGCCAAAGGCAAATCATCCCGGCCGTAGACATAACTTAAAGAGAAATCATAATCAAGAATGTTCTTTGAAACTTTCATCCCAATTTTAGAACCTTCTTTGAGATTATTCTTTGGCATAACAATAGTATCAGTTGAATTTCTTAAAGTTAATTCTGAAGGTAATTGCATAGAAGGCGACAATGCAGAAGCCCAATCTCCACGAGGTAATACAGCAGGAGTAAATATCGGAATATAAATAAAGGAAAAAGTGTAATCTTCTAAATAGTATGATGCTTTTAATCCATCAGAGCCGAGATGTCTTCCAAAATCCCAAATATCTTCAAGGTCATTAGGATTAAGATTGTCGGTTGGGTTTAGTTTATCCGCTGTTCCCCAGGCAATCCGCTGTCTTCCAATACGAAGGTCAAGATTATCAGAAAGAAATCCGTATAGGTCAACATATGCTTCTCTAAAGTCCAAATTTAACGGAGAAACCTTATCCTTATTTATTAAGTCGGCACTATTTTGAACCGCAGAAAACCCCAATGACCTTAGCCAGACTTCACTGTAAAACCTTGCTTTTTCTGATGGATTGACCTCTGTTTTTAAATCAAGTCGATATTCATGCCAGGAAAAATCGTTATCGTCATTTAGACGAAGTCGATTGTCGGTTTGTAGATAACCATTCCATTCAACTCCAAAACTTTCGCTTTCTTGTGCCCGAACTTGCCAAGCAAATACCATCACGTTCATCAAACAGAACAAAATAGTCTTTTTCATCTTTACTGTCCTCCTCGTATATTATATTAGCCATCGGTTGAACTATCATTGATAACAATAATTTCGTTGACTTCTTTTGCGGCGATTAATGTTTTCACGATTCCGGATAGTGTTTTTTCTTCATCGAAAACGCACACAATGGCGGATATTGAATAATTGCTATTAGTCACTATTTGCTTCTCCTTTGACTTTGTGAAAGGTTCAGTTCATTCAAAGTTTACTGCTGTTTTCATTAGGCTGTGGATGTGTCCTGTGTCTTTCATCCTGGCGCTCCAGATAAAGCTCCTCCCATATTGGATCAAGAAGTTCAGCAACTTCCTTATCGTATTGAATCATTTCATTGTAGTATTCTGCGTCTCGAAGGGCATCTTCAGCCGATATGTATCCAGGTTTAACCTTGGTTTCCCTGAATACTTCACGCGCCTTTTCATAGTGGTCACGTATGAAGCAAGGTCGAATTTCGTTACCGCGACAATGTGGTTGCTTCATATAGCTATACGATTGCTGCCAGTCACGTATATTCTTAAACAAGTCCGAAAAGAGTGCATCGGTTAGTGTCTTACCTTGAGCATAGAGTTCATTGATATTATCTTTCCAGTATGGGACAAACACACACGGATAGATATTACCATTCCAGTCAATGTAGAGATATCCTCCGGGCCGACCTCCTGCTATACAGCCAGAAGAAAAAGTCCCACCGTTCCAAAAGTCGGCAATAAACAGACGCTCTTTTCGAACCAAATCCTGTTCCCGTTCCCACATTCGTCGCCGAATAAGAGGAGGAACCTGCCATGAAACATCCACCCCACGACCAATGGGCATATACTGGAATATCCACCCATAGAGAGCTCCTTGGTCGTTGAAATAGTACTTAATCATCTCTTCTGACAACAAGAGTTCAGCATTTGCAGCAGTAGCCGTTACGGAGATACCGAACGGTACACCTGCACACCGCAGGTTTTCAAAAGCAGCTAAAATGCGTCTGAACGTACCCTTGCCGCGACGCTCGTCTGTCTCTTTCTCAAAACCCTCCACTGAAATAGCTACCGTCATATTGCCAGCCTCGGCAAGTCGCTTTGCCGTCTTTTCATTAATGAGTGTACCATTAGTATAAACAAGAAAATATAGAACCTGGTGTCTTTTTGCGATTTCGATGATGTCCATACCCTCATCATGCCATATAAACGGTTCCCCACCTGAAATAACCACAAACCATCTTCCCCATTTCTCATGTACCTCTTGAAGTATCCGCTCGACAGTTGCAGCTGACAAATTTGGCAAACCCTTCGAAACACTTGCAGCGTAACAATCTTTACAAAGCAAATTGCACCTGCCTTCAGGTGAAAGAGTTAAAAAATAAGGTGAATCCATACCGTATTCTTCCTGAAATTTACGACGTGCCTTATCTCCTTCACCAAATCCTAAAAAATTCTTCAGAAACAGATTAGTTATTCTGTCTCGTACAGCAGGGGAGCCGCGGTGATATGCCTTAAGGGAAGCAAATATCACATTACCCGCCATGTAAAACTTATCTTCCCGCGTTCGTTTAAGCTCCCTCTCTGGTGAAAAGAAGTAATTAATCAAGATTTTGCGCATCGCCTTTTCCACAGGCGGCAAAACGAACCCGGATATTGGAGGCAAACTAAACAAATGCAAAGTTTGTTTAGTTACGAAGTAAATCGCGTTCTTTTTGTTCAGATTTATTTTAACCACCTCCATCTCTATCTACTTAAATATCGTTTTGTAAATATGCCATCGGATAATCCTGAGTCAAATTTTACATCTACTATAATCATTTTTGTTTTATGCTGTGCTTTTAAATCTTCCATCTCAGATTCTTTAGATATCCAGTACTCTCCAACCTTTTCAATTTTTTCCCTGACCATTACCTTATAAAGGTTATTACCCTTGTCATAATGTTCTATTTTAGTAGGATAAAAATTATCCGTTCTAACCCACATTATTAGTTTTGAATAGTCGGACTTCACATCTTTTTTGGGTTTAAGTTGAAGAATGTAGTGATTCTCAGTTTTTTTCAGCAGTTCAGGGTCGTACTTTTCTGAATATCTTTTTGCCTCCATATCTTCATAGGTAAAATCGGTTCCAGCAAATTTGGTATTTTTTACATGGGAAGCAATCCGTCGGGTCTTTTTGAAAGCGGGTAAATAAAGATACATAATATCATCAGGAAGTGAAAGAACACCAATCCCTTTCTGGGAAGCCGGCGATAAAAATTTCACCATTCTTTTATCACTTCCTTTCTGGAGCATACTCATCTCGCGAACTTCCTCTTTGCCTTTTTTATCAATCAGAACAAGTTTTATTTTTAAGTTCTGATCTTTAGGGGCATTGATAACATCATCAACTTTTTCAAGAATTTGTAATTCGGTAAGCTGTTTCTCTTGAGCCCAAACATAAGAAACAGACATCATCATGCTCAACATCAAAAAACTTAATAGAATACATTTCTTCATTTTGCTGGCCTCCTTTTGATTAAATGATTAACTTTTCCATTTATAAATTTTTTAAAACTTCCAATAAAACTAGGTTTTGTGAGAAGAATTATCGCAGGCAATAAAGTAATTGCCCCAAAACCTGAACTCACCATCGTGATGGCAACCAAAATACCAAACCGTTGTAGGGGAACCAGGCTCCCTAAAACAAGCACTAAGAATCCCAGTGTCACGGCTATTACATTAATTAAAATTGCTTTTCCAGTTGTCTCTAATGTTTTATCTAGCGCTTCAAATTCGGTTTTAGATTTCATTAATTCCTCCCGGAAACGACTGACAAAATGAATTGAATAATCTATTCCAATACCAATAGAGATGCTTCCTACAAGCACAGTAGCAACATCTAACGGAATGCCTGAAAACCCCATAAAACCAAAGATAACAAAAAGTGTAAATCCTATCGTTGCAAGACCCATTAAGCCACCAATAAAAGAGCGCATCAAAAACACAAGACAGATAAACACCAGAACAACAGCAATAATTAAACTCTGGATCTGGCTGCGTATAATACTATCATCTAAATTCTGATAGATAGAGGGCATCCCTGTTTGAGTAAAAGTAACATTAGAATTGTCTACCCTTTTGATATACTCTTCAACCTTTTTAACCAATTTTTTTCCTCGTTCCGTTTCTACGCTCCCGAGAGTTGCCTGAATAACTGCTTCGCTCTTATCTGGATTGACCAATTGACTCACAATCTCTTCACCTTCTAAAAGAAACCAGAGATTATAAACTTTATCTTTACTATCCGGTATTGTTTTCCCTTCGCCCATCACATCATTCATCTCTTCAATCAGGTCTGCTACTGATTGGGGATTATGAACATCTTCTTGTGATTCTAAAAAATCTTCCATCTTCTTCATTTCTTTAAGAACCTCTGGATCCTGTATATCGCCTTTAACCAAAATTTGGATAGGTATAGAACCCCCAAACTTTTTCTCCATCATCTCTTCAGTCACCCGAATAGGAGTCCCTGGTTTAAAATAATCTAACATATCAACTTTGCGCTCTATTTTTGGTATTCCTATAATACACATAATAACAACAATAATCCCACCAATAATAATAGGTTTTTCATTCTTAAGAACCCACTCACCAATTTTGTCCATAAAACGCTCTATACGATTCTTTTTTTCATTAACACCATTGATATATAAAGTCTTATTTTTAACAGATAGCATTGCCAGCAGTGAAGGAACAAAGGTAATGGAAATAATCGAAGAAAAGAAAACACCCAAACTGGTAAAAATCCCAAATTCACGAGTCACAGTTAGATAAGAACCAAAGACAAAAGAGAGGAATCCTGCTATTGTGGTAATTGCCGCAAGCAGAACAGGAATTCCAACTTCACTTAATGCTTTTTCTGACTGCCTTTGCTTATCTTCCTCTGTTACCACATCTTCATTAAATTTATTGATCACATGAATACTATAAGCACTGCCAACAGCAAGTAAAATTACCGGAATAATCTCTGAAATAGCGGTAAGAGGAACCTTCAGTATACTCATTATCCCAAGTGTCCAAATTGTACTCATTGCAACAGATAAAACAGGAAAAATAACCCCTTTTAAGGAACGAAAAGTAAAAAATAGCGAAATAGCGATTAAAATAATTACAAGAGGAATTAAAGATTTTAAATCACTTAATATAATATCGCTGATATCCATCATTTGAAACGGAATCCCGCCATAATATACTTTTTCCTTTACACCTGCCTTTTTAACGATTTCTTTCAATTGATTGGCAGTTTTCACCTTGTCAGGCTCTTCGCTGAGACGACAGATAATAAGCGTTGCTTTTGCATCATCTGAAACAAGACGGCCACGATACATATCTTTAGAAAGCGTATAATTTTTAAGTTTCTGAATCTCTTGGGGGGTCTTTGGTAGGTCATATTCATCAATAAGTCGACTTATCTGTAATATTCCTTCTCCATCTGTTCTGATATCAAGAACATTTGCAAGACTTGTTACATAAGAAACACCTTCAACTTTCTTAAATTCTTGAGTTAAATAATTAATTCTTTCAATTGTCTCTTTATTGAAAATATCATCTGTTTCAAGGGCAACCATTGCTAAATAGTTTCCACCATACTTTTCACCTATATAATCAAACAATTTGACAACCGGGTCAGTTTTAGGAAGATAACTTGTTATATCTGGATTGATCTTTAAATCCTTAATGAAATATGCCAAAACAAGTGTGATAATTATAATGACAAAAATAACCACCTTACGATATTTGATGACCAACTCTGAAAATCTTTCCATTTTATAACCTCCATATGTAATTATCGACTATATTAGTTTTTTGTTCGATTTATATGCAAAAAAAATTTATCTTTTAACTATTCCATTAAAAAGTATCTCCAATAAGCTATCAATATTCCTCTCAGTTTTGGAAATATCGTTCTCTATAGCCCAAGCATATTCCAAACCCTTTAAAGCAGTAATAATAGCAATTGCCGTAATCTCTAAATCTTTGATATAAAAAATTCCTTTCTTAATTCCATCATTTAAGATTTCTTTTATTATTTCAATTTCTTCTTCGTCATGCTTTTTCCTTAATTTTTCAATGAAACTGTAATGTTTAAGATATTCATCCTTAATTGCGCTGTAAAAATTTGCCAATCTGCGCAGAACATACATTCTCGTTATAACATAAGCACGAAGTTTTTTCTGAGGAGTATCCTCTTGTCTAATAGATTTCATTATCTCTTCTTTCAAGGTTAGGCTTTCTTTTTCCACTATTGCCTGAAAAATCTTCTCCTTGCTTTTAAAATAGTGGTATATAGAAC